>SDBT01017847.1_pt1 | contig 11185 bp, 5 predicted proteins | sample 2277101 | NCBI WGS metagenome assembly SDBT01 (sample SAMN10404973, study PRJNA504765) | marine sediment metagenome | isolation source: marine sediment core GS10_PC15, 103 cmbsf | place: Arctic Ocean: Southern Knipovich Ridge | collected 2010 | reverse complement strand
ATTCTTAATGCTGACGTTTACTTATACGATAAAGATCTGACCCTTGATCAAATTATTGATGCAGTCGCAGGTAACAGAAAATATACGAAATCACTCATCATATGCAACAAAATTGACTTAAAATCCTCCCAAGATATAATTGATCTTGAAAAAACAATTGGACGTAAAGTGATTCCAATTTCAGCAGAAGAAAAGCAAGGATTATCTGAACTAAAAGAGGAAATTGTTGAAAAGATCGAACTTATGCGAATTTACCTAAGGAAACCTGGTGAAAAAGCGGATCTTGAGGAACCAATGATCGTAAAAAAAGGATCAACTGTTGAAGATATTTGCATCAAACTTCATCGTAGGTTTAAAAATGATTTTCGTTTTGCCAATATATGGGGCCGTTCTGCAAGATTCCCTGGTCAGAAAGTTGGTTTAGTTCACACATTACAAGACGCTGATATTGTTAAGATTGTTCTTGAAAGATAAGTCAATTACCATTTAATAAATTCAGTGGAAAATATATATTTTTTTGGAAATAGGAAAGAAATGAAATATTATGAATGAAAGTCCTACCTATATTTCAAATATTCAAAGAAAAAAAGAGTGAATAAGAAAGTAAAAATACAGCTAGATAGCTTAGATGAGCTTTTTTCAAACTCTTTCAACGACGGTAGCTATTCCAACTCCTCCGCCACCACATAGTGTTTGTATTCCATACTTTTTCTTTTCATTAACCAAGTAATGAGCCATATCTCCAAAATAATGTACACCTGACGATCCTATAGCATGTCCAGTAGCGATTGCTCCACCATATGGATTCACTCGTGGATCCTCATATGGGTAATCGAAATATTTAGCAAATGCAAGGCATGGTGATGCAAAAGCTTCGTTTGGTTCAATGCAATCCATATTTTTCATTTCTAACCCTGCTCTTTTCAAAGCTCGTTCCTGTGCTGGAATTGGCCCTGTTAACATAAGCATGGGGTCATCACCTGCAACAGCAGTTGAAAGGATTTTAACCATAGGTGTAATTCCAAGGGATTCTGCTTTTTCTCTCGCCATTAGCATCACAGCAGAAGCACCATCAGTTATTTGAGAGGCATTCCCTGCGGTTACACGACCATTATCGGGTCGAAAGACTGGTTGAAGAGACTGAATCTGCATCAAAGCTGTTTCAGGATCATCCAGGGCAATTGTTCTAACGGTTTGATCTTCTGTTACTGTTTTTTCTTCAAAAGTACCATCAGGATTCTCAATTCTTACATCAAATGGCACAACTCGTTTTTCATAAGTCTCTTTGTCTCTCATGGCTTTTGTACCCTTCTGATGGCTCCATAATGCAAATTTATCCATCGCTTCACGGGAAACATCATATTTTTCAGCAACTAATTCTGCTGATTCACCTTGAGTGAAGCTCATCCTTTGTTGAAGATCAGCCATTCGTTCTTCTGACATATGAGTGAAGATATTATCTACTGGATACATAAACCCGACTTGAAAGTCTATTCCCATAGGATAGTGAGTTAAATTCTCCACTCCAGCTGCAATCATGATATCACCGTCTCCTACCTTAATTGCATTTGTACAGGTGTTTATTGCCTGTAATCCAGCATTACAATAACGGTTAACTGTCGCTCCAGCAACGATATCTGGGATATTTTTGGCCATAAGTTGTCCTATTCGTGCGATATTACCACCTTGTTCACCAATCTGAGTCAATACTCCAACATGAACATCTTCTATCTCGCTAGCATTGAAATCAGCAGATTTTGACTGAACACGATCTACAAGAATTTCTAGAATCCCTGCTAGCATGTCTTGTGAGGACATATTTCTATAATATCCTCCAAATTTTGCCATTTGTGCTCGACTCGATTTTCCCATTGGTAGTCGAACCGTTTCGACTACAACAACTTCTCTTACTTCCTTTTGTACCATTTCGATTCCTCTATCCGTAATAATCCGTTATTAATCTTAATATGTTTCTCTTTTTTTATTTGTTTTTCTTGAATCCAAAAAGAATTTAGAATGAAGATAGGTTTTTGTTCTCTATTCATTATTTTAGATTGAAATTAAAGAGTTGACTCTTATTTCAGCGATAAACAGGTAGAAGTGCAATATAATGTCAACTAATGATATAACCAGGTACCAAAAATTTCTAAAAACGCTCGAAATGACTGTATTGCCAGATTTTTTCTTGGATATTCTGGTAAAACCCAATATGCCTTATGAAAGCTTAATGCAGAAGATTGATTCCACTTTTAACAGAGGAGGAGGTAACTTGTTGGGGCCAGAAGTGGAAATTGTAGGAGGTGGAAATGGAGGAAATGTCGCTAAAACTCTTGCAGGACTTGGAATTCCGACTACTTTTATTTCTGAAACATCTCCGCTTGGAAAGCAGTTGATTGAGTTTTTTTTTCATCCATTAGGATTGAAAACCCAATTATCTACTATTGGATCGTTATCTAGCTCAGTAATTTTTGAAATTACAAGTGGAACAGGAACAAATAACGTAATGCTGTCAGGCTCAGGGAGTTTAGCTGATTTTAGTGCTGAAAAACTTACGGAAGAACAATGGAAAACGATTTTCAAAAGTGATGTTGTTGCAATAACCAATGCTCAAAATTTGGTTATGGAGGATTTAGTAGAAACCATACTCGCTAAAATTCCTAAATCTGTGTCTGTAACTGTAGATTTTTCTGATCTTTCGCCTCATATTCATCGCTTAGATGGCATAAAAGATAGAATTCTCGAACATATGAATCCTCCTGAAATTATTGTTGGAAATGAAACTGAATTAAGTCTTTTAGCAAAAGAATCAGAAAAGAAGCCAGAGAAAGCTATAGAAAGTCTTTCATCGAGTTACCCATCGATATTATTCGGTTTACATATGGCCAATCGTTCAATTATTTGGAAAAATGCAGAAAAATTAGCTGATGAATCTTGTTTTAAAGTTCAGGTACTAAAAACTACTGGAGCAGGAGATAATTGGCATGCTGGATTTATCACTGGTTGGAAACTAGGTTTTTCTATGGAGCAAGTAACAGAATTCGCTAATGCAGTAGCAGCATATCAAATATCTACTGGAATAATAGGTTCTTTGAAAGAAATATTTACTTTTATTGATTCAACCCCAAAATACCTTTGAATCATGTTATGATTTTATTTTTTATATAATTTAGGAAGGATAAACAAAAAAATATTCGATACCCATATTAATGATACGGGTTAAAAGAAGGGTTTTTATTCATAAAAATTATGCACCCGATAATTGTGGAACTCACATTTCTTAGGGTTCAATGTGGATATAAGATTCGTTCGTAGGGGTAAGTGACATTCTGATGGTTGAAAATGGCAATGTAGTATTGGTTGTAGGAACAGGCACAATTGGAGAACCATTAACAGGACTCCTTACCGATAAGACAATTTCAAAAGGATTGGGAATAGATGAACTAATTTTCTATAAACATTCACCTAGATTGACTGACCGACCAATGATGAGAGGACTCCTTTCGAAAGGGGCACATATGTGTTGCCAAATAGAAAAAACAAACGAATTTCGAGAATTGGGGATTGAACCCACTTATACCTTTGAAGATGCACTAGCAAAAGCAACGGTTGTCGTTGATTGTTCAGCAGAAGGGATGGGGGTAAAAAATCGATACTTATTTTATGAAAACGTTAGAGATGATGTGAAAGCGTTTTTAGCACAAGGTTCTGAACATGGATTCGGATTACCTTACGGAGTAGGATTGAATGACGAGATACTTACACGAAAAAAATTAAAATTTATTCAAATTGTTTCTTGCAACACTCACAACGCCTCAAGAATCCTAAAGGACTTAGCTTTTAATGGAGCGGGAAAAAATATCTTAGCTGAAGGCCGATTTGTTTTCATGCGTAGAGCGACTGATGTATCACAAGGAGGAAAATTCATAGCTGGACCCTCTGTAGGGTCACATAAAGATAAAACATTCGGTACCCATCATGCTAAAGATATATATCGTTTGTATTCAACGATAGGCTATCACCTTAATGTATTTTCAAGTGCAATTAAACTAAACACCCAATATATGCATACATCATTCTTTTCACTTTTATTAGACAAAGACAAAGCCTGCTCATTGGAGGAAGTGGAACAAATTTTTATTGATGATCCATATGTCGCAGTTACAAATAAACAGGATGCTAATGTAGTATTTAGCTTTGGTAGAGAATATGGACATTATGGAAGAATACTTAATCAGACGGTTGTTGTTCTCCCATCGTTATTGATCCGCCAAAGCGAGCTATTTTCAGATAAAATTGAAGTAATTGGATATTCCTATACTCCACAAGACGGTAATTCCCTTCTCAGTTCATCCTCTGCTGTTGCATACTTCCTTGATCCAGAGAGCGTAGAACTTGGTGTCCCAATTCCAGTTCTTAAACCATACATGTTTTCCGAGGTTTAAACTGAAATATTCAGAGGTTATATCTAACTATCAAAATTTTTCTTTGAAAACTTTGGTTTTTGAATAAAATTGTAATCGGTTAGACAAATAGGTTATCTCTTTTATTGAAAATGTTAAACAATATTAAATAATATTAACATTTTTTGTACAAAATTGTTGGTACGAAGTTTGGAACAAATCCCTTATTCGGACAGGTTGAAACCATAAACAACCACTATTGACTAGGTTTTGAATAAAACCATCGCCAATTACTTTTCTCATGATGTTTAACGCACCATTAACATCGGCGTTAATCAAACTATTCACGCTTTGAAATAAACCCCGCTTTTGACGCCTACCTAGATACTGTTTATGTTTATGAATGGGTTCTAGATCCAAAGCACTACATTTAGAGGTATAAGCTTCATTGATCTCATGAACTTTAATTCCGACTAAATCAGTCTTATATTTTAGCATTTGTTTGAGTCTTTTTAACGGAATATTAACAAAATTTTGGTTAGTTTTTTTGCTTAATCGGATACCGTCCTTGATATCCTTTAATTCACCAAGAATAATATTACCTATCTTGTGATGAAGGCAATATTCGATAATAAATCGACTAGCTTTGTGAAGATAGTCAGCAACACTAGTATTTCGATTAAGAGTAATCTCATCTAATTTAGCTGTAGATCTTTTGTTTTTTTGTTTGTCTTTGATTGAAGTTAATTTCGCTTTATTTTTATTCCAGGCTTGGTTGATAGATTTAAGGATCTTACCTGAAATGATTATTGGTGTTTTATTTTGATTCTCTACCATTGTTACAAGATTATTTAAACCAAGATCAATACCAAGATAAGAACTATCATATAAAGCGGAATTAACGCAAGTGACATTGTAGATTATTTCAATCTCGAAGTATCTTTTACGGGGTAAGACTCTGATCTGCTGATAGTCAGTAAAATTGATAGACCTTGTATGATGTGTGGGAATAAAAATTTTTATCGGATTTTTCAAGTAAGGATAGTTTGTTTGGAACGTTTTGGACATAGTTAAGATAATTTGGCTTTTAACCCCGTTGATTTTACTTATTTTACTATTTTGATTAGTAAATATGAGTAAAAAGTGACCTGTTTTTGGTTTATAGCGTGGAGGATTAGGTTTACCACGATATTTATCAGGATGTAGCTTCCAGTCTTTTATCGCCTTGAAATATGAGCTCCAATTCTTATCGACGACTTTCAGAATTTGCTGCGAGGTTTGTGCCTTTAATAACCTATAATTAACCGAAGAATCTTTGAGCTGCTGATTAAGTTCTATATACCGTAACCAATTATTCGATTGTTCTAATGCTTGAATGACCAAATAATTAGCTTGATTATAGAGGCTTTTGGAATTATGGCATAGTTTATTTAATTGGCTTAAATGGCTTGATTGTGGATAGTAGCGAAATTTATAGGTTAATCTCATATTGAAATTCCTTTATATTTTCTATGTAAACTGTTTTCTTCATAAGATGATTCTTCGACTGATTTATCAGGCGTTTTTTGTTTTATAAAGTTATTAAACTCCGTTATCAAAAACAAACTAGCTTTCTTCCTACTATTTTAACCCCAAAATCTTTTTAAATATTATGGATTCAGCTATAGTTTTATGAGATATTTTAAAATGTTTAATGCTTTGTTCTCTTTTTCTCAATTCTTCTTCTCTTATTTTTTCACTTTTGCTTCTGATTATCTATCTGTTTCAACCCTTGATACCCTTAATAGGTTCATTATTTCCTTTGCTTTTATGTTTCAATCATCTTTGTTGATTTTTATAAAATTTGTATATATATTTTAAGGAGTTATTTTCAAATACTTCGCTAACAAAAATCCGGTAGCTTTTTACATTGGGAGGAAAAGGTCGTGTTTGAACAACAATGACCCAATCCTACCTTGCAAGGCTCAGACTAGAAGCATCTGTGCCTGAACAACCTGAGTTAGAACCTTTTCTTAAAGCTTCCGTTGAGTTTATTATCTATTGTCCGAAATGTGGACCTCGCTACAATTATCTCAAGAAGGATGGCTTTGATGGCAAACATTCAGCGCATCCTCAATTATTCTACTGTAAAAGGCACCACATGAGTTTTTATGCTCATACTTCTTGGCTCTTTAAGGAGTTATCAGAAATTGTCTTTGAACGAATTGTTTTTGATCTCTTTGAGAGACGATTAGACCAAAAAGCTGTAGCCACCATCCATCAGATCTCTCCCAGTTTAATCTCCCAGATTCAGAATTACTTTACTCAAGCACTGAACTGGAAACTCGTCCAACTCGCCCAAAAACGACAAGCGTTACAACAAGTCACTAAACTCCCCGTCCCACTAGAAGATGCGATTTATTGGGATGAGACCTTTTTTCGGATTGGAAGGGTGTCATGGGGATTAATTCTGTTAGTCGATGCTCGAGGGAAGCCCTTGGCGTGGAAATTCAGTCGTGTCCGAACTGTTGAAGTTTATCTAGAACTTCTTCAGACCATCGAAGATCAGCTCCCCTCAGTACCAATTTTTGTCGGAGATGGCTGGAGTGCTTATCAGAAAGCCTGTTCGCAATTAACTCGAGAGTGTTTTCTAATAGAACATCTCCATTCACGCCCCTGGCAGTACGTCCGGTTACATCATTTCCAACCAGATCTGGAGACCAGTACAACGCTTCAAACCAGTCTAGAAATTCCCTATAATAGCTTTGTTCAGAACCAAATGGTAACAGGGCATGCTTTGCAACGAAGGAAGAAAACACAACAATTGACGAATCCTTCCAGAAAACGAGGACGACCTAAAGGGGTGAAAGATAAACAGAAACGGCAATCTCGCAATACTCCCCAACAAAAAAGGAAAAAACGGCAGTTAAAGAAACGAGGACGGAAAAGTCTTCGCCAACACGGCCGTCAGTTCCAGTTTCACCCCCAACCGCTCCCTGTTGGCTGGAACATTGAATGGGTTTCACCCCCTCTTACAGAGGCAGGACTGATCTGTCCTCCTATAATGGAGATAGAATTGCTTTTAGATCTCACTTATAAGGTCATGGATGGTAGGGCAATTCAATCGAACCGAATTGAAAGTACTAATCGGCTTGTTAAAGATGTAACTCCTAATCGGGGGTTAAAAAATCAGCCCCAATTGCAAAAGTGTCTTAATACCCATCTCTCCTATTGGAGTAATACTTTTGATCAGTCGTCTATAAAGAAAAAGGTGAAAATCCCTTTAAGCCCCTCTGTGGGCTTTGCAAGATTGTTAACGTTCTTTCAGCCTTCTACGAACGCAATTCAGGTCATAACAAACCTTTAAAAGGAGGTTTCATAGCGAGGATTTCAAAAATAACTCATTTTAAGTTATTTTTATTAGTCAATATATTCAAAATCTGATTAGTAAGACTGAAAAAAGGTCTTATCATATAATGAAACTAAAAAACTCTTTGATCAATTTTCCAATACTATGAGGTATTTGCTTAATTTTATGATTATAATTTTTAAATAAAATCAAGAAACTGGTATTTAATTTAAAAATTCAATTAGTAGTAAAATTGATGCTATTGAAATAACAAATGGAATTATATCATTAAATATCTGACTTCAGGATTACTGTTAAAGCATTTATTGAAATTAGACGTCCAAGATTATAATTAGCAGTCTTTATCTAAAGAAAACAAGAATAATGAGGTAGAAGCATGAATAACAGAAAAGAGTTTCATTTTTGTAAATCAGAATTAACAACAATCATTTTACTAACCTGTATATTTTTCCAAATCGTATTAGTAGGTTCTCAACCTAACATGGGAATAATCAATCCAGATCTACCCTTAACTGAAGAAATGCTAATTGATAGACTTAGAGGAAATACTCCAAATCATTTTATCTCAGATTCAACGTTTATGATTGATAAATCTGAGCAAAAAATACAAGAGGAAAATATTGATCAAAAAATCAATCATACGCTAAATTATGACGTAGGAAGTCAATCTGGCGAGGGAGGAAGTAGTGTAACTATTCGAGATTCTTTTAACTGGACAGGAATCGAGAGTTTAAACACTCAAAACAGTATTGGGGCTGGAACGATCCCAACATCAAGAGACGACTCAATTACAATTTCAACTCCAATTTCATATTCAAAAGAATATTCTTTTTTCAACTTATCAAGCATTCAATCTGAAGAAGATTGGAGATTAATAGATGATAAGAATGCTACTTGGACAAAAGACAAAACGTCATGGAATTTTGATTATGAGGGAGCAGGAGGCGCATCGGTTGATTATTGGAATACAATTGCAATTTCCTTTCAAATAAAAGAGGATTACGTTAATATATCAGGTATTATGACAAACCATGATGGTACTGCCGATTTAGGTGGTCCTGATGGTGAAATATGGATAGAAGGTAATTCAGGTGGTCAACCAGATGGAACTAATTTAACTGAACCTATATCATTGAATTTTGGAAGTAATTGGAATCAATATCTATTTTCCCCAGTTGTTCTTAGTAAAGGGTACTATTTTGTAGTCATGAATGATACAGATACTACAGCTAATTCGTATTTTACCTGGCGTGTAACAGAAGACGCTGGTACGCCTTTTGGAGATGGCACAAATAACACTAAAGTTGTCGCAAAGTATCCTTTTTATAATTCAAACTGGGTTGAACCCCAATCTACCTCTTATGATGCTCCACTTCAGATTAGAGTGCAACCAGTTGAACAAAATTCAACAGGACAGTGGATTACAAAGAAATATAATTTAACTAATGATGTTAAAATTTGGTACAATACTACTGCTAGTGGAGGCAGCGAGGTTCTTCTTGATGATTCTGATTGGTTTGAAGCCAATGATTCTAGTACTCACCTTTTTAAATCAAATACTTCGGTTTCTTTCGTCTTAAACTTTGTATCAAACTATACATATTCATTAAATCCTATAAATGGGGTAACCTCTTACTTAACTCAAAACAATACAGATACCTTCTGGAACGTCACTTTCTCAACAACAGATGTGAATAATACTTACAATGTTATTAACAGAACAATCTCAATTTCAGGATTACAAACAGATTGGAATGGATGGGAAGTCTATTGGAATGATAGTTCATCACCAAAATATTCAGACCTTGAGGGAGATTCCGACATCAACTATTCTAATGGGAGTAGTAATATGGTCATTAACATGAGTACAACATGGCAAAACCAGACGTGGAATGTTTCATTTAATGCTCCCAATTATCTCTATGATTTCAATCTCTCTCTAGGCGGAGCCCATCTTGATTTACCTTATACAGCTTATACAATGAATGATTACAGTTTAGATTTCGAAGTAAATGAGACTGGTAATATGACCTATTGGATTGATTATCCGAATGGTTCTCAGTTACTTAAAAAAGATTTCAATGGAACTCATACAACTATTAATGATCTATGGGATATTAACAGGACTTTTGATAATATTGTTGACGTTAATGGAACTTACGACCTTCAAGCTTTCTGGAATAATAGTGATTGCACAAAAGTAGGTACTTTTACTCGCCAAGTCGAAATGATAGTCAATACAACTTTTGATTACGAATATGAATATGATGATGAGCAAGTAGTCCTTAATACTTACCTGAATATAACAGTCGATTATAATAGTACTCATAACGAGACTGGAATCGATTACGCCAATGTTTCATGTTTGGTCGACTGGGGAGGAGGTACAAGTGAATCAGTTACATTCAATCACACGACAGGTACACATGAGCCGTATACGTTTTCACTTAAAGCTAATGATACAGTAAACAGTGCTGGCCAAAGTATATCGGTTACTATATATGCGGAATTATCTGGTTATGTCAGTAATTCTACGATATTAGTCTTTAAAGCAGTTGCAAATGCTACTCTAAACACTGATATTTCATCTGATTTAATACTTGAATGGCGTGAAAATAGAACGATAGAAATAGAGTATAATGAAACTGGTGGGTCAAGAATTCCAGGTGCAACAGTTACTGTCAATAATACCGCTGTTACTAACTTTTCCAGCAATTTATATTACTTTGAATTTAACACAACCGAATATAGTGGAGTAGGTTCTTATCTTAACTTGATAATAAACGCCAGTCATACAAATTACTTGACAAAAATCTGGTATTTCAACTTAACAATCACTCCTGGTCTCACATATATTACAGGAACTTATCGAAATGACACCTATCAGGGATTAGTAGCAAATAATTCACTAATAGATACTATACAGTACGCAAATAGTTCTGCTGACAATATAACTATTAATTTCCGCTATTTTCAAATACTAACAAATGATAATTTGAGTACAACGGATCTAACTATTGAATCTGATCTGCTTTATGATGATAAACCCGAAGCAAATAACACTTGGACTTTCAGTTTTGATCTGAATACATTAGGTCTGTATAAAATTAATATCACTTTTTCATTAGGCAATTATACAGATACGCTCTTTAGATTCAGTGTATCGATACAAACTGCGAGTACAAAAATACACTCTGATCCCATAAACAATGCTACTATTTATTATGCAGAAGGATATAATTTCTCTGTTTATTTCAATAATACCGATTGGAATGAGAATATCACTTTTAATGGACAAGGACCAATTACAATTAATGAAACTTCAAAAATACAATTCCTAAATCGAACAGGGGATAATTATTGGTTTGAATTCGGTTTTAATAATGTCACTGTAGGAACTCATGGGATGAATATCACTTTTAATGTTACATACTTC
>SDBT01017846.1_pt1 | contig 11185 bp, 8 predicted proteins | sample 2277101 | NCBI WGS metagenome assembly SDBT01 (sample SAMN10404973, study PRJNA504765) | marine sediment metagenome | isolation source: marine sediment core GS10_PC15, 103 cmbsf | place: Arctic Ocean: Southern Knipovich Ridge | collected 2010 | reverse complement strand
AAATATGGCTTTTCCCGATCAAAATCAAGAAAAGGGAGTGAGATTAATTTCCTATGATCCTGACTCGGTTGTAAAAGTCGCGGCCACTCTTCTTTTTGCCAACTCCAACAAAGGACTCGATGACCTTATCCAATACTGCCAAGAACTTCCCGATGAAGAGCTAACTCGCATCTTGGACGCGGGATGCAGCTCAAGGGGAAATCGCCGTCACAAGTCCCCGAGAGCGCTTGAAATGGCAACCTTTACTTTTGAGATTTTAACCGATTTCGGGGTATATCGCGATTTACAAAGACATCGCTTACTAACCCAAGAAAGACAGCTTCTAACTTGTGATTATGGCTATTTCACCCCTTCTGAAATTGTTGGCATGGATATAGAAAAAGATTATCACGAAGCTATGCAAAAAGCCAAAACCGCCTATGATAACATCGCTAGTGAACTGCCTGAAGAAGCGCAATATATCGTTCCTATGGCCTATAACATCCGCTGGTATTTTAATGTGAATTTAAGAGCCTTGCAGTGGCTTTGCGAGCTTCGCTCCCAACCGGCCGGCCACCCCAACTACCGCTATGTCGCGCAAGCTCTCGCAAGAGAAGTTTGCAGGGTATTCCCGGCGTTTGAGTGCTTCTTTAAATTTGTAGACTATGACGGATATGACTTGGGTAGGCTTGAGCAGGAAGAGGCAAAAATAGAGAAGCAAAGCAACCTGACAAGCTAAAGTGAAAGATGAATTTTCTGTCAAAAAATGTTATGGGTAAAAGTATGAGTGTTATAGCGCGAAAGTCGGCTTAACCTTTCTTCTCTCTTATCATCATCCCCAAAAGACCGGCTACTAGAATCGCCAAATAAAATTGCCCCATTATCGCCTGGATAGTCGCCAAATTTCTGGCGATAGGAATTGCTGGAAATATATCGCCATAACCCAAAGTTGTTTGGGTTACAAAACTGTAATAGATAAAAGGCTGAAATTTATACATTTGGTTTAAACCTATCCCTTGAAATGGATCTACTAAAAATAGTTCTAATGAAGAATAAACCAAGGCCCACATAACCCCTAAAAGAATATAGATGCAAATCGATCCAAAAATCGGATTTTCATCACCGTTCCTCGTAAGAAAGACACGCCTAAAAATTATCACAGTAATAGTTCCAATAAAAAATAAAGCAATAGCGATGTAAATAAATTCGACCAACATTGAGTGTTCTATTAGCATTAACGAATTGAAAAATACCGTAAGTATTGCTAATGCGATGCCTGGAAAAAACAAAGAGCGCTTAAAGCTCAATGTAAAAACCAAAGACAAAATCAAAAAACTGAAGGCTATATTTACAAAAAGACTTTCATAATAAGGCGGAAGAAGGGGGCCGACAATTTGCAATGAAAGAAAAATGAGCAATATCGCTATGTAGCTCAACCTAGGCTCTTCTCGATTTTTATCTCTTTTTAATCTGAATAGTTGCATTGCCTTATCTCCCAACCCCCACCGAGAGCCTTATAAGTAGCTATTAACCCAAGAGCAATATCGCTTTTGGCCAAGGCCAATTTCTCCTCTTCAGCTAAAAGAGCTTCTTGAGTATTTAAAACCCTGGTATAGTCAGCCATACCTTCAACATATTGAATATTAGCAAGCTCTGATGAGCGCTTTGCTGCTCTTACACTATCTGATAAATAATCCATCTGCTCTATGGCCTTTAAATAGGCTATCAGACCATCTTCAACATCTCTATAAGCCCTTAAAACTGTATCTCGATAATTTATCACAAGCTGACAGTATCTAGCTTTTTCTGCCTGAACCCGGTTGGCTATCCTTCCATAATTAAGAATCGGCCAAGAAAAACTTGTTCCATAATTAAATGACAAACTGTCTCTATCTAGCAAATTGCCGCTTTGGCCATTAACATTCATTGTGGAATCTCCGCTTGAGCGAAGAGCAATCACACCGCTCAAAGAAATTGATGGAAAGAAATCAGCAAAAGCCACACCAATCCTTGCACTTTGAGCAGCCGTTGCATAAAAAGCTTGTCTAATATCGGGTCTTCGATACAGAAGATCTTCCGGCATGTTAACGATTATTTCGGATGGATAATCAGAAACAACTTTAGGACTTTGAAGCATTGTCGTTAAATCAACCGGAGCCATTCCTAAAAGTATGCTTAAAGCATTTTGAGCTTGAACGTACTGTCTCTCAAGATCTGGCAACCTAGCTTCAGTACCTTTAAGAAGAGTAGTTGCCTGTTGTACGTCTAGCTCCGAAACAAATCCGCCTTCAAATTGAGCTCGGCTAATTTCTACACTGCGCTTTTGCAGTTTGATATTGTTTTGAACGATGTTTATTTGATCTTCGATTGTTCTAATCTGTATATAGACAAAAGCGACGTCGCTAAGTAGTAAAACTATTACATCATCGTAATTAGCATAAGAAGAAAAGAGTTCGGCTCTTTCAGATTCAATCGATCTTCTAAATTTACCCCAAAAATCAAGCTCCCAAGCAGCCTGAAAGCCCAGTTGATAATCTTTAAAATGAAGATCGGGAGAAGGGCCTATATTTGGCTGATGTTTGCTAAGTTTGGTTCTTGTTGCCGATCCAATGCCTTCTTGTGTTTGCGGAAAAAACTCGCCTATCGCTATCCCAAGAAACGCTCTTGCTTCCATAATGCGATATCCGGCAATTTTTAGAGGCAGGTTTTGATTATAAGCATTTTCAATCAATTGGTCTAAAATAGGGTCATTAAAAACTTTCCACCAATAGCAAATTTTTTCATCTGTTACTTTTACCTTATCATTTTTGGAATCGATCCACCCTTGCTTTGTCGGCGCTTTTGGGTGAAGAAAATCCGGGCCCACCTTCATACAGCCATTTAAACAAAGAATCATTGCTATAAAAATCCACGTTCTTTTATTTAGCATCATCTGTTTTCTCCGGATTTTTCAGCTTATAGAGAATCGAATAAAGAACGGGAACTACAACTAATGTGAGCAGTGACCCAAAAGCAAGTCCTGCCATAATCGTTACTGCCATAGCGGTCCAAAATACATCTGTGACTAGTGGAATAACTCCTAAAACTGTGGTTCCGGCCGCTAGCAATACCGGCCTAACGCGAGTTACCGATGCTTCAATGATAGCGCTCATTCTATCCATGCCGTTTGCAATATTTTCACTGCAAGCATCGAGTAATACGACAATATTTTTGTTCATCATGCCGGCTAAACTCATAGCGCCAAGAAGCGCTAAGAAGCCAAAAGGGGTAGCAAGTAAAAGAAGTCCCCAAGTGACCCCGATTGCCGCAAAAGGAATAGTCAAAAGTATGATTATCAATGGGCGATAAGCGTTAAAAACAGTAACGATTAAGAAAAGAATAAGAATTAGAGCCGGCAGCATTCCTGGAATAAGAGACGCTTGCGCCTCTTTTGTGCTTGAATCTTCTCCATCCCAATATAACTCATAGCCCCCGGGAAGGGCAACGTTGTTAATTTGATCATTTACATCTGCTTTTAGCGTTGCAAAGGTTTCTCCCAATTTGGGACTTCCCTGAACAGTTATAGCCCGCCTTCTATTCCAACGAATAATGATCGGATCCTCCCAATCGAGCTTAAGATCCGATATTGCTTGAGAAAGAGGAATTGTCTTTGTGGTAAACGGCGGTTGCATTTGTAAAAGTTCAAAGCGGTTAGTTATCTGCTGACGCTCTTCTTCAACGCTTCTAATAATAATCGGCAGAAGCTTATCTTTTTCTCTATATAAACCAACGCTATTGCCGTCAAAAGCCCTTCTCGCCGTCCTTGCCAAATCTTCTCTTGTTATTGATACTAAGCGAGCTCTTTTTTGATCAAAAACCGGCACCCACTTTAAAGTTCTATTTAACATATCGGTACGCCAGGAAGTGCCATATGGACTTTTTCTGGCAATGTTAAAAGCTTGCTGGCCAACACTTCTAAGTTCTCCCAAATCAGCTGTGGCCGGGCCGCTAAATCTAGCCTCAAACTTCCAGGTATCTGCCGGGCCGACTGCATACTTTCTAAAACGAATCATGCTTTGCGGATAGTTGTCCGTAGCCCACGGTTTAAATTCATCTATAAATTTATCTATATTTTTGAAATCGGAAAAATTGACGATAATTTGAGCGTAATTTTGTTTTACTCCTTCCGGATCTACCGGCAGATAAAATCGAGGCGGCCCTTGACCGATAAAAGTTGAAACGCTGTCGGTAAGAGGACTCTCTAAAAATGTTTCCTCTAATTTTTTTACATCTTCTGATACTTGCTCAACCCTTGTCCCTTCCGCAACCCAATAATCTATCATCATTTGAGGCCTTGATGAATCCGGAAAAAACATCTGATCGACGAATCCAAAAAAGTAAATGGAGATCAAAAGAGCCCCTCCAATTACAGAAATACTTAAATAGCGAATTTTGATTAACTTAGCCAAAAGAAGACGAAATTTTTTATAAAATGGAGTATCAAATTCTCCGAAATCTCCCTCTTTTCCTTTTGACTTAGAAGGCACTGACAAAAGATCGATACACTGCAAAGGTGTTACGAACATAGAAACAAGCCAGCTTATCAAAAGAGCGGCCGCGACCACCATAAACAGAGTATTACAATACTCGCCCGCTCCGGCAGTTGAAGCATATATCGGATAAAAGGCCAGTACTGCCACAAGCGTTGCAGCAAAAAGAGGATAAGCCGAAGATGACGCGGATTCAATAGCCGCTTGTACACGATCTTTACCTTGCCGAATTTTTACCGCAATGCTGTCGGAAACAACGATGGCATTATCGACCATCATCCCGAGTGCAATGATCAGAGCGCCAAGTGACATTCTTTGCAAAGGAATACCCAAAATAGACATAACGATAAAAGTCGCTAAAATTGTAATAATTAAATCAAAGCCGATGATAAATCCCATCCTAAAGCCGCTTGGAATTATCAGAACTATCAACACGATCACAATCGCTTGTACCAAATTAATTAAAAAAGATTGAATTGATTCATCTACGATATCTGATTGCCAGGCAATTTTATGAGATTCGACACCGACAGGAAGAAGCGATGTTAGCTCTTCTAATCGCTTATCGATGCTTCTTCCAACCTCCACAATATTGGCATCATCTTGTCCGGCAATTTGAATAGCTAGGGCCGGCATCCCATTAAAGCGCATTTTAGGAGCTGGGGGTTCAATATAACCGCGCCTTATATTGGCAATATCTTTTAACTTAAGAAAATCTCCCGTATCGGCGCCGCTGCCACCGCTTCCCAAGCTAATATCTTCCAACCTTTGAAGGCCGAGTGTTTGCGGACCTAAAAGATGACCGGATGGTGAAACGAGTTGGCTCAAAGTATCTGTTGAACTTGGACGAATGGTAAGCTCTCCGATCTCTTCAGGATATTGAAACTCGCCGGTTGGGGCAATTCTTAGGCGCTCCCTTTTAACTTCAACGCCTCCGGAATCTACCACCATATTTTGTTTTCTCAAAGTATCAATGATGGTTGTCCCTGATACACCGAGTTCCTTTAACTTCTGTTCGCTCACATCGACATAAATAGCTTGTGGCTGAACACCCCAAAGGTCAACTCTTGCAACTCCTTTGATTAAGCTAAGCTCTTTTTTTAAAGCATCGGCATAATATTCAAGTTCTCTGGGCTCAAATCCATCGCCGGTCAAGGCTAAAACAAAACCGTAAACATAGCCGAAATCATCTATTACTTTAGGCTGCTCAACACCGGGTGGAAGGTCAATAGACGCATCCCGAATTTTCTTCCTTAGCTCATCCCAGATTTGCGGCAGTTTGTCCGACCAAAATTCATCTTTTATATCTACTTTGATTACCGATTCTCCGGCTTTGGTAGTGGAATAAATATTTTTTATCTGCGTCATCTCCTGAATGGCCAGTTCCAATCTATCTGTTACCTCTAATTCAACTTCCTCTGAACTTGCCCCCGGATATTTTGTGCTAATGATTGCAGTTTTAATAGTAAACACCGGATCTTCCAACTGACCAAGAGATGAAAAACTGACAATGCCGCCAAAAAACATTATAAAGACGACAAAGTATGTAACCGCCCTCATTTCTATTGCATATTGAACAGCTTTTTTCATTTTAATCCGAAATTCTTATTTTTTGATCATCCGCTAAAAAATTTACGCCGGCTGTTGCAATCCGCTCACCCGGTTGCAATCCATCAACCACCCTAACCCCCTCTTTCACAAGTTGGCCTAATTTAACTTCTCTTCTATTAACAGTTAGATTGTTTTCATCAATTATCCAAACAAAGCTCTTTTCACTCTCTTTATCAGAAAATATCGCTGATAAGGGAATAGTAACAGCTCTTTCCGTTTGATCGTCTTTTATCTTTCCAGTAATTTTAGCCTCTCCACTCATCCCCGCTAAAATCAGCGCATCTTTTGGCTGATCCATAACAAGCGTGACCGGATAAGTTCTTGTCGTAGTAGATGCCTCTGTTCCAACTTCCTTAACAGTTGCTGAAAACTCTTTTCCGGGAAACACATCTAAAGTTACATTGATTGCTTTAATGCTTGGAATATGAGTAATTATGTGTTCCGGCAAATCTACAACCATTTCAACGCGGGATGTGTTTAACATTCTAAGCACAGCCTGTTTTGCTCCAACAAATTCAAAATTATCGACGTAAGTTGCAACAATAATGCCATCAAAGGGCGCTTTTAAAAAAGTATACTTCAGTTGATCCCGGGCCGCTTCAACTTGGGACTCAAAGGCCTTTACTTCAGCAATTAGTTTATTTTCCTCCTCTTTTCTTTGATCAACCATTCTCTCGCTTATCGCTCCCGGATCTTTTTCTTGGATTCTTAAAGCTCTTTGGTAATCATTTTTAGCAAAAGTCAAAGAGGCTTTTGATTTTTCTAAATTAGCCTTGGCATTTTGAAGCGCAACTTCAAAATCCTTTGGATCTATCCGAACTATTATTTGATCTCTCTTAACCCTGTCCCCTACATCTACAGGGAATTTGATAAGAGGACCATCTACTCGAAAAGAGAGATTTACTCTATCTTCCGCTCTTATAACTCCCGGAAAGGGACGAGAGCGAAGTATGTCCGGATCGCTTACAATCTGGGTTTTTACAAAACGTATTATCTCTTTTTTTTCTTCGGGCTCCTGACACCCCAAGACCAAGAAGATTAAAGAAATAAGAAGGAGATGTGTTAATTTCTTCATTGAATCACCATATTTACTGGTTCAATAAATAACTTTTTTTAATAATTACATCAATAAAGTTTTTTTTAATGATAATGCAAACTCAAATTTTTCAATTATTTGATCTTCCACACTTAACGATTTTGTCGTTGATTGCTTTGGTTTCAATTTACTTGGTATGGAATGCATCTGGAAAAAAAAATAGACTAGTTTGCTATATAGCCGGAATTTTTCTTTTAACCTGCGAAATCATTTTTACAATTTTTGCAATTTATCTTGGAACTTGGGACTACACTTGGGCCATACCTTTAAACCTCTGCGATTTAGCTCTTTTTGCAGTAGTAATTTCACTTATTTATCCCATTGATTGGATTTGGGAGCTCGCGTTTTTTTGGGTAATCATCGGCTCCATTCCGGCAGTGCTTACTCCTGATATCGCCGTTTCTTTTCCAAGCCCCTTTTATCTACTATTTTTTACAGCTCATGGGGGAGCGATTATTTCCATATTTTATTTAGCAATAAAGCAAGATATGATCATTAATTTGAAATCGGTTAAAAGGTGCTGGATAATTACTCATATTTACGTCTGTTTGGTATTTATTTTTAATCTAATATTTGGAACTAACTATCTCTTTCTCTTGGACAAGCCCTTTGAGGTTTCCCCAATTGATTATATGGGCCCTTGGCCCTACTATCTTTTCTGGTTGGAGATTTATTTTTCTGTCTCGCTATTTATTGCATACTATATGTATAGATTTATTCATCCAAAAAAGAGAATGTAAAAAGATGCTTAAAATTTTTATCTTGCTAATTGTTTTTTTTACTACGCATCTAGATATTGCTGTATGCAAAAACTATTACCGAAGCTCTAAAAATCTAAATCTTGCTGCCTACTACGACGTAGATGATCATCCCGATATTCCGGCAGAGTTAAAAGACTTGATAATACCCTATCTTCTTCCCTACGACCACCCTATGAGGGCTCCTTTAGAGTTGATCTTTTCACTATCTCGGGTAACTTATGATTTCAATAGTTTTAAAGAAGCAAATTTTATTCCGTTAATGAAAAATGCAAACAGGTTATTCGGCTATCATGAAAACTATACCGGATATATTATCAAAGCCTTGGCAGACACATCTGAAAGGGATCCTTCAAGACTAGCAAATCGCGTAATCGGCGCATGGGAGTTTAAAAGAATTATTAAAAAATATGGAATGTCAAGAATCATGATTCCTGAAAAATTTATTTTACCCCTTCCGGTAAATCCGCCTTCACCAATTTATTCTCCCTATCGCAAAGGATTTGTCGTAGTCGAAAACAGAATAAATATATTAAATAGTAGAGAAAATAGAAGATATTGGAATGACCCTAAAACCTGGAGCTCCGACACAATAAAAGAGCTCTTTATTCTCTTTAGCTTTGTTGGCTTAAGCGATATCAACCTTTCCAACATGGGACTAACCGTTGATCTTAAACATGTGGCTTTTTTCGATACCGAATACTATAACCCGGTTTCATCAAAAGAAACAAAACTGCATATTCGAAGAACTCTGCCGCCCGTTTGGCAAAAATATTGGGATTATTTGTCTGCAACCCCAATCGATGAGTGGGAATAGAGGAGATAAAACGGCCAACATAGACAATAAATATCTAATTTGGCAAGATAAGACCTATGCAAATATTCATTCCAAAAGAAACAATGGAACATGAAACAAGGATCCCCATTCTGCCTGTTGGCGTAGAAAAGTTAATAGGCTTGGGTGCTGTTGTTTTTGTTGAAAAAGATCTTGGCAAGTCCATATACCTTACAGATCAAGATTACCAAAATGCGGGAGCTAGCATTTCCGGTGACAGAAAAAAGTCTCTTTCTACTGCCGATATGGTTTTAAGGCTGAATCCTTCACCAATTGATGAAATTAAAACGATGAAGAAAAAAGCCATGCATATTAGCTTTATGGATCCCTTCGACAATTATGAAAGGGTTTTAGCTTTCGCCAAAAATGAGATATCGGCTTTTAGCATGGAGTTAATTCCAAGAACAACAATTGCCCAAAAAATGGATGTTTTAAGCTCTCAAGCAAATTTAGCTGGATACGCCGCCGTTATTACGGCCGCTAACCATTTTGGGAAAATATTTCCAATGATGATGACCCCATCAGGCACTTTGCCGCCTACCCGCGTATTTATTATTGGAGCCGGCGTTGCCGGTCTGCAAGCTATCGCTACCGCTAAACGTTTGGGGGCAAAAGTTGAGGCATTCGATACGCGCCCGGTTGTCGCTGAGCAAGTGCAGTCGCTTGGGGCCAAATTTGTCAAGATAGACTTAGGGGAGACCGGCCAAACAAAAGGCGGATATGCTAAAGAATTAACAAAAGATCAGCTCCAAAAACAAAGAGAGGCGATGACAAAAGCATGCTCTAAAGCGGATATCGTAATCTCGACCGCTAAAGTTTTTGGTAAAAAAGCGCCATTGATTATTACTAAAGATATGTTACAGCAAATGAAGCCCGGCAGCGTTTTAGTTGATTTAGCGGTTGATCAGGGAGGAAATATCGAAGGATCAAAAATTAATGAGGTTGTCAAATATAACGGCGTTAGTATCATTGGCTATGAAAATCTGGCAAGATCTATTCCGGAATCAGCAAGTGCTATGTATTCCAATAATCTGGTAAATTTTATCGAACATGCCTTTGATCAGGAGAAAAAAGAATTCAAAATAGACTTAAAGGACGAAATTATTGTCTCCAGTCTTGTAACGCATGAAGGAAAAATCATCAATGAGATAATCGATAGCCACTGTCGACAATTATCGAGGAGAAAGTAATGGAAGGAGACGGACTTTTACTTTTTGTTTTTGTTTTAGCGATATTTACCGGAATGGAGATAATATCAAAAGTTCCCTCGCAACTGCACACCCCCCTAATGAGCGGCTCTAACGCAATTTCAGGAATTGCAATTGTCGGCGCTTTAATTGCGGCCGGACACAAGGGCGATGATTGGACTGTGATTCTCCTTGGAACTTTAGCCACCATTTTTGCCACAATAAATGTCGTTGGCGGATATTTAGTTACTGATCGCATGTTAAAAATGTTTAAACCTAAAAAGAAGACCGGGAAATAATGGCATTCGTTATTGATTTAAGCTATATAATCGCCTCGATCCTATTCATCTTCGGCTTGAAGATGCTAAGCTCGCCAACAACTGCAAGAAGAGGAAATATAATATCCTCTATTGGCATGTTGATAGCTATTGTGGCTACTCTTTTAACTAAAGGTATGAGCTATCAGTGGATACTTTTGGGTTTAGCTGCAGGTTCTTTTATCGGTGGATTTGTTGCTAAAGTTGTCAAAATGACCGAGATGCCCGAAATGGTTGCTCTTTTTAACGGCTTTGGAGGCCTTGCCAGCTTACTTGTCGGATGGTCTGAATTTATCTCTAACCCAATCCATGGAAAATCTTTTACGGCGTTTGCGATCTTTTTAACAGTTTTAGTTGGAAGCGTGACATTTTCCGGTAGCATGGTAGCCTGGGCAAAGTTAGCTGAAAAAATTAGTGGAAAACCCCTTATTTTTTATGGTCAAAAGCTCATCAACGCTCTTATTTTGTTAATTTTAGTTGTCGTGGGAGCAATATTTTCTCTTTATACAATTGAAAGCAATGCCCTATTTATCAGCATGCTCGCGAGCTCTTTAATTTTGGGTGTTTTAATAGTTATCCCTATCGGCGGCGCGGATATGCCGGTAGTGATAGCTCTTTTAAACAGTTATTCCGGGCTTGCAGCCTGCTCAGCGGGTTTTGTTATAATGAATAACGTCCTTATTGTTGCCGGCGCATTAGTTGGAGCAAGCGGCCTTATCTTAACCAACATCATGTGTAAGAGTATGAATAGAACACTTAACAACGTTCTCTTTAGCGGTTTTGGGGCGAAATCCGTAATTGATAAAAGCTATCAGGGAGAAGCAAACCCAATATCTCCTCAAGACGCTTATTTCATATTGGAATCTGCCAACT
>SDBT01017845.1_pt1 | contig 11185 bp, 11 predicted proteins | sample 2277101 | NCBI WGS metagenome assembly SDBT01 (sample SAMN10404973, study PRJNA504765) | marine sediment metagenome | isolation source: marine sediment core GS10_PC15, 103 cmbsf | place: Arctic Ocean: Southern Knipovich Ridge | collected 2010 | reverse complement strand
TACAGGAATAATGTATTTTAGATATTTTCCAATTTTTTGCTTACCTCTAAAAATATCAAGTTGTGGAAATCTTCTCCTAGGGGGTGCTCTATCTGCATCCAAGATTTCGAAATCTCCCCGCTCCAATCGTTTTACTTTCTGTCGTACTTCATATCTGCGTTGGACCTCTTGGCAGTCGTTGCAATAATAGTTGAATATCTTATGCTTTTCACATGATTTTTTAACCATTGAAATTCCTCTTTTTATTTGAAATTATTTAACTTAAAAATTTTAGTATTGTCTAGTATATAAGATATTATGTTTTAAAGATTTCAATTTCTGAAATCAATCTCAAAAAAAGTGACTTTCTTCTAATAATCGTGAAAAACCTTGAAAATTGTATGATAAAAAGATTAGGGGGTTTATGCCCATGTGTGAAGATTTTTCGGGAGTCTTTAGTTTTCCCTTAATTCTTCAAATAATCTCTATATATTTGAGAAGTGATTAAAGTTTAGAGGTTCTAAACAGTAAAAAAAAGATTAGAAAAAAAGCTTTTTATTTAGTATAATTGAGTAAGAACTTTTTGGTTAATATCATCTAAATCATAATTAGATTCTTCTACTTGCCTATATTCAAAGATATCCTGTAAGGTAGGGGGGCAACCGTTAGTAAACAATAATTTACCTTTATGATATATTAAGTAACTTGACGTATCTACGTCACTGCTTCCGTCACTCCAAACACTAACATTAATTAAATATCTCAATTTATTTAGGTCTAAGATTAGATCTTGGTATATGATTCTACATACTCGAAAATAGAGCTTACCCTCGATGTTTAAATGTTCATTAGTTAAAATAGCTAACCTGACGTAAAGATCTGAAATGTAATCAAAATATTCATCATACTTAGAATCGTTGTAAATACTTAATTGATCTTGTAGATGTCTGAGATATTTTAAATCATTCGGTCTGAATTGATGTCCGTCTAATTCTAACATGCAGTGATCGTGGGAATTGATTATTACGTCATATATACAAGAACATAGCGTTTTGTCTAACGGGCTTAACTTAAGTTCCTTTTTGTGTTGTGTGGATTCGGTCATGATACTATTCATACAGAAATTTCTAGTTATTATTTTGTGGAGTGAGAGGATTTATTGACAATTTCCTCTTAATTAAGTTGAAATAATAAAAAAAGAAATAAAATAACTTATTTTGCAGTCTAATTAATTGGTATGGATTTTAGTAATTGTCAAATTCAGTAAAACAAGGGTAACATTCTTGACGAGTTGCGTTTTCCTCAATGAATTCATGATCTTCAAAATAATCCCCGCAGATATGACATTTGTAATAATTCTCCTCCAAGTAATCATGAATCTCTTCTAATAGGCTGGTGTCTTTTTTACTTAAGGCTTTCCAATCTTTACTAAGTCGTTTAAATATCTTGTAGATCTGTTGTAGTGTGTAATCCTCGTCATACATCTTGCTTAAACTGAAGTTCTTTAATGGTAGGGTGTCTGTGGTGATCGTTTTATATCCCATCCTTTGCCTCACTCTCTCCTTTTGGTTTTGTGGTGCTAAATTGTTCTAAATAGTGTGTTATGGTCTTGAAGTCTTTTTCAAATTCCCCTATTTCGAAAGTATCGGTTATTTTGCTGCTCCAGCAGTTGCTGTACGCAAAATTGTAGTCTATGCTTTCGCTGAAGGTCTTCATTAAGAGGTAAGCACTAACTTCGGCTAAAACTTCATTAGAAGCATAATCTTTTCGGATATCTCCCGCAATCTTTAAAATGTCGATTGTAATTAAATGCCCGATCTCATGGAATAAGGTGTGAGAGGATCTCTCATAAAGGGTTATCTGGCGGGTGTGTGGATCATAACTTCCTTTCTTTTCTTGGTGTCTGAACTCTTCAACTATCGGTATTTTAGGGAACTGTTTCTTTGCAAAATCTATTGCTGTTGAATAATCTATTTCATGATTCTTCATAATCTTCTCATCTATCTCTTTTTGCTCTTTAATGTAATTCTCAAATTCTGAGGTTTGCGAAATATCAAAAGTGTTGGCTAATTTGAAGAAGGAGAGTATCTTCTCTTCTGTGTCTTCTTCTTGAGCTGGTTTTTCTTCAATTTTCTTTTTTGTAAAAATAGGGGCAAAAATCTTATATGCTTTAGAGCCTTTGAGAACTTGGATATTTTGTTTCCTCCAATTAAAAAAGCTGTTAAGAACCCCGACAAACTCTTTATGCTCTCGATCTTCTGCTTGGGCGAGGGCTAATAAAGTATTTCGCATTGAATAAGTGTGAAGGCATTTGTATTTGGCGATGATTCCTATAAAATCTTGTATGGTTTTTTTGGCTAAAAATTTTTTATAGAGGTCATGAATTTCGAGTTTCTCGGCTTCCTTTTTCTCTTTATACTCTTGTCTTCGCTCAATTGTAAATGATTTCTTATATCTGGATTTAGATTTAGTTGTCATGAGTATAAAAAGTAGAGATTTCTATTTATATCGTAAGGGGGTTAAGATTTGTCATTAATATAGGAATTTACGCAAGGAAGAATCATTAATTTGAAATCCTCCTCCAATATATATTTGTGTAACGGTATCGTAATCGTATCATGACTGATGAAAAATATTCAGAACTATTAGCCTATGAAATCTTTTAGAGTTTAGAATTTATCATCCTGTACTTCTTTTTTTTCTTTGTGTAACACCAAATGTTTCATCTTTGCTAGTTCTTGTTTAAGACAGGTAAGATTATCAAAAAAGTACTAAAAGGAGAAGACAAAAAAATCCTTAGGAAATGTAAAAAATGAGCGATTATACGATAAAAAGATTAGGGGGGTTATACCCATGTTGAAGTATCTTTTCGGGATTTTAGTTTTCCCTTAATTCTTCAACTAATCTTTATATTTTTGAGAATTGATTAAAATAATTAAGAAAAAATCCCTCGGAAAGTTAAAAAGTCGGAAATAAAAAATAGAAAATATTTATTACTTAAAGCATATTTAAACTGGTTTAGGTGTTTGGTTTAGGTTTGACTCGATTATTTGGGCAATTTCATCAGCATTGTTGCCTCGATAATGCTCAGAGATCTTCTTCATCCTCAAATAATAGGTTAGTTCTCATATCTTTTCACCTGTGATTAACTTTTTTTTCTCGGTTAAAAATAGGTCTAACGTGGTATTTTGAAAATAGTTTAAACTTCTACCTATCTGTTCTTTGTTATCTAAAGAATTTTCATGTCTGGCGTTTAAGATGGCGTGATAATCTCTGATGTGCTTTTGATATAAGTTCGGGTAAAGTTCTGAGAATGAGCAAACGCTATCTTTTTGAAAGTAACAATTTATGCAGGTGTGGGGGCAATTTGGATCGTGATATCGTTCTCCAATTGCGAAATCCCAATAACTCCAAAGGTATTCAGCACACTCGAATTGTCGGAACTGAGTAATTTCTTGAAGGAATTGAGAGGTTAGCAATTTGGAAAAATGAGATACTTTAGATAAATACCCTCCAATTCCTCTTTTATCAAAAACTACATGGAACTTGTTGTCAAAGTAAGGTTTCATGACTTGTTGATATTTTCTCCCCATGATTGTAATAATCAAATCATAATTTCTCCAAATGTAATCTATTTTGCCTTTGATTAAATCTTGGATTCTCTTAATATCTGCTTTAGTTCTGATTTCTTGGTTATATGGATGGATTACCTCATTAGGATCTAGTAATCCATACTTACCAGAAAGGATCTTCAAGTCGAAGTAGTTTTGACGTGCGACCTTCTTGATGGAACGAAAAAGCTGTCCCTGATTGAGGTTGATGGCGGGGGCAGGATGGGTAAGCTTTTTCTGAGAACATCCCGCTATAATAAGAACTCTGTTTTCTTTCATCTCTGTATCTTCTCCTTGACTTGTATCCTCTCTAAGAGAGAAGGGAGCATTATAATCTTTTCAGCAATATCGTCAAAAAGGTCTTTTAGTTGTCGATTCTCTACTTTTCTGCGATTACTGATGAATTTGGTGGGGTAATTGAGGAAATCTTGAATTGTGCGGGAAATTTCTTCTAGTCTTTCTAAATCCAATTTTGCCTCATCTGTTAATCTCTTAAAGAATCCTATTATGGTTGTCATTTTAATATGGTGAACTTTGTTTATGGATGAATTTAATAGTTAGAGATAGTATTTAAATAAGCTGTGAGTCTATATTTAGTGAATTAATTAGAATTTGAATAGATAATAGCTAATATAAAATAGTCTAAGTATATTTTGTTATTTACTCAACTTTCTTCGTGGAAATTTGTTGGATAAAATGATTATGGGGAATTTGTGGCTAATTAAAGGCATATCGTTTCTTAGTGCTATAAGATTATAAGATCAAAGGATTAAGAGGAATACTATTATTTGAAGGATTTGTGGAGTAGAGGAGTTCTTCCCCATTTTCTTCAATTTTTAAATGGAGTTGTCTGTGTCTGTGTTTTTTTAATTTTTTCCGGTCTATTTTGGAAACATACAAAAGTTAAGAGGTTCTAAACAACCAAGAAAAGTTGAAAGGTAAAGAAAAAGGAAAAATAATTAATTTTAATAATATTTGAAACATTTCTTACACAAAAAGCCTTTCAAATCTATAACAAGGAAGTGTCTTTTACAAATACATCCCCATCAAGTAGATTTCTTTCTAAAAAAGTTACACTTCATTGTTCTTCTTCCTGATTTCGATGATATAAAAATATAAAAATTATTTAATTAAATCATACAACTTCTCTTTTAGGCAATAATTTGCTAGTTGTTTAGGTGTTTTGCCATATGAGTTCCCTACAAAATCGGCAAAGGCTTCTGAAAATCGTATTTCTGTATAACTTCCTTCAAGACCAATCAAAGGCAGTTTTGATAAGGTTCTAAAACGAGAAACATTAATTTCAGAAGTACTGGATTTATAGGTAACAAAGAAAAAGTTCTTCATGTCTTGGAAAAAGTGTAATACATCTATATTCTTCAAATCGCACTCTTCTATACTCGTTAATGGTTTTTCAAATGTGTATGTGTCTAAAATAAGGTGAGAGGGATATATAGGATTTTCTTTATCACCTCCCTCACTATAACCTTTTACAATATTCTTATATTTTTTTAATGTCTGTTTTAATTGATTAACCCTTTCCTCAGTTATTAGGTCTTTATATGTTAAAGGTTGTCCATTTTTTTTCAAAACAGTATATAAATTATTCATCATGAATGAATAAATGAAATGTGAGTTAATAAAAATAGAGAGCTCTAAAATTTATTAATTCTTTTACTAAGGTTCTGATTGCCAGATATATCTATCATATTAATGACAACTATTTGCTACTATTTTATAACTAATTATATATATATTAACAACTAATTATTATAATAATGACAACTTGAAAAACTAAGATGAGCTATCAATCTATGAGTATTGCCAATATATATGGAATTTTTAATACAATGAAGTTGTTATTATTTCTTCCTATCGATCATTTTATTACTTCAAGTAGGATCAGAGGCCATTTTTCCGAAATTAAACCCGGAACATTAAACGCAAAACTTCGAGAATTGAAAAAAAAGGGATTAATTGAAGTACGATTGAAAAAACATTTGGAACGGGCAGGAGATGACAGGCAAGAATATAGGTTGACTAAAGAGGGGGTTCGGAAACGGGAAGAGTTAGTGGGTATGGGATTGCGTGTCTTGAAGGAAAGAATACAGAAAATTGTGGAGGATCAAACTGTTAGTGATATGGAACAAACAGATGATAGTAGAAATGGGGGACTTAAAGAGCTTTTGGTAGAGTTCGGGTACGAATGTGCGGAGTTAGTTAAGGATGATGTGCTAAAAGAGTTACAAGTAATTCTAAAACGAATGCTCACTTCTTATTTTAAATAATCGTTAAAAGAAGTAAAGGTTTAAAAAAAAAAAGTTCTCTATATTTCTATTATCATTTTTAATACCATTTTTCTTTTTATTTATAATTTGAAAATAATTTAATCCTGCTCTTGTGAGCCGATAATGTATTTTGGGAGGCGGGTGTAATAGACGATTTTATCTATTCTAAGAAAATTACGGTAGGTGGCGAGAATTGTCAGTACGCGTTTTTCATTTTCAATTAGCATTTTATATTATCTAATAGAAAATACGCTTAGCTTTTTCGCAATATCTCCAGATGTATCTCGTGAAACTTGAAATAATTAGTGTCGGAGATATTAAGGTTATAATACCTCACCAATTGTGTTAATCAAAGAATTATAATGATTTAGGTATGGAAAACGAGAAAAAAGAATGTTAGTAGTGAGATCGGGAAATTGGGCTTGTATCACTGTAAAATTTAAATCGTAGAGCATGGAACAGAGTGTATTATTTCCTTCGATTACTGTAATAGTTTTATATACTTCTGATCGGGAGATTTCGGTTATGAGGTTTGCTTTGGCTGACCAATACTCGATAAGAAAGGCTCTTTCGTCTCTTAAATGCTTACTTAGTGAATTTATACGTGGATCGAAATGGCAGAAATGAGTATCGTCGAATTTATATCCTTTATGTCGTAAATATGTAAGGATAACTTCTTTCTGACGAAAAAATCTTCTTGAAATTAATATAAATTCTGTAGCGTGGGCAAATTGTTGGGGATCGAAGATATTTACTTGGTATGAAAGCTCTTGAAAAAAAAGACGAGCTTCGATAATCTTAGTATAATCGATATTTATGGAATAATCTCCCCTGACATTATTATAAATTAACCCATCAAAATCAAGAACAATTAAATGTGGTTTTTTAAAAATCTGATTTTTCATTTTTGCGTATATCCTCCGAGATATAATTTGAATGAGATAAAAAAAGAAAGTTAGCTATTTATAAAATAGGTGAGAGGTAGCTTTGTAAATTATATTAGGAGGGTTGGAATCTTGGGGTTTGATAATTATACGAGATATACTCTTTGAAATAAAAAAGGGAGGGTTTTTAGAATCTCTATTATTTAAAAGAAGCGGATGACAAAAACCCAAGATTTAGAGATTCTATTTTAACCACGTAAAAAATAGGAAAGAATTGGTAAAAGCTAAGGGGTGAGTGAGCGTTTTATGATTTTCGTAAATTCTGGAACAGAGGGAAAGAACAAGTTATAGTTGAGATCTGAGAATTTGAATGATCCTTTTTTTCAATGGTGTGTCTAAGTCGTTAAAATGTAAAATCTTGATTGGGTATTTGCTCGGAAATTTGTTCTTAACCGTCAAGCAAAGTTCTAAACCATCATCAAAGTAGAAGTTCTGCATATCTAAATGATGTTTAATCTTAATCTTTTCCATCTTCTCGTTAATATCGTCAACTACGGTAAATAGGAATTGTTCCAACTTTGTATCTGTGTTGTGCAGTAGTGCTTTATGCTTCTTGATTATTGGCTCGTACACCTGTTTTACATAATTACAAATAAATGTTTTCAATTTTTTAATTTTAGATTGGTGTTCTTGGACTGTAGTTGAGCTAAGATCTTCATTACCTCTTAGTGCTAGTAACAATTCTTTTCTTTCATCATTAAGCTTTTTAACGTCTGCTTCCATGACTGTTTGGAGGTTAAAGATGATTCTATTGTTTTTCATATTGATTTTTACAAGCTCCTTGATATATTTTACTTTCTTTATCATTTGCGTAAGGAGTGGAAATATTCGATTATATTCTTTATCCAAGTTATGGTTAAATAAGTCGAGTCTTAACCTTAAATTATCAAATTCTTTTTGTTTTATTTTTTTGCCGTTTCTTTTAGCCATTTCAAGGGTATCTTTCATCTTTAGACTTAGAGAGCTCTGAAACTCTTCTAATTGGTGTCTTTCCTCATGGATGTCGTCTACAGTGAAATTGAGTTGTGAGCAAATATCTTTAAATTCAATTCTACCCATCTGGTTAATTTTATTTGAAATAATTTGCAATTTGATATCATCAGGTAGTAATCGAAAATAAATGGTCCTAAAACCTATTGGAAATTTCTTGTTCAGATGGCTTATTGGTTTTTTATATGTTGATCTATTTGTATGTATCATTTATTTACACTTAATTTTTGGTTTATGTCAATTTATGAGGGGGTTGTTTTATATCCTTGGGCAGCTCTGATTTATTGAAACATTGGTGTCGTAAATTCGAAGCATTTTAGAGTCACTTCGATTATAATTTTTACGATAAAGAATTATAGGGAATACCCTTATTAGAAGGTCGTTGAGATAGTAAGGATTTCACAATTTTCTTCATTATTTTAAATATAATCTCTAAAATATAAAGAAAAATGGATTTTAGAATTTATCATCCTTTTCTTCTGAATTATTATATTCTGTGAATGAGTCTGCGTAAGATCTAAGGTTTTTGAATCTTATGGACATTTGAGGTTTAGGCAACTTCGCAAGTTCATAGATCATACGTAAAAAATCCATAAGAGATGTGATAAATGAATAGACAGTTTCTAAGTTAAAATCCTTCGGGTTCTCGAATGAATTCCAAATTTCATCAAGCTCTTCTTTAAGAATATGATCTTCTTGAAGTAAACTATGAATTTTTAAATTTTCTTTAAAACTTGTAATTTCTATCTCACCTTGAATTTAAATATATATAGTCATTATATATGATAAGCATTGATGATGATTATTAAAAAAGATGTCCCTAAAAATATACTAAAACCTATAAAAATTCTATAAAGAACTGAGATGTGCTATGTCCGATCCAGAAATCAAGCAAAAAATATTGAAAATGTTGGAAAAGTATCATCCTAAAGACTTTTCTATAAGAGAAATAGCGGAAGAATTGAAATATAACAGAGGTACGATAAGTACTTATTTAAAAGTGTTAGTAGCCGAGAAGAAAGTTAGCATAACAAGAACATTTGGCAAAATGAATTTATATTCAACTAATATTTGAGAATTCTGAAATTTAAAAAAAAAGAAAAATTAGAATTTTAAATTATGCCTTCTGTCTTAGCTATTTTCTGCGTGACGTCAACACCATTATAATTATACCGAATAGCAAAGGTATAGTAAAGTAAATCCCAAAAGAAATGCTAAGATTATCCTCTTCACCCTCACCAAGATCTTCGGGCTCAAGATCTTCGGGGAGTGTGACCTCTTCGATATTTACTATAACGGTATTCGGTTCACCGGTAAGATTATACATGTCGTAAAATTCGATAGTATAATTGAAAACTCCCGTTTGGGTTCGATTAATTGGAATGTTAAGAACAGTGTTGTTAATCCATGGTTGCCAATCTTGCCAGATAGTGTAATTACCCGAAGTATCGTTTGCTTTTACTCGATACTCACCTTCGCCCCAGTCATCCGTGAGTATCCAGTCAATGGTCTCGTTTGCATACATCGTAGTATTGATAAAAGAAAGCTGGTTAGATATTGGTCTCATATTATCAATAACCTTATGAGCATATATATCTATTCCAGTGGTCTCGTCGTTTCGAGAATCTTGCCATACAATGATAATATTCCCTTGATTGATAATTAACTGTGGGAATATTTGAGCAGACCTCAATTGTGTTATTGCAGTACCGTTTGGAGTCCATTGAACTTCACCCATGCCATTAATTGATTGGATATAAATATCAAAGTCGGCAAAATAAATCCCTCGATCATCAAACCAAGTGACATAAACACCTCCCTTACCATTACTAACTAATTTGGGGTCATGTTGACCATCAAGGGCAGTGCTGACACTTGTGCCATTCTGAACCCATAAAGCATCACCTGTAGAATTAATTCTTTGAATATAGATGTCAGAGTAATAGTTACGAGAGTCTTCCCAAACGATAAACGCTCCACCCTCGTTATCATCTATAATCTTTGGGTTTATCTGCATACGAACTTCAGTACATATTGCCGTACCATTAGGTGTCCAAAGTGTATTGCCAGTAGAATTAACTTTTTGGACAAAAATATCTTGATCGTCGTATTTTCGATCATCATCCCACACAATAATTATGTTTCCTGCTCCGTCACTATTAAGCTGAGGGTTCTTTTGGTCAAATTTCTCAGTGGAGATCGCTGTACCGGTTGGAGTCCATTGGGGTACCCCAGAAGAATTGAATCTCTGGATGTAGATGTCTGAACCTAAGCTTCCAGATCGACCGTCTTCCCATATAATAACTACTCCCCCTTCTCCATCTCCAATAAATTGAGGCCAATAAGCTGTACTTGCTATAGGAATTCCATCTAAGTTCCATTGAACGATTCCTGTGGAATTTATCTTCTGCGCATAAATGCCATTATTTCGATCATCGTGCCATATAATAATTGCTCCTCCCTCATTATCATTTATAATCTTAGCGTACTGAGCACCTCCATTAACGCTGCAAATAGAAGTTCCGTTTGGTAGCCATAACGAATCTCCTGCGGAATTAATTCTCTGGGCATAAATATCCAATCTTGTACTTGACCAATCTCGCTCATCTTGCCATGTAATTATTGCTCCTCCAGTTCCATCACTCACAATTTCAGGTAAGGTCTGATCATTATTTACAGTAGAGATTGCTATTCCATCAGAGTTCCACAAAAAGTTTCCGTTTGCATCAATCCTTTGAGCAAAGATATCATACCCTGTGGAAAGTAAATTTCGCTCATCGTACCATACAATAATTGTCCCTCCAACACCATCACTAATAATTCTTGGTCTGAGTTGAGAGTTATTTGCTGTATTAATTGGAATGCCATCTGTAGTCCAAATGATAGCTGGGATTGAATTAGCTGGATTTGGCGCGCTATCTTTGATTGATGATATTCTACTTGATGGGATAAGACTTGGAAATACAATATTAAACAGAAGAAAAAAAGATATAACAAAAAATATGACGGACTTTTCTTGAATTTTCATCTTTAACTCTTTTGATTTTTAGTCAATAATTTATTTTTTTTTATAGTTTAAATATTTTTTTGTCATATGGGTATATTATCCATATATAAAAGAAAAAAATATAATTTTCTTCCTTGGTACGATTTGTAGGTAATTTCTAGTTATAAGTGAAAAGAGTAAAGAAATTTATTGAATATTGGTAAAATTCCTAAATTTTCCTAATTTCTCAAATCTGAAATTTTTTATTTATATTAACTCAGTTTATAGTCTAATTTATGATAAGTAAAGTGGTTAGATAGATGAAGGTATAACTTTCTTTAATAGTTCGCAATTTTCTAAAGATTTGTACTTGACTAAAAATGAAAG
>SDBT01017844.1_pt1 | contig 11186 bp, 12 predicted proteins | sample 2277101 | NCBI WGS metagenome assembly SDBT01 (sample SAMN10404973, study PRJNA504765) | marine sediment metagenome | isolation source: marine sediment core GS10_PC15, 103 cmbsf | place: Arctic Ocean: Southern Knipovich Ridge | collected 2010 | reverse complement strand
CGGAAAATAGTAAGTAATAATTAATACTTTTTTTGTCAACTATCAACCCTCTCCTTTGCAATTAATTTTAAATTCAACATACATTTATCTAAATTTTTAAAATTTGTCTTATTATTTTGTTCTGATTTTAAGTAAATTCCTCTATTTATAACTTCTCCAAAACCTTGCAAGTATTGTTTTTTAAATTGATTTTTAAATTTGTTCATTATGTTATCCTTTCGGAAATAATCAGTTAATTTGTTAATTATTTAATTGGCTAACTAATTAGCTAATTAATTACAACATTCCTTCAAAATCTTCAGAACTTATATTTAAATCTTTATTATAACTTATAGCTTTTGAATATTTTTGAGACTTATAAGCCATTAAGATTATACTTAAGGATTTTTTTCCTTCATTTCCATCTATCAATGGATTGCTATTATTTTTGACTGAATCTATAAAATTTTTACAAAGAGAGCTATGACCGTTACCATAGACGTTGGGAATTTCTGAATTATATTCCTTTTGTATTTGCTCAAGGGATTCTTGCTTGTCTTCAAAATCCCAAACCATTATTTTGTTTAAAGCTATTCCACCAATTATTACAGTCCCTTTTTCTCCTAATATAGTAAGAGTTTCTTTTAAATTTTTAGGATATACACAAACAGTCCCCTCAATATTGCCTATAGCACCATTTTTAAATTTAATTATAATACTTCCATAATCCTCTGTTTGAATATAGGGATGCAGATAATTTCCCGTCTGTCCATATACAGAATTAATTTCACTATCCATCATCCATTGAAGAAGATCTATATTATGAGTACACTGATTTATCAGACATCCCCCATCTAATTTCCATGTACCTCTCCAGTTAGCTTTATCATAATACTCTTTATTTCTGTTCCATAAAATTCGAGCAGTACCGGCAAATATTCGGCCAAATCTTCCTTCATCAATCGCCTGTCTTAATTTCTGAATAGGAGGATTAAACCTATTCTGATGACAGACAGCCAATTTTAATCTATTCTTTACGGCTGCTTGAATCATCCTGTTTGCATCAAAAAGTGACATTGCCATCGGCTTTTCTACTAAAACATGTTTCCTTAAATTTAGGCAATAAAGGGAAATTTCAGTATGATAGCCTGATTCGGTACAAATAACACAAACATCAATATCTTCTTTTTGAAGCATTTCCTGATAATCCGAATATACATTAGGCTTTACTACTGGTATATTCCTTTCTTGTGCTTTTATTAAATATTCATTCGCTTTTAATTCGGCTTTGTCTCTCAAAATATCACAGACAGAAACAAGTTCAATATCTTTACAATTATCAACAACAGCTTTAATATGATCTGTTGATACTCTTCCGCAACCTATTAGGGCAAATTTTAATTTATTCACTATTTTCTTCGTTCTCCTTGGAATTAGTTAATTGCTTAATTTGCCAATTAATCGAGTAATTAGCTAATTGTAAAATTTACTAATTTTACTCACTACATATTCTTGTTTTTCTTCACTGAGTTCAGGATACATAGGAATCGCCAAGACATGTTTACTAGCTTCTTCGGCAACAGGAAAGTCCTTTTCTTTGTATCTCAAATATTTAAAACACTCCTGCAAGTGTAAACATGAAGGATAGTATATATTAGTGTCTATTCCGTTCTCTTTTAAATATTCTTGCAAACTATCCCTGTCTTCTACATATATTACATATTGATGAAAAGTATGCTCTTTATGATTTTTAATACTGTTGGCGTTATTTAAGGGAAGTCTTATTCTATTCTGTAAATTATATTTTTCAAATAATTTCTGATACCTAAGAGCAGCTTGAAATCTATCTTCTAACCACTTGTCCAAATATTTAAATTTTACATTTAGTATTGCAGCATGCAATTCATCCAAGCGAGAATTAATTCCTACAAATTTATGATAATATTTTGGTTTTGAGCCATGAGAACGAAATATTTTGCAATATTCAGCATATTCATCCGAAGAAGTAACAATCATTCCCCCGTCTCCATAGGTGGCTAAATCTTTGGTAGGGAAGAAAGAAAAAGTGGCCAGCTCTCCATAACTTCCGGCTTTTTTACCTTTATATTCAGAGCCTATTGACTGAGCACAGTCTTCTACTACTTTTAAATTATATTTTTGGGAAATTTTCATAATTTCGTCCATCTTACACATCTGACCATATAAATGGACCGGGATGATCGCTTTAATTGATTTGCCAGTCTTTCTATCTATTAATTGATTAATCTGAGAATTAAAATTACAATTAGTGTCAATAAATTCTTGTAGTTTTATCGGATCAATATTGCAGATTTGATAATCGATATCCACAAATATTGGGATAGCCCCTGCCCTTACAATGCTTCCCGCGGTGGCAAAAAAAGTAAAAGGGGGAGAAATTACAGCATCTCCCTGCCCTATTCCTAATGCCTTTAAGGCAATATAAATAGCATCTGAACCATTGGCCACTCCTATGCCATATTTAGTACCCGAATAAGCTGCAAGAGAATTTTCTATTTTTTTTACGTTATCACCGTTTATAACCATTCCTGATTCTAAAACAGCGGTAATGGCAGAATTAATTTCTTTTTTTATTGATTGATATTGTCTTGTTAAATCTAATTGTGGTACTTTCATTTTATTCTCCCCTTGCTATCCTTTAATATTTTTATATATTACCTTACACTGTATCCACCATCTACAATTAAATTAGTTCCAGTTATCCATCTTGCAGCATCGGACAATAAAAATGCACAAGCGCTTGCTATATCCTCTGGTTTACCTAAACCCAAAGGATGCATATTTACAATTGATTTCTTAGATTCCTCTGGAAGATTTTCAAACATTTTATTTGACATTTCTGTTTTCACTACTCCAGGAAGAATACAATTAACCCTAATATTTTTCTTTACTAATTCCAGCGCCATTGCTTTTGAACCTGATATTAAAGCTCCCTTTGAGCTACAATAGCCAATCTTTCCTGCTTGTCCCAAAATACCCATAACAGAGGATATAAATACAAAACTTGTTCCATTTTTATCTAAATATTTTTTCTTAGAAATAATTTTAGCTAATTCAAATCCTGCTATTACATTTACAGAAAACATTTTTTCATAATAAGAAGGTTGTATATTTCTTAATGGCAAGGTTATTTCTATCCCTGCTGAATGAACAAACCCTGATATTTTCCCTATTTTCTCTACAGAAGTATTTACAATTTCTTCTAATTTATTATATTCAGTAATATTCTGAGAAATAATAAGATGATTTCCTTTTTCCAATTTATTAAAAGTATCTTTAAGTCTTTCCTTATTACGGGCAATTAAAATTATATTAGCCCCTAATTGACTAAAAGTAATGGCACATTGTCTTCCAATTCCGGATGATGCTCCGGTTATTAATAGATTTTTATTTTTTAAACTAAAAATAGAATTCATTATCGAACTCTCCTTTTAATATATTTTACATTTAAACAAAATGCTCTTTTCCGATTAACTTCATTAAACTGCCAACTGTAGTAACTTTTATAAAATTCGATGACGAAATCTGCTTACCAAAATTCTTATCGATCATAGCAATAATAGATAATACACTTAAAGAGTCATATTCTTCTAATTCTTTTAAATTAGTCTCTAAGGTAATTTCTTGATTTTCGTCTTCTATTTCTAAAGCTCCCTTTAATTTATTTATAAAATCATCAGTTTTCATTTTTTCCATTATATCTTTCTCTTTATTATATAGTAATTATTGTACCACCCCAGGAATAACCTACTCCAAAACCCACTAAAAGAACTATATCATTTCTTTTAATAGAGTTATTATCTAAAGAATCTTTCATTGCTATAGGTATAGTAGTAGATACGGTATTGCCTTTGAGTAATAAATTTTCACAAAACTTATTTTTAGGAATATTTATTTTTTTTCTTAAATACTCATTCATATATTTATTAGATTGATGAAAAATAACGTAGTATATTTTATCTAAAGTTGTATTATTTTTTTCTAATGTTTCCGAAACTACTTTTGGTACAGTCTTAATAGTGAAATTAAAAATCTCCGGACCATCCATGTAAAGATTATTATTTGTTCTACTACTGCCTGAACCATCATCTATTTCCTGAGCATTAGGATTATATCTATTTCTTAATCCTCCGTTGGGCACAATAAGATTCTTATATCCACTTCCGTCAGTACCTAATACAAATTCACCTATATGTTTTTCTTCTGATCTTTCAATAATAGTAGCTGCAGCGGCATCTCCAAAGATAGTTCTATTTCCCTTATCCTTGGGATGAATATGTTTACTATAGGTTTCAGAAGTAATTAATAAAATGCTGCTGGCAATCTTTGTTGCTATCAAAGATTTTGCCAAAGCAAGTCCATAGACAAAGCCGGAACACCCTAAATTATAATCAAAGGCCCCTATACTTTCTCTGAGTCCAAGTTTATCTTGTAGGATACAAGCTCCAGAAGGCAGATAATATTCCGGACTTTGGGTACAAAAAAGAAGAAAATCTATTTTATCTTTATCATAATTATTTAAGATTTTCTTTCCAGCTTCTAATGCTAAATCAAGTGCTGTTTCATCTTCTTTTACTATATGTCTTTCTCTTATCCCTACTTTTTTTTCAATCTTTTCTGATGACCAAGCGGGAAACTCCTTGGATAATTGGTCATTAGTAAGTATTTGTTCTGGTAGATAATATTCTATATTGGCTATCTTCTCTCCCATACTAAATACCTCTTTAATATTTTAAATTTTATACAATTTCTAAAGATTACTTATTTTAATTTTTGTTTGACTTAATTTTTTTACGACCTTCTCGAGAGACTCCGAATCACATACATTATATACTCTTGTCTTTGGTAATATCTGTTTAATCAGTTTTTTTAATACGTTTCCCGGGCCAACTTCTATAAAACAATTAATTCCTTCCGAATTCATCCTTTTTATAATATCCGCCCATCTTACAGGATGAGTCATCTGTTCTATTAAAGCATTCTTTATCTCTTCTTTAGTCTTTACATAATCAGCTGTTACATTACAAATTACCGGTATTTGCGGAGCCTTTATGTTTATATTTTCTATATAGCTGGCTAAATTATCTTTCGCTTTTCCCATTAAAGAGGAGTGAAAAGGAGCACTTACTTTTAGAGGAACTATGTTTACCTCTTCCTCTTCTTCTCCTAATATTAACAATTTTTTAATTACCTCAATCTCACCAGAAACCACAATCTGATAGGGAGAATTATAATTAGCTATCTCTATGATTCCGAAATTAGAAACTTTCTTAATTAATTCTTCTATCTTATCTTTCTTTAAACTGATAATTGCAGCCATAGAGCCAGTACCAAGAGGGGTAGCATTTTGCATATATTGCCCTCTTTTTCTTACCAATCTAACTGCCCCTTTAAATTCAATCGATGATGCAGCCACTAAAGCAGAATATTCTCCTAAGCTATGACCAACTACTATATCAGGATTAATATTATTCTTTTGAAGCAGCTTATATAAAATGATACTTATAGTTAACATTGCCGGTTGAGCATTTATAGTTTTGTTTAACTCTTCTTTCGGACCTTTCAAACATAACTTTTTTATATCAACATTTTCATCTTTAAGAGCAATATTAGCTGTATCAAATAATTCATTAGCCTCTTTATAATTTTTTACTAAATCTCTCCCAATTCCAACCTCCTGCGAGCCTTGACCAGGAAAGACAAAAGCAATTTTTGGCATCGTTATCTTAAATCCCATTCTTAATATACTGTTTTAATGATTTAGATTTTGTTTATTTTTTAAATTCTATTAATAACCAATTGGTTTTGTGAACTGTCTTGCAGCTTTTCCTGCAATTTTAACATTATCTCTCGTCGATTTTCTAACAACTGCCCCCATTCCTATAAAAACATTTTTACCAATAGTTATCCCGTTTATTATAGAACAATTAGGACCTAACCACGTATTTTCCCCAATACAAACACTACCACTAATCTCTGAACAAGCTGTGATAATACAATTTTTCTCAATATGTACATTGTGTGAGATATGAACATGATTATCAATCATTACATTATCCTCTATGACTGTGGCTTTAATGGTTCCAGAGTCTATAGTACTTAAAGCATCTATTTCTACATTATTTCCGATAATTACACCACTAATTTGTGGAATTCTAATTAATGCTCCATCGATATTTTTTTCGATTCCAAATCCCGGTCCACCTATTACAGAATTTTGACCAATAATAGTATTATTCCCGATTAAAACATTACTACATATACGTACTCCCGCTTTTAAAATGCAATTATCACCTATCTGAACATCATGATCAATAAAAACAAAAGGTTCAATTGTAGTTTCTTTTCCAATATTTACATTTTCACCAATAATTACTCTATTATTTAATTCTTTATAATGTCTATCTTTTTTAGGTTCCATGCTTATAATACAATTAAGAATTATGGCATATTCTAACCGGGGATTATCTACTAAAAGACATTCATTGTTTTCTATAACTTTACTATTTATTTTGCCATCAAATTTTTTAATCAAAATTAAACTATGATTTATATTTATTAATTTATTTTCAATTTCATTGGACCATTTTTTAGTAAATATTAAACTATGATCCTTTGGATTTTTTATAGTAGATACATCATATATCTGAATATCTTTAAATAATTTATTATCATATTTTTTTATACCATCTAAATCTCTTATATTAAATGTAAATTTTTTTCTATCTCTTTTTTTTAAATGATTATGCATTTTTATTCCTATTCTTTTTATAAACTGAAATATTATTCTCTAAATCAGTTTCTAATTTATTTACTTTCTCTTTAATAAAATCAGCCATTCTTTCATCAAAATTAATATCTTTATCTACCCACCAAAATGGGTGAATTAATATGTGTAATTTATTATATCTATTAACATCTATTTTATTACAAATGCATCCCTCTCTCCACTGTCTCCTTGAATCAGAAAAATATTTAAAATCTTTGAAAAATCTCTTTTCGTATGTATTAACATATTTATTCAATTTTACATCATTATTCAATAACCATTTAGATGGCCTATGCATCGAAACAGCGTTAATATTTATATCAAAATAAGTTTTTATAAGATTTATTTCTTTTTCTATAAATTTATTTAATTCTTTTTTATTCTCTATTTTATATACACTTTCATCAAACTGCAAACCAATCTGGTGACCTAAATTAATAATCTCATAAATAATATCTGAATATTTTTTTTCAAATATATTGTAGAAAGGAGACCTTAACCAGATAAAAAATGTAGACCTTATATTATATTTATTCTCAGTTGTAGCTATTTTAATACTTTGTACTAAACTTTGATCAATATCGTGTCTTAAAATCAATATATTTTTAAAATCAGATGAACAATTATTAAAGAAACATATTTTATATTGACTTTTTACAATAATATTACAAATTTCTTCATAATGTTTGTGTGTAAAATTACAAATCATTTTAATTTATCCTACATAAAATTTTTGATTTTCAATTAATTGTTCCTCGGGTACATCTCGAATAACGCGGGCAGGTGAACCCATTACTATTTTTCGAGAGGGAACATCTTTGGTAACTACACTACCTGCGGCTACGAGGGCATCCTCACCTATAGTTTTCCCAGGAAGGATTACCGCATTTGCTCCAATCCTTCCACCCCTTTTTACTATAACTCCCTTAAAGTGTTTGAATCTTTCTTCAGTCCTTCCTAAATAATTATCATTACTGGTTACTACTCCGGGAGCAATAAAAACATAATCTTCTAATTCTGAATAAGCAGTAATATAACATTCGCTTTCTAATTTACAACGTTTACCTATTTTGACATAATTTTCAATGGTTACTCCTCTGCCGATAATAGTATACTCGCCAATTTTGGTATTTTCTCTTATAGAAGTTAAATCTGCAATCAGGACGTTATCAGAAATAGAGGAGCCAATATAAATGACTGTATTTGCACCAATTAAACAATTACCGCCAATGTTCGTGGGAAAAAGATTTTTCCCTTCTTTAAAGATGCTCAAGGTCGCTCGCATAGGATATTTCCCAATAACTGTATTATCATCAATTCTCACATTATCGCCAATTGATGTACCTCTTCTAATTACTACGTTATAACCAAGTACACAATTATTACCAATAGTTACATTGTCTTCAATAATAACGTTTTTAGCAAAAGTTATATCCTTTCCTAACTTCGCACTATTACTAATAAAAATTGATGTCATATTTTTTTCCTTTACACCATGTGTTTAAATTTATTTCTAATAAAATTTCACATGCAATTTAATAATTTATAAATATTTTATTTACGTATGAAAGAATAAAAAAATTTTAATAAACCTATGAATATTTTTTCATTCGGATAATCTAAATGTGATTTCGGTTTCTCGCTCATTATTTTCTCAAATTCAGCTTTAGAAAAACCTAGATTACTTAATACATATTCTTTGTCTACTTCCAATAATTTTTTGGAGGAATAAGGATCTCTTTTTAACTCATCTATTGCCTCTTTTCGAGTAATTTGTCCTGAGCAAATTAAACTTGATAAATGAGCTTTTCTTTTGTCAATTCCAAACTTCTTGGGAAGAATATACGCTTGATAAAATCGAGTAAATATTGATTCAAAATGTTTCGCACCATAATCCTTCCAAGATAATTCTTCTTTTAAAATTTCTTTTGCTTTTATTTTATTATAATTTATATAATCAAGGATGTTTATGTATCTAATTTTTTTTGTAAATTTATCATTCCATAAATGTTGTAATGTACTGACAAAGGGGAAAGTTTCTATTTTTTTCTTTCCAAATAATTTATGAATAGCTTTTATATTCTTAACATCTGTTTTTATGTAAACCCATGATTTTGGTAATATTGATTCTGTAGCAAAATTTCCACCATTTATAGCGTAATGTATACCTTCTTTACAAGCAACTTTGTATATATATCCTGAAATCGCATGATCAGTTAATACTTCAATATCTACAACAGAAGCTTTAAAATATGCTCTTTGCAGATCTTTGAATTCTTCCCAGTCTAATTTATAAGTCATTAAATCAAATCTGGTTTTACTTATAATATTTCTTATATTTCCTTCTGATTCTTCAGAATTCCAACCATTGTCAACGTGTACTACCAAAGGTCTCAACTTAAATTTATTAGCAAGATATGCTACATATGAACTATCTACTCCGCCACTTAAGCCCAGTACACAATCATATTTTTTACCCCTACCTTCTTCTTTAATTTTTGATATTATTTTTTCCAACTCGACTTTTCTTTTTGAAATAGGGATCATATTTTTTCTAATTATATCATCATATTTTCTGCAATGATTGCAAACTCCATTTTCATCAAATTCTATGTCAGGATCCGTAGTATCCATAACACATCTTGTACATATTTGATACTCTTTTTGCATATTTTTCTCCTTTTTAATTTTTATGAATATTAAAACATATTTTCATATCTATAAATTAAGTAAGCCATTTATAAAATTCTTGTAATTATTTTCCCAATTTGGTTTCCATATATAATTACTATTAATAATCTTATTTTCTTTTTGATTATCATTTTGAATAAGATAAACTAATTCTTTTGAATTTGAAAATCTTTTAATGTCTTTAGGAATAACCAAATCTGTAAACGGATGATTAATTGCAAAAATTGATTTACAAATACCTATTGCTTCAAATAATACCGTAGAATAAGCTCCAACTACATAATCAGCATTTGATAGACTTAAATATACATTAGAATTATAATCTATTTTTATCGAATCAGTAATAAAAATATTATTATACTTTTTTTTAAACATGGCTATTTCTGCGGGATGAGGCCTAAATAAAATATCAAAACTGCTTAAATCAAGCAAAGAACTAAGATCTTGCGCTATTTTTAATAGAACACCTGTCATTGTCCATTGAGAAATAATCAATATCTTCTTTTTCGCAATTTTATTTTTTTTATATAAACCTAATTTCTTTTTATTTTCAGAGTAATATGGATTTCCTATAGGTACTTTTTTAACTGGAAGATTTATTAAATCATTCCAATATTTTCCATAACTTAAAAAATAATCAGGTAGATACTTATCGTAACACCTGGAATTTACAATAAGATCTCCATAATTATACGCAGGGTGTTGTCCGGACACTGCTCCATGTTGAAGTTCTGCTGTTATAATATTTCTATCCTTAGCCCATTTTAAAATATAACTTCTTATTCCATAACTGGAATCTTCTAAAAAAATTACTTTTGGTTTATACATATCAAATATTTTTTTATACATACAATAGTATATATTTAATTTTTTTGATAGATTTAATAGTGAGTCATTTATTTTTTCTAATTCTGATATCTCAAGTCCATAAGAACATTTTTTATCTATAAATTTTATAAAATTCTTAATTTTATTAATGTCTTTTATTTTCGCTTTGCTAAATCTTGAAGCAGCATAAGCAATTAATTCAATGAAATCATGAAAACATACATTTGGAAAATGTCTTGACCTGTAATATTCTTTTTTATTTGAATCCTCAATTAACAAAGTTTTATCTTCATTCATAAACGCAAAATAATCACTGACTCTATTAAAGTATTTATTGTCTTTTTTGATATTTGTAATACCTGAACAAAACATTAAAATATCATACTTTTTTAAAATATTTTTATATGGGTTATTAATAATTGTACTTGCAACATACGGAATATTATTTATATAATTTCTTCTCTTTTTCTTGTTTATCTTTAAACTAATATGTTTGTAATATTTATCAAACATCATCCCATATAATCTATATCTTATGAATGGCCACATCAAAATGTTGTCAAATTCAAATTTGTAATTGTATATTTCGGGATTATTTTCAATTTCCAAAAAATCTTTTAAAACCAACAAGGAATTATACCTTTTTTTATTTTTATAAAGAATAAAAACTTTTAAAATATAAAAATTCTTTTTCAAATTATTAATAACTTTTTATAATTTTGCTAAATTTCAATCCTCTTCATTAATTTTATTAAAAAATGCGTATACCGGAGTATCCGGACGGCAATTCCGAAGGCATCCGGACATTAAACCGGAACATACGGACATCTTATCGATTCAATTTTTACAAAACATTATTAATCAATAATTATCATTTAGT
>SDBT01017843.1_pt1 | contig 11186 bp, 7 predicted proteins | sample 2277101 | NCBI WGS metagenome assembly SDBT01 (sample SAMN10404973, study PRJNA504765) | marine sediment metagenome | isolation source: marine sediment core GS10_PC15, 103 cmbsf | place: Arctic Ocean: Southern Knipovich Ridge | collected 2010 | reverse complement strand
CATTTAAAATAAAATGGTAGAATATTATTTTTATTTATCCACCTCGATGATATTCCTTTTATATCATTTGTTATTTTGCTTATCATTTGTGAATGCTTTAACCTGATAAGACAATGCACATGGTTCTCTACGCCATTAATAATTAGCACATGATACCCTTTATCTTCTGCAATATTTTTAATTTGTCTAAATATATTTTTGCGTTTATCTGCTTTTATTAAAGCGTCTCTATATTTCGTTGTCCAAACGAAATGTATATAAATTTCCAAATGCGATTGCGGCATATCGTTTTATGCGCAACAAATATGCCAATTTCCCCCAACACAGGCGTTAACACCTGTGTTGGAGCAAACACCTGATTTTAAGTTTTTGAATTTTGAAAGATTTTTCTTATTTTTCATCTTTAAAGGGACTCCCAGGAAAGAGCATCCCGCAGTGCGGGATGCGGGATAAATAGATCAGGATAGATAGGTCGATGAAACAGATGGTACTTGGAATTGAATCTTCTTGTGATGAGACCTCTGCCGCAATTATTGAGGATAATGTGGTTTTATCAAATATTGTCTCTTCACAGGAGATCCACGCAAAATTTGGCGGGGTGGTACCGGAACTGGCCTCCAGGGCCCATATTCGACTTATTACTATGATCATTGATCAGGCTCTGAAGAAAGCAGGTGTGGATAAAAGCGATTTAACCGGTATTGCTGTTACTCACGGTCCCGGATTGGTCGGGGCGTTACTCGTGGGGTTGAGTTTCGGTAAGGGCCTGTCAACCGCATTGAAAATACCATTTATTGGTATAAATCATATTGAAGGTCACATTTATGGTAATTTCTTAACGAATCCGCAGATAAATTTTCCACATTTATGTCTTATTGTCTCCGGGGGTCATACACAGATTGTTTTGATGGAAAGACACCTGGATTATCAAATTATCGGTAAAACAAGAGATGATGCAGTTGGAGAGGCCTTTGATAAGGGGTCAAAATTGCTTGGTCTGGGTTATCCCGGAGGGCCTTTGATTGACAATCTTTCAAAGAAGGGTAATGATTCCTTTCATACATTTCCGCGGGCGGTTTTGAAAAATGGCCCCTTCGACTTTAGCTACAGTGGTTTAAAGACGTCATTACTGGTTTATATAGAATCCAGGGGCAAGACCTTTGTTCAGAAACACCTTTCAGATATCTGTGCCAGTTATCAGAAAGCGGCTATTGAAGTCCTGGTGAAAAAAACGATCCGGGCGGCTATGGAATATAACGTGAAATCTGTAGGGATCGCCGGAGGTGTGGCTGCAAATTCTTTACTGCGTTCCTGGATGGCAGAAGAAATAAAAAACCTGAATAAGAACTTTTATGTTCCCGGGATGAGTTATTGTACTGATAATGCTGCTATGATAGCACGGGCCGGGGTGGAACGGTTTAAGCATGGAATGACATCACCTCTTGATCTGAATGCCTTTCCTTCCCTGCCACTGGAAAGTATAGAGAACCTTAATGTTTGATCGAATACCTACGTTTTTTCATTCCAATATATCTTTATTTGTTCTGATTTTAATAGGAATTATCTCGGGACTTATCGCTTATTATCAGTACCGCAGGACAGTGCCTCCAATCTCTCAATTTTTACGAATATTCCTGGGGATTTTGAGAGGGTCAGCCATTGCAGGTATTCTTCTCCTCCTTTTTGCACCCGAAATCACCGCTGTCTGGCAGTATAGTGAAAAGGGAAAACTGGCTTTGCTTATCGATCGATCAGCATCGATGGGCCTGGAAGAAGGGGCGGGAAGTCGGTTTAGCCGGGCATTAGCGGTAGCCGAGGATATTGTAAAACATACAGCTGGCAAGGTGCAAACGGTCATTTACGCCTTCGATACTGATACCATACATCTTAATTCCTTCGATGTGGATACAACGAATTTGGGAACAAATATCGAAAAACCGATCAATGCTATTACCAAATCCTCTGATAATATCAAAGATTTGATTTTACTGACAGATGGAAATTATACAGAAGGTAATAATCCGATATATTCAGAGGTACTCAACAAGGTCAGAATATTCACTGTTGGCTTTGGTGACACAGTTGATTCGCCGGATCTCCTGATAACAGATGTCAAAACAAACCAGATCATCTATCAGAACCAACCCACTAAAATGAAAGTATATTTGATGGCGCGGGGTATTGATAATCAAAAAGTACTGTTAAGACTAAGGTACGGAAATAAAGTACTCCAGGCCCGGGAAGTACAGATGGGGAAGAGGGGCGAAACTAGTATTGCTGAATTTCAGCTGACACCGAAAAAAACCGGGCTTGTACAATACAGAATAGAGCTTCAGGCATTACCGGATGAGGCTGTAGTCAAAAATAATTCCTTCACGGTTTCGATGGATGTCTTGAAGGGCAAAGTTAAGGTCGGGCTTCTGAGCGCTAAACCTGGTAATGAAAATAAGTTTCTGCAATTTGTATTGTCAAACCTGCGCGAAATAGAATTAAAAACTTCTGTATTAAAAAAAAATGGCCATTATTTTTTATCCAGACCTGAAATAATATTAGATAGTCTTGATGTTCTGATTTTGGATAATTATCCATCTGCAGGTAATATAAATCCCGGATTTGAAAATGCCATAAAAAAGGCCATTTCAAACCGGATACCTACGCTCCTGATCGTATCTGATTTTCCATCAGGATCAGTATTAAAATCTATCCAAACCCTGTTCCCGGTCCGCTCGATCAAAAAAAACAATTCTTCTGTTAAAGTTCAGCCAAAACCCTCGATTGAGGAAAAATCATTGCCGCTTTTGAGTATTTTTAAAAGTGAGGGGGAGACAAATAAATTTTGGACAAGAGTGCCTCCCATAAGCTATGAAATCATTGATATACAATTTAGTCAGCCGGTCAAAATACTTCTTGAAGTCTCGGGCATTTCCGGTTCAGGAAACAAAAAATTACCGGTCATTGCAGTTTACGAGGGTAAAGGTAAAAAAGGTATCTTAATGCTGGGATCTGGATTTTGGCGATGGCAATTCTTTCTGACTGAAGACCATCCATACCAGGAAAGTTGGAAGGTAATGGTAAAAAATATGATACGCTGGCTGGATAGCAAATCATCCAATAAAAATGTGATTATTTCATCACCCCGTAGAACATACGAGATGGGCGAAAAGATAATTTTGTCAACCCAGGTTTATGATGGAGCATTCAATCCGGTCGGAGATGCTATGATCCGGACTAAGATTTCCAATCCTTCTTCATCCTTTGAGATAGATTCGGATCTCATATATGAGGGCAACTACGAGGGTACATTTGTACCAATGGCACCGGGTAAATATATTGTTGAGGCTCAGGCGTGGAGAAATGACGTGAAACTTGGGGAGGACAGAATGGAAATTTTGACCATTCCTGTAAACCAGGAGTTTAGGGATATTAAACAAAATGTACTGTTACTAAAACAACTGGCAGCAAAGAGCGGCGGGGAATATGTAGAAGCAGATAATATTCAGGATATGTTGGATCATTTAAATTTTAAATCTGAAATAAAAAGAGAAGAAGAGACCATAGAATTGTGGAATCGGTGGCCCATGCTGCTCTTGATCATTGTCCTTCTCAGTACGGAATGGTTAATAAGAAAACGAAAAGGTCTGGCATAGATTTTGTACATATAGTTCATTATGCGCCGGTCCGATTCGATTATTCTGGTCACAATTTTTCTCATTACCCTGATAAAAATCCCGAGTGCTCAGATTACCTTCTCAGAGATAATGTTTGATGTGGCAACAAATGAATATCACGATGAATTTATCGAAATATTCAACTGTTCATATTCCGATTCAGTAGACATCGGTGGATTTCAATTTAGCGATAGTGCCGGTGTGGACAATATCTTACCCTTTAGGGGCGGTAAAAAAATACCCCCGCGATCATTTGCAATTATTCTTGATGGCTCCTACCTGGAAAATTCGTCGGTGTATGATCAGATAATTCCGGACAGTGTGATCATTCTGAAAATTTCCGATAATTCCTTTGGCAAAAATGGTTTATCAAACACCAGTTCAGAATATCTGACCATCATGGATTCGACGGGATACATCCTGTCAGCCTATTCTTATACGGTCGGTAATATACCCGGCAGATCAGATGAAAAGATTGATCTTGATGGTGAAAATGATCAGAGCAACTGGGCCGATAGTAAAAGATTGGGGGGAACTCCGGGTTGGCAAAACTCCGTTACGCCGCTGAAGTATGACTTTGGCCTTGATGAAACCTCCCTGATACTACCGGAAAAAATTTTTGCTGAGGCATCGGTTATCATTTCAATCCAAATATATCAATACGGCACATCAATGCTGTCGGATAGCATGGAAGTGTTGGCATTTTCTGATATGAATGGTGATACAACATTTCAGGAAGATGATGTACTTATTGGTAAACGGAAAATATCTACAACCGCACAGAAGATCGATTTTGAGTGGAAAAATATTTATACCGGCCGGCATGATATTATCGTAAGGATCAGGTTTGAAAAGGATGAAAACCCGGAAAATGATAGGATGATTAGATCCGTTGAGGTGTTTGACCGCACCGGGAAATTGAATATCAATGAAATTATGTTTCTCCCAGAAGCGGATGAGCCGGAGTGGCTTGAACTTTATAATTCAGGAGAAGAGGAAGTTTATCTGAAAGGATGGTCCATTGCTGATAAGAGTGACACTGTCTCGATAGATATTTCTGCATTTATTTCTCCCGCTGAATATCTTGTTATCAGCGAAGGACAGTTGCCTGTCAGATATCAATTGTCAAATGATCACTTAATTATATTAAAAAAATTCATTACTTTTAATAACCAGGGGGATGAAATTCGCCTTATCGCGCCATCCGGAGAAGAAAATGAAAGAGTTGCCTATAATTCAGACTGGCTTGAAGGGGAAGCGTTCAGAAATCCCAGCCTGGAAAAGATCAATCCCATTCTGGCTGCAAATATGGCCGAAAACTGGGGACCTGGCGTGAGCCCTTTAGGTTCTACACCGGGTTACAGGAACAGCATCTTTTCAGATTTGAATAAAGTTCAAGGAAATCTTATCGCGAAACCTGATCCGTTTTCACCGGATGGTGATGGTATCGATGATGTTACCATTATCAGCGGTACCATTCCCGAAACGAATGCGAGGATCAGGGCAATGATATTTGATGTAAAAGGACGGCAGATCAGAATTCTGAGAGAAAATCGATTTACCGGCAGTCAGTTTAATTTTGTCTGGGATGGTAAAGATGATAATGGACACCTGTCCCGAATTGGAATCTATATTGTTTATATACAGGTTCTGAACGACCGCCGGGGTACGTTGCATGAAATGAAAACGACAGTGATCCTGGCTCAAATATTATAAAGGAAAAATATGCCCGAGAGACCCCCGGATTTATTCAACTCAGATCGTTTATTGCTTAGAAAACCTGTGATGGAAGATGCGCCCACCATTTTCGAATTATATGCTCAGGATGAAAAGGTAACAAAGTACCTGACCTGGAAACCGCACCAATCCATTAAAGAAACTAAAGTCTTTATTGAGCGATGTGTCCGAACCTGGCAGGAAGGTGTCGCTTTCCCCTGGACGATCATAAGAAAATCTGACGATCAGTTACTGGGAATGATCGAGATAACAGCTATTGATCATTCCGGGGTTAATGTGGGCTATGTTTTGGCCGGACGATTTTGGGGCCATGGGTACATGACTGAAGTGCTGCAGTTAATAATTAAATGGGCCTTCGGACAAAATGATATCTACCGGGTCTGGGCCATTTGTGATGTGGATAATCTCGCTTCTAAAAATGTATTGGAAAAATGTGGCATGCAGTGCGAGGGTATTCTAAGAAGCTGGTTGAAATTGCATCATTTCGATGAAAAACCGCGCGATTGTTTTTGCTACGCCATCATAAAATAATGCATAAATATTTACTATTCTGCATATATAAAACACCCACCATAACTTATTAAAATACAAACACATATCTATGGTAATAATTGGCTGGATTTCGGTTGATTTTCAAAGAAGCCGATGGTATATTTACAGACAGTTTTTTTTATAATAGTGTCATCCCGCGCCTGCGGGATATAAAAACATCAAAAGAATCTGAATATCCAATATTCAACAAGGAATGTCCAATGTCCGAAGAAAGAAAATATGATTTGTAAGAGCGTTTGATTGATTATGCCGTATAGTTTGTCTTACCCTTGGAAATTGGATTTGAGTGTTGGATATTGGATGTTGAAAAGGGAGAGTTTTGCCGTAACCCCCTAATGAATAGAATGTTAAAGAATTGAAATCTTAATGTTTTTAACAGAATCTAATATCAAAAGGAGAGTAATAAATGAGTAATGCGTATTTCCAGGTGCCGGAGCCCTACAATGAACCGGTCCTTAATTATGAGCCAGGGTCTGCCGAACGGGATGAATTATTAGATAAACTAGATACCCTGCAGGCTGAGGAAGTCGAGATTCCGCTTATAATTGGTGGAAAAGCGGTTAAGACCGGGGCGACAGTTGAGATCAGGGCTCCCCACAATCACAGTATCCGCCTGGGAATCTACCATAAGGCCGGTGAAAAAGAAGTTAATCAAGCGATCGCTGCGGCATTGGAGGCACGAAAATTATGGGCGGAAATGCCATGGGAGCATCGTGTAACAATCTTTCTGAAAGCAGCAGATTTATTGGCCGGTCACTGGCGCTCGACCATAAATGCAGCGACGATGCTGGGTCAATCTAAAACAGTTTATCAGTCAGAGATTGATGCCGTGGCCGAGCTCTGTGATTTCTGGCGGTTTAATGTCAGTTTTATGACTGACCTGATGTCTGAGCAGCCCTATTCACCTCCGGGAATGTGGAACCGTTTGGAGTATCGACCTCTCGAGGGCTTTGTCTTTGCCGTGACGCCCTTCAACTTTACTTCAATTGCCGGGAATCTTCCCACGGCCCCGGCAATTGTTGGAAATGTAGCTTTATGGAAGCCTGCTTCCAGTGCTGTTTATTCTGCCTATTTTTTGATGGAATTGCTAAAAGAGGCAGGTCTGCCCGATGGGGTAATTAATTTTGTTCCCGGATCAGGAGGGGAAGTTGGCAACCCGGTAATGGCCAGTCCCGATATGGCAGGCATTCATTTTACCGGTTCGACTGAAGTTTTCCAGAGCATGTGGCGAACGGTTGGGGAGAATATTTCCAATATGAAGTATTATCCGCGAATCGTAGGTGAGACCGGCGGCAAAGATTTTATCTTTGTTCATTCCTCTGCGAAAGTCAAACCTCTTGTAACTGCTGCCATCAGGGGAGCTTTTGAATATCAGGGCCAGAAGTGTTCAGCGGCTTCAAGAATGTACATTCCGCGTTCACTCTGGGATGAGTTTGAAACCTTATATAAATCCGAAGTCGCCAAAATTCCTATCGGTGAGCCGACGGATTTTAAAAATTTCTTTACGGCTGTCATCGATAAAGCAGCTTTTAAAAGTATTACAGAATATATTGATTTTGCCAGGAATTCCGGTGATGCTGAAATTATTACCGGTGGTAAATATGATGATACAAAAGGATATTTTATTGAACCAACAACCATTGTTACAAAGGATCCCCATTTTAAAACGATAGAAGAGGAGATCTTTGGCCCCGTGCTAACGATATATGTTTATGAGGATAAAGATTTTGATGAAGCCTTAACATTATGTGATCAAACTTCTCCTTATGCGCTTACCGGTGCCATATGGGCACAGGACCGTCAGGCGCTGATAATGATGTCAGACCGCTTGCGTAACACCGCCGGCAATTTTTATATCAATGATAAACCAACGGCAGCGGTAGTTGGACAACAACCGTTTGGCGGTGGCCGGGCCTCCGGAACAAATGATAAAGCCGGAAGTGCCATGAATATCTTAAGATGGATGACCGCGAGAACGATCAAAGAAACCATGGTTCCGCCTGAGGACTGGACATATCCATTTATGAAATAAAAGGGCGAGGGCCCTTTTTTTATTCAGAGCCAAATTTATTAGCCTGATCTATTCATACCGCAGCCAATGGCTGCAAACAAAAAGATTAAAGAAAGCAGAGAGCGGAAAGCAGAAAGCAGAAAAAAATCTCTGCGGTCTCTGCGTTAGATGAATATATCCAGTGTGTAAAAATTTTGCTATAATAACAAAGTTTTCGGCATCAATAGCATAACGCAGCCCAAGGCTGCAATCAAATAAAAATTTCTCTTCTGTCATTCCGTAGGAATCTTCCTGCTTGTCGAAATCGAATCTGCACGTTGGAAGATCCTTCCAGGATGACACAAAATTTTTGCTAAATAAACAAAGTTTTCGGGAGCAATAGCATAGCGAAGCGATGCTGCAAACAAAAAGATTAAAGAAAGCCGAGAAGCAGAATGCAGAAAGCAGGAAAAATTTACTCCCGCCCGCCTCGGGCGGGGGCAAACACGAATTTTCACAAAATTTTTCTAATTTCACGAATTAATTTTAAAATTTGATTAATGTAACGACGCGATTAATCGCGTCGCTACTTCTTTTGCGCCGCCCGCTTATATTTGGCGGGGGCAGGTCGCTGCATGAGGAAAATAATAAATGCATATATATCTTTAAAGGAGGGTTTAATGGAACGAATACGCGTATTGATTATGGGTGCTGCGGGCCGCGATTTTCATAATTTTAACACGTTCTATCGTGATAACGAAAAATATGAGGTGGTTGCGTTTACAGCGACACAAATCCCCAATATCGATGAACGAAAATATCCGGCTGAACTGGCCGGTGAACTATATCCACAGGGTATCAATATTTATCCGGAGAATGATTTAGTGGATCTGATAGATAAATATAAGGTTGATGAGGTTGTATTTGCCTATAGTGATGTTCCCTATGATTATGTTATGAATAAATCAGCCTTAGTTAATGCCGCCGGGGTAGATTTCAAGTTGCTCGGACCAGGGAAGACGATGTTAAAAAGTACTAAGCCGCTGGTGTCCGTCTGTGCTGTTCGTACAGGTTGCGGTAAAAGTCAGACAACCAGGAAAGTGAGTAAACTTCTGCAGGAAAGGGGTAAAAAGGTGGTGGCCATACGTCATCCCATGCCTTATGGTAATTTAGTTGCGCAAAAAGTGCAGCGGTTTGCCACCCTTGAGGACTTGGACAAACATGACTGTACGATCGAGGAACGGGAAGAATATGAACCGCATATTGTATCCGGTACGGTCATCTATGCCGGTGTCGATTATGAGGCTATTTTACGAGAGGCGGAAAAGGAAGCTGATGTGATTCTCTGGGATGGTGGAAATAATGATCTGCCTTTTTATAAACCGGACTTACATATCGTGGTTGTCGATCCACACCGTCCCGGTGATGAATTATTCTATTATCCGGGTGAGGCGAATTTACGCATGGCAGATGCGATTATTATTAATAAGATTGATTCGGCAGATTCTGATGATATTCTGCAGGTAAGGGAGAACATTAATCAGGTTAATCCGGGGGCGATGGTTATCGATGCGGCTTCCCCTATCTTTGTCGATCAGTTTGATCTGATCAAAGGTAAGCGGGTTATGGTAGTGGAAGACGGCCCGACGTTGACCCATGGTGAAATGACTTTTGGGGCAGGTGTTGTGGCTGCTGAAAAATATGGTGCTTCTGAACTGGTGGATCCCCGTCCATTCACTGTTGGTAGTATCACGGAGACCTTTGAAAAGTATCCGGAAATAGGCACCCTGTTGCCTGCTATGGGATATGGCAACGGTCAAATGAAAGATCTTGAGAAGACTATCAATAAATCAGATGCGGATCTGATTATTATTGGTACGCCAATCGATCTGAGAAAAATTATTACAATAAATAAGCCTGCTCTCCGGGTCTATTATGAATTACAGGAAATCGGTCGGCCTACACTGTCGGACGCCTTGCAAAAAATTTTATAAAAAGTTAAATTAGCTTTTTGCATCTGCATCAAGAAATGAAAGGTCAGAATGCGGAAAAAGACAGTTGTTGTCGCATTAGGTGGTAATGCAATTACCAGGGAATTTGAAGAGGGCAGTATTACCCAACAATTTGAGAACACCCGACGGAGTCTTCGCAGCGTGGTGGAGTTTATCCGTCAGGGATACCGGGTGGTTATTACGCATGGTAATGGTCCTCAGGTTGGAAATGCGTTGATACGTGTTGAAGAGACCCGGCACCTTGTGCCTCCATTGCCCCTCGGGATCATCGTCGCTGATCTTGAAGGCGGAATGGGTTATATGATTGAACAAAGTTTACAAAATAAACTCCATGATCGCGGATGTCCCCGGTCGGTTGTAACCGTGTTGACACAAGTTCTGGTAGATAAAGATGACCCTTCTATACTTAATCCCAGTAAATTTGTCGGACCTTTTTTTAGGAAAGATCAGGTAAAAAAGTTAGAGCAGGATCGGGGCTGGATTATAAAAGAAGATCCCGGCCGCGGGTTTAGACGCATCGTCCCTTCACCGATACCCAAAGAAATTATTGAAAAGGAAATCATTAAATTATTGGTTGATAACGATATTATCGTGATTGCCGCCGGTGGTGGTGGAATACCCGTTTATCGTGAAGAATCCGGCTGGCTGGAAGGTGTTGATGGTGTTATCGATAAGGACCTGGCTTCTGCTGTGCTGGCCCGGGATATTAATGCACAGGAATTGCTGATTCTGACAGGTGTGGATCGGGTTGCATTAAACTATAAACAACCGGATCAACAGGACCTGGCCGGCATGACGCTGACAGAAGCACGCCGCTACTTAAGCGAAGGTCAATTCCCCAAAGGAAGTATGGGACCCAAAATTCAGGCTGCGATTAACTTTCTTGAATCAGGTGGTGAAAAAGTAATCATCACCTCAATCGAGAATGCTTTAAATGCTCTTGTCAATGAAAGTGGTACGGTCTTGACAGCCAATTAATATCATTAACCTGTTTTTATCTGGAAATTGGCAATTCAGTAGCTCCGTAATCATCTGTTTGTTACTAAATCATAGACAATCTAAATTTAACCGATTTTGACACTACCACTCTAAGTGTAGTGTCAAAAGTTCAATGAAAAGTTATGAAAACAGCAACAGGAACTGAATATCCAATATCCAACAAGGAATATCCAATGTCCAAGGAAAGAAAATATGATTTGCAAGAACGTTTGATTGATTATGCCGTCC
>SDBT01017842.1_pt1 | contig 11187 bp, 12 predicted proteins | sample 2277101 | NCBI WGS metagenome assembly SDBT01 (sample SAMN10404973, study PRJNA504765) | marine sediment metagenome | isolation source: marine sediment core GS10_PC15, 103 cmbsf | place: Arctic Ocean: Southern Knipovich Ridge | collected 2010 | reverse complement strand
CATTTCGGGCTGAGGAGAACAGGACCTGAAGGTATAAAAGTGCGTAATCCGGCGTTTGATGTTACCCTGCATGAGCTGGTGACGGGCATACTTACTGAAAGAGGGATAATCTATCCTCCATATAAAAAAACCTTAAAGGTTTTTTAAAACAGTCCCGGATGACAGTAATTCACCGGAGAAATCCTGCAGGAACTTATTAAATAGAGGAATTGAATTTCACGGAATATGGATTGAGTAATGAATTTCTAAGCAAAACAGGATAATCTATAGGGTTCTGCTTTTTATATATTCCTCCATCAATATGAACATCAGTGTAACGGCTAAGAGGTCCGCAGAGCCGCCCGGGCTGATATTTTTCCGAATGAACAGAGCATCCAGATCTTTGACTCTTCTCAGACCATGCTTTTTAAAAACACTTCCCCTTTCCAAAATGACGGAAAGCTCAATATTCTCCTCATAACAAAATCCGAAGCCTTCAAGAAAAGCAGTAATCCTTTCTTTCATTACAGGATCGTCGCATCTACAATTCTTAGCAGAGATTATTCCCCTGGTAGGTTTTTATGCCCTCTTTGTATAGATCATTACCATAGATATCGTTGACTACAATAGCAGGGAAATCCTTGACCTCCATTTTACGGATAGCCTCTGTTCCCAGATCTTCATAAGCTACGATTTCTGTTTTCTTGATCTTTCCGGAAATAAGAGCGCCGGTCCCGCCGGTTGCTGCAAAATAGACTGCCTTATGCGTCTTTAAAGCCTCGATGACCTCCCCTCCCCTGGAGCCCTTGCCGATCATACCTTTCAGCCCTATTTCCAGGAGGGCCGGAGTGTAGGGGTCCATCCGGTAACTTGTGGTTGGTCCTGCCGAGCCTATAACCTGACCGGGCCTTGCTGGCGTGGGCCCGACGTAATATATGATTTGTCCTTCTATATCAAAGGGGAGTTTCTCCCCCTTTTCAATCAGCTCAACAAGGCGTTTATGAGCCGCATCCCGGGCCGAATAAATTATTCCACTGATTAACACCCTGTCGCCTGATTTGAGGGTTTCGATCAGTTCATCAGTGAGTGGGGTTTCTATGGAAATTGTCCTTTCCATTTCCAGGCTCCTTTTTTGATAATATCTTAAAATATCACTGTTTTATGCCGTGCGCAGTGGCATTGGATATTTACAGCTATCGGAAGGCTGCCGATGTGGGTGGGAAAGGTTTCAATATGAACATCCAGAGCAGTAACTGTTCCCCCCAGCCCCTGGGGACCGATGCCAAGCTTGTTGATCTCTTCGAGCAGCTCAACCTCGAGCTGAGCAACAACAGGATCCGGATGTCTTTTAGCCAGGGGACGGAGCAAAGCTTTTTTAGCGATTATAGCGGCTTTCTCAAAAGTGCCTCCGATACCAACACCGACTATTATGGGAGGGCAGGGATTTGATCCCGCTTCCTTTACTCTCTGTACAACAAATTTTTTTATTCCTTTGATCCCGACAGCGGGAGCAAACAACTCCACCCGGCTCATATTCTCGCTGCCAAAACCCTTAGGCATTACTATCAGCTTCAAGTCCCTACCGGAGACTATTTCAACATGTATTATGGCAGGAGTATTATCTCCGGTGTTTTTCCCGGTAATCGGATCACGGGATGATGCGCGTAAAAATCCATCGCGATACCCCTGACGTACACCATCATTAATAGCCTGGTTTATATCACCTCCGGTAATATGAACATCCTGGCCTATTTCCACAAATACTACGGCTAACCCCGTGTCCTGACATAGTGGAATGGATTTCCTTTCAGCGATTTCAGCGTTCTCCAGCAATTGCCGGAAAATATCTTTACCTACCGGAGATTTTTCCATTTCCAGACCGCTTCGATAGCCGTCTATTATATCTTTACCCAATATGGTATTAGCTTCTATGCACAGCCTTCGAACCGCTTTAGTAATCTCTTCTACCGGGATCTCTCCTATTGACAAATCAGCCTCCTGATAAATACACTGGAGATGTCAGGGTGATCATTCCTGAGTTATGACAGTTAATATGGTTATGCTCTGGCTTTCAGTAATTCCAGTGTGCGCTCCATCTCATTTCTTACTATCATATAGCCTTCATCCACACCCATACCGGGTTTAGCCAGAACCTGATAGGGTTGAGTAGCAATAGCTACCTGAGCGCATACTCTGGCGGAGATATCGGTCTCGGCGCAGGAGCCGCCCAGGAAAGCCTTTACACCTTTCTCTTTGCAGAGAAGCACCGCCTCTATTGTGTTGTCTATTCCCCCAAGATCCGGGGTCTTTATCTGCACCATGTGACAGGCTTTCTCCGCAGCAAAAAGGGCAATGTCCTCCAGGGTGTTGCACCATTCGTCAGCGACAATTTCTACAGTTAAACCCTTTTTGCTGATGAGTTCGCAGATTTCTTTTAGTGCTTCTATCTGGCCCTGACGGCTGCCGGCATCTACCGGAGCTTCAATGCGTAGTTGAAAAGGGGCGACTTCCGCCTCAAGTTTTCCCAAATAATCAACAATCTCCGGCAGATTATTTTCAAAGACAATACCCAGGGTTCCATAAACGTCAAAGTGTAACTCCGGATTATAGCTCTCGTCTTTCCGGAGCTCGAGAATCCGATTCCTGACCCAAACAGCGTACTCTTTAAAATTTTCTCCCCTGAGACCCATTTTTTTATATGGCTCGTTAATAAGGCCGTGGGGGAAGCAGTCAGCGCCCTTTAAAATCATCTTATCTACATTTATATATCGATCATCCCCGGATTGGATGTAAATTCTAACCGGTTTCAGCTCAAGAGGAAGATTGTACTCCTCGGAGATAACTTCGGCCACGGTAAGGTTGGCACTCTTACCTGCAGCATTCAGAAGAGCCTGACTGATCCCATACCGTATTGCTGTAGGCAGTTGCTTTCCTTCCCAGGATTTAAGTGTATCCAGAAACTCGGCATTCTCTCTAAAATCAGAACAGTCTCTTCCCAGAAGCTCCGGTGTCAGGTGTTTAGTCATTAGTGGAATATATCGTTCAGCGATAAATAGAGGGTCTCTTCCTGCTGCGCCCGAATACTGGACGGCGCAGCAGTCACCGAGAGCAGTCTCTCCATTTTCCAGCACCAGCATCACAGAAATGCTCTCCGCGGGTATGCGCACCCTATCGAAGCCGTTGGTAAATGGTGCACCCTGATATATAAAACCGTTATGCTCAAGGCCGCTCCTGATTGCGGCCTGGTCATCAAAGAAAAAACCGCCAGCGCCTTCTGTGAAAAGGACATTTTGAATTTTCATGGATTCTGTTTCCTTTCGCAGTATAAAAGCTGCTAATACGAGCCTATGATATTTTCAAGAGTGGTGATTGTCAAGCTATATAAAATTGAATTGAATAAATATTTATTGACTGCATAAAACATGTAAGGCAGATGATAAGTCAAATGAGATAACAGCGATACCGAAGCTGCTTGATTTACTGGAAGTAGAAGGCGGCATTATCACAATCGATGCAATGGGTACACAGAAGAAAATTGAGGAGAAGATTATTGACAAAGGCGCTGATTACGTTCTTGCGCTCAAAGGGAATCAAGGCACCCTGAAAGAGGATGTTGATCTATATTTCCAGGATGCCGTTGAGAACAATTTCACAATTGCTGCCTTTGACTGTCACAAAACCGTTGATAAGGACCATGGGCGTATCGAGATACGGGAGTAATGCGTTTGCCCTGTCTTAAAAACAAAGGACCATTGATCAAATATATTATAACACGTATTATGTGTTCAAAGGATTGTTAAAGAAGGGGATCCATGGGGACCTTTATCAGGGTAAAAATTGATGCACAAAAGTGTTTGGGTATCAAGAAGAGCGGGGAATGTGTGAAGATCTGTCCAGTGAATATCTTCGAGGCCGATGGAGATGTTCCCCTGGTCATCACTGAGAATGAGGATGAATGCACTTTATGCAGGCTCTGTCTGGAAAAATGCCCATCTGGGGCAATCAATATCCATAAACTATATGAGAAATAAGATAGGAAACCATTTGCAGGGTTTGCCCGGATTGGGTCAAGGATAGATAATGAGGCTATACGAATTTGAGTCAAAGAGGTTGCTTGGAGCTGCGGGCATTCCAGTGCCTCCAGGGAAAGTTATTTCCGAAGTAGATCAATTGGACACGGACAAGCTGGTTGTCGTAAAAGCTCAACTCTTGATAGGAGGTAGGCAAAAGAAGGGAGGGGTTGTTTTCTGCTCTAACCTGGCAGAGGCCAAAGAGAAAGCAAGGAGGCTTTTAGGCTCCAGGATTTGCGGCTGCGATGTAAATAAAGTACTGGTAGAAGAGCAGGTTAAATTTAAGAAGGAATACTTCATGGCGGTAAGCTATGATGATGTAGAAAAGAAACCGCTTATTATTTTCATGTTTGAGGGTGGAGTTGAGGTTGAACGAATGGCTCGAATCCATCCGGAGAAGGTTATCAAAGAAAGTTTTGAAATATCCCGCGGGTTTATGGAATATCAGGCCAGGCAAATTATTGCCGCAAACGGCATGAAAGGGAAAGAACTTTTGCGAGTTTCCAGGATCCTCAGACAGATGGTTCAAATTTTCCTGCAGTACGATGCCACCCTTGTTGAGATCAACCCATTGGTGGTGACTGAAGAAGAGAATGTCTTTGCCCTGGATGCTCACATCAACCTCGATGACGATGCGCTGTATCGGCACCCGGAACTTGAGACCCGCTTTGGGATATCGAAGAGGCAAGGTGGGGTGAGAATCCCCTCTGACTTTGAAAAAAAGGCGGCAGAGATCGATGATCTTGACTATCGGGGCGTGGCTGGGCGGGTGATTGAATTCGACGGCGACCTGGCGCTAATCATAGGGGGTGGCGGAGCAAGTCTCACTTCGTTTGACGCAGTGAGAAAGTATGGGGGAAGCCCGGCGAATTATTGTGAAATTGGTGGAAATCCAAGCGTTAAGAAGGTCAAGGAACTGACCAAGTTAATCCTCTCCAAGCCCGGGGTTAAGAAGATCGCGGTAATCATGAATGTCGTTAGCAATACACGGGTTGATTTAGTGGCTCGCGGCGTTGTGAAGGCAATCCTGGAACTGGGCAGAGATCCTTCGGAGACCATAGCCATTCTCAGAATTCCCGGGGCGTGGGAGGAAGAAGGCTTCAAGATACTCCAGAAGTATGGCATCGAATACTGCGATCGCACGGTATCTATCGACGAAGCAGCCAGAAGAGCCACTGAAAAAGTAAAAATGGAGAGTTAAAGCGGACATTCGATGATATTAGCAGATCGGAACACCAGAATCATCGTCCAGGGTATTACAGGGAGAGAAGCAACCTCCTTTACACGGGATATGTTAGACTACCATTCAAAGGTGGTAGCCGGGGTCACCCCCGGGAAGGGGGGGTGGGAAGTCCATGGAGTTCCTGTTTACGATTGTGTTAAGCACGCTATAGCAGAGCATCCGGCAGAGGCAAGTGTGCTTTCCGTGCCCCCTGCTATGGTAAAAGAAGGTGTTTTCGAAGCCATAGAAAACGGAATCAGACTGGTAGTGATTCTTACCGAAAGGGTCCCTCAAAGGGATGTCATCGAAATCATAGGTTTTGCCCGGGAGAGGGATGCTCACGTGATAGGGCCTAATTCCCTGGGACTTATCTGCCCTCTTGAGGTAAAGATAGGAATGTGCGGCGGCCCGGCGGAGGATGTTAAAAAAGCCTACTCCCCGGGAAGCGTCGGAGTGATATCGCGCAGTGGTGGGATGACAACGGAAATTGCCAACCTGCTCACCAATCATGGGCTGGGACAGACTACGTGCATCAGTGTTGGAGGAGATCCGATTGTGGGATCGAATTTCATCGATTTAATACCGATGTTTGAAAAGGACCCTGACACAAAAGCGGTGGCTATCTTCTGTGAGCCCGGAGGCACAGTTGAAGAGAGGCTTGCCGATTATTATGAGCAGCAGAGCATCTCCCTGCCCATCATCGCCTTTGTTGCTGGTAAGTTTGTAGATGAGATGCAGGGATTTCGTTTCGGCCATGCCGGTGTGATTGTTGAAGGTGGAAGAGGAAGCACAAAGGGGAAAATCGAAAAATTCAAAAAATCCGGGATCAAAGTGGCTGAAAGCTTCTCTGATATCGTTGGACTGACCAGGGAGGCAATAGAATCATAAACAAACTTATAAGAGAATTCAGATTTAAAAAAATAGAATAATGGCTAGTTTCAAACCGCTTAGAACGGCTCTTTTTGTCCCCGGAAATCGACCGGATCGAGTTCGTAAAGCATTAAATTCACCAGCTGATGCGGTAATCATTGATCTGGAAGATGCAGTACCCTACAGTGAGAAACAAACCGCACGCCTGTTGGTCAGGGAAATTATTGACAGTAACCGGGAGAGAAGAATCTATGTCAGAGTCAACGACCTGGCCACAAAATATATAATGGCTGACCTTGAGGCAGTAGTGTGTGAAAATATTACCGGTATCATGCTTCCAAAGGTTGAACGGCCGGAGGAGATTTTTGAGATTGACAGGATGCTGTGCGAAAGAGAAAGTACGGCCGGCCTGCCGATCGGTAATCTGGAAGTCATACCAATCATTGAATCAGCCAAAGGGATTCAGGAGATCTATCGGATCGTTTCAGCAAGACCAGAGCGCCAAAGAGTGGGAACGGTGGCCTTTGGCGCTGCTGATTTCACATTAGATTTGGGCATCGAATTGACCAGAGAGGGTATGGAGCTGGCTTATCCCAGGGCTCGGCTGGCTGTGACGTGTCGTGCCGGGGGGATCATGCCTCCGCTCGACAGCCCATGGATGGTGGATATCCATGATATTGATGGTCTCATCGCAGAGGCAAAAAGAGCCAAGGCACTCGGCTTTCAGGGCAAGCTTGTGATCCATCCCAATCAAATTGAACCATGCCACGAGGTGTTTACCCCATCTGCTGAGGAGATCACCCAGGCCCAGAAGGTCATCAAGGCCTTTGAGAAGGCAGAAAGGGAAGGTAAGGCGGCGATACAGTTGGACGGGAAGTTTCTCGATTATGCAGTAGTTAAGAGATCGAAAAGGATCTGTGAATTAGCTAAAATCATTGGCAATCAAAGTTTACAGAGAAATCGATAAAATTTCTTCAGCCGATCATTCTGCGCAATCCGGTTCGCAGTTAGCATAAATATTATCCCCGCGCCATCTTAACAGCCTGTGCTGCAAGAGCAAGGGTAGAATCCACAACGGGAACCGATAACTTTTCTTTCATAACATTGGCTCTCCGGAGTTACCTCATTGCCCGGGCTATTTCGATGGGCGTATAAAGACTTTCTTCATGATTTTTTAAGCAACGCCGGAGTCTGATGACTCCGGCGTATTCGATGCTTAAAAGAGCAAACTTTAGAAGCTACTTTTTACCGGCGGATTATTGGACTTTCCGGGTCCACCATCTTAAATCTTTTAGCGCTCAGGAAAGTAACCATCGCATCACCGATATTGTTATTCATAGTCCGAGGCATATCGCAGATTCGGTCGACCACCAAAATCAATCCGATCGCCTCAACCGGAAGGCCTACGACCGTCAGAATAGCAACGAGGGTTGCCGTACCGGCCCCGGGAATCCCAACAAGGGAAATTGTGACCAGGGAAGCCATGATTACCACTGTGATCTGAAGAGTCAAGGAAAGTGGCACCCCGTAAGCTTGAGAAATGAAAATCACGGCGAGTGTCTGATAAAGACACGTCCCATCCATGTTGATCACGTTCCCCAAGGTAATCCCAAAGGTCGCCGCACCTTCGTCAACGCCCATATTCTTAGTAGCACGTACATTAGTAGCCAATGTTGCCATGCTGCTGCAGGTGGTGAAGGCGACCAGCGCCGGTTCATATATGGCTTTGAAGAATTTGATGGGCCTCATCTTTGTCAGCAGCATAATAACAGTATACTCAATGAGGATGAGAATCTCTCCGGCGTAAACGATGATTACGAATAATGCCAGAGGTCCAAGAACTTTTGGCCCATGAACACCCACACTCCAGGCAATCAGAGCACCCGCCCCATAGGGGGCCAGTTCCATAATCCAACCAAGCAGCTTAAATGACAGCTCTGCCCACTGGGAAAAGAAGTCCTTAAGGACATTGCCTTTACCCTTGAGGGCGACCAAGCCGGCGCCCATGAGGATGACCACGAACAGAATGGAAAGCAACTTTCCCTGGCTCATAGCTGCAAAAGCATTACTCGGAACGATATCTTTTAGCACATCTATTATTGTTTGATCCGGTACTGCACGCTCGTAGCCTGTTGGAGCCATTTCCAAACCATAGCCCGCACCGATGACATTCATCATAATCAGGGCTACTGCTCCTGCAAAGATTGTAGTTAAGACAAAGATGACGGTCATCATGACCCCAATGCCACCGATTTTCTTGGGGTCCTCCATTTTGCTCATTCCACTGATAAGCGCAGGAATAACCAGGAATAAAACCATCATTTTGATCAAGTTTACAAAGATATCACCGATGAATTTTATTTTTTCAGCATGCGGCCCAAGAATCAATCCGACAACTATCCCAATCGCCATAAAAATCAAGATGCGATTGGGCAAACTAATTTTTGTCCACCATTTAACCATTATTTGCCTCCTTAGTAGTTTTAATGGTAGTTTTGATTTTTATTCTTCTTTTCTATATTGTATTTTTTCTTTTTACATCACCTCCTCTTTTCAAAGATTAATCCCTCCTTTCTAGAATCAATTTGTTTCTTGATTATACGGGTTTTTAAACTAGCCGTCAAGAATTTTTTTTTATTGGTGTATGTAGTGGAACAAAGCATTCTGGGGCAATACTATCTGCAAGGACTGCCGGGTAATATACAGCGAAAGAATGTAGAGGCAATAGCGATCTTGGAATACCATACTGTAGCGTGTTCTCCCCCTATCCAGTGTCTTGAGTTATGTTTTTTAACAGAGCGCTAACAAGAGATCAATATAGTTGAAAAAAACCACCCTAGCTTGATTAGCAATTCCGCTGATCTACTATTCCTTTGCTTATTGCCACTATTAAGCCTTGATGTTACGTTGTAGTGGTAAGAAGAATTTGAAATACTGTTGAGGGAGAATTTATGCGATGAAAGAAAAGATTGTGGGAATCCTGGGTGGGATGGGCCCTGAAGCAACTGTAGATATTTTTCAGAAAATATTGAAGGCAACACCGGCTAAATCAGATCAGGAACATTTAAGGATTATAATCGACTGTAATTCCAAAATACCTGACAGAACAGAAAGCATATTGCGTAATGGAAAAGACCCCTTCCCATACCTGCAGGAATCAGCACAGCTGCTAGAAAATGCCGGAGCTGATTTTATTGTAATCCCCTGTAATGCGGCGCATTACTGGCATGGAGAGATTCTAAAATGTATTGGAATTCCGGTCCTTCACATTATGGAAGCATCAGCAGACTATACAGCAGACAAGTTGCCGGAGGTCAGAAATATCGGTCTATTGGCAGCTTCATCCACAATAAAGGCAGGTCTTTATCAGGATGCCTTTGGTAAAAAAGATATCGGAGCGATCGCCCCGGATCAGGAATTCCAGGATAAAGTAATGGAAGCCATATATGGGGTCAAGGCAGGGCGAACAGATATGGATCTCAAAAGATTAGTTGTCCATGCCGGGGAGCACCTTGCTGCCAGAGGCGCGCAGGCTGTGGTTGCCGGTTGTACTGAGATCCCGCTGATATTGAATGATGGGGATCTTAGCATACCGGTCATAGATTCTACTCTTGCCCTTGTGTTGCAGGCAGTCAAGATGGCGCAGGAGTAAAGGAGGAATAGATATGCTTAACAGAAAGCTTATCAATAAAGAGTTTCCAGGTTTAAAAGATGTGGTTTTCTTGAATGTTGCTCTGGTAGTGGTACCACCTTTGAGCGCCCAGGAAGCATATTTTAATTTCACCAAAGACTACATTAAGAATTTCTCTGTGGATGTAGTGACCAAGGGCTGGGAAATTGTTGAAAGGGCCAGGGAAAGCGTAGCGCAGTTGATTGGGGCTAAAGCAAAAGAAATCGGTTTTGTGAAAAACACCACAGAGGGTGTGGGTATATTGGCAAATGGTTACCTCTTCCAACGAGGAGATAATGTTATTCTGATGGACCAGGAGCACCCAGCCAATCTTTTCGTCTGGATTAATCTGCAGCAAAAGGGAGTTGAACTGAGGGTAATACCGAGTTTTGACACCAACAATGTCAGCAATGAAATTATTGACCGTATCGACTCTAAAACGAGAGCAGTTGCCATATCTGCGGTTCAGTTCAGCACCGGATATCGCGCCGATCTGGAAGAATTAGGTCGAGTTTGCAGGGAGAGGGACATTCTTTTCATAGTGGATGGTATACAGGCCGTGGGCAGGCTTGCCGTTGATGTGAGCAGCTTCAACATTGACTATCTTGCCTGTGGGGGGCACAAAGGCCTGCTTGGGACTTTAGGGGCCGGATTTGTCTACTGTAGTGAAAGGATAGTGAAGAAGGTAATTCCTCCCTATGCCTGCTACCAGAGCGTAAAAAGCTATGTTAAACCGCCTGCTTTGACAACTGATTTTTCCAGGATAGAATGGCATGATGACAGTAGACGGTTTGAAGCGGGTAATTTAAACTATGCGGCCATTGCGGCCATAGGTGCCGGAAGCATACTGCTCAATACATTAGGAATCAGAGAAATAGAAGAGCATATCTTAGATCTGGAAGAGAATTTTATCCAGGACCTTAAAGGCCTTCCCCTTGATTTCAGAAGTCCAAAAGAAAGAAAGCACAGGTCAGGAATCCCCTGTATCTACTATCCACTGGAAAAGGAAAAAGAGGTTAAATATATCTTAGAGGGACACAGGATTTATGTCACCATGAGGGGCGGTTATATCAGAGCTAGCATGAACTTCTACAATACCGGAGAGCAGGTGAAAAAGGCTGTACAGGCCTTCAAGGAAATCGCCAGGCTAATAGAGTAAGAATCTGACCTGATTCGGTTTTCAGTGATCATCTATATAGAATAGAAACGGCTCAGTGGTGTTAGCAAATCGAATCAGGCAAAAACCAATATCAGGTGTAGGCTCCCGAATTATGGTTCAGCAGCTCCCGGCGTAGTTTCACAGAGAAATCAAATAAAATATGGTTTGTTCCCGCTCTAATCAGCAGATTATTATAGTCCCGAATTGTCATGCTTAT
>SDBT01017841.1_pt1 | contig 11187 bp, 14 predicted proteins | sample 2277101 | NCBI WGS metagenome assembly SDBT01 (sample SAMN10404973, study PRJNA504765) | marine sediment metagenome | isolation source: marine sediment core GS10_PC15, 103 cmbsf | place: Arctic Ocean: Southern Knipovich Ridge | collected 2010 | reverse complement strand
AAACGTGCTGCGGAGGATGTAAGAGCCAAGCGAGAGGATAGAAAATTCGCTCAGACTATGACCGAAGCCACCCAAGAATTTCAAGCAAAACAGGCTGAACTTGACCGTGACCAACAGAGAGCTATTATCTCCGGAGATAGGAAAGCCAAGGATGAAATAGAGAAAAGACGAGAAGCCCTCCGCAGGTTTAATATCGAATTGAATATGGATGCTTCGGAACGTAACACAAATGCGATGCTTTCAATTATCAAGGGGAGTCTCAAACGTGAGACCTCGATGGAGAAAGCCAAGACGGTTTTGGAGGAAGAGGCTACTCGTTTCGATAAGGATAAGGATGTCTATACAAAAACAAAAGAACAAGTGGTGGATGCTGTTAAATACGACAAGCGAATGGATTTACCTATTCAGGGAAAACCTAAAGTAGAAATGTTCCGAACTGGTTATGCTTTCGGCGGCGGGTATAGGCCGTCTAAAACAGAGGTTGAGCCTGGGACACAGGCCGATCCAATGGGGATTCTTCAAGACCAGATTACTAAGTATGGTGGAAATATCTCTGTAGAGGAACTGGCTCCTGGAAAAATCAGTAATATAGAGACTCAAATCCAAGAAGGTCAAATAAAAACTGAGGATATAAATAAGACCCTTGGGGCATTAGAGGGAATGATAGATGTAGTTAAGGATCGGCGGAGTTCCTTTAACAAAGAATCCGACGAATTTGATTTCTGGCAAGATAATTATTTAGATATGTCTCAAATGCGAGATGATTTAGAAGGTCTTGCGAACAGTAAAAAGAAAATCGTCGGCTCCGATACAGAAACAGTTGGGGCAAGAGTTCAGTATGCCTTGGGAACTGTCCAGGATAGTTCTTTAGGTGGCCGGGCTGCTCGGATGCGGGATTTAGTCGGTGGGAATTTTGAAGCCGTATTTGAGGAAATGACAAAATCGGTGCAGGTTCCTAAACTATATGACATCTCAGCCGATATGAATAAATACGATGTTGAATACCGAACTTGGTTTAATGATTATCTGAGTTCCAGGTATCCTGAATTACAAGGAGTCGAATAATGGCTATCGGAGTAGGTTTAGCAGCGGGAGCAGCAGCAGGAGCGGCGATGAAAATTCCAGCATTACTAAAAGCCTTTTATGGCTCTAAGCATTTTCTTACTGCATTACTTGGAGCCGGTTATTTAGGTAGTACAGCAGTGGGGGCTGTAGGCCAAGCCGGTGAACGAGGATTAGCCCGTGAGCAGATAGGGTTGCAATCTGTAATGGGTAAGGCTTCTGCGGAGGCTACCAAGAGGACTGTCAAAGAATCTCGTGCCAGAACAAAAGAATATATTGCTGCTCTATTGAAGGCGAAAAAAGAGGAACGGAAGGAGACACGGGAAATGGCTGCTATGCAATCTTTTACACAGAGCCAAGATAGACAGATGGCCCTCGTTCTCCAAGCAGTCCAAGCACTAAGCCAGCGTCAGATGGGGGCAGCTACACAAGCTCCGGGGGCTGGTATGGTTGGTCTTATGAGAGGAGGCTTTTAATGCCCGAAGGACTACCTTATGAAGAAATGTTTGCTGGCCCGGAAGTGAAAGCTGCGGGAGGTGGTGTTGGTGGTTTATTGGCTCGTCCTGAAGTTAAAGGATTAGGGGCAGGTGTGTTCGTAACGTGGCTTCTGAATAAAATCCTACAAACAACCCATGAAACTAAGATGCGAGGCATCCAACAGGAAGGTCTTAGAAGTCAGGGAGAAATGATTACTCCTGAAAATTTATACTTTCAAGCAGCCCAACCAACTGCACAGGCCGAAGAAACTCAAGCTCGAACTGCTTTATTTTCTCAACTATCAGGTGGAATTCTCGGCCCAAGTTTAGCAAAGGGAGAGTACATGATAGGTCAATAGTTTTTAGAAAGGAAGAAAATGAAAACTATCCCTGGTTTCCCAGATTATGCCATCACAAAAGACGGTAGAGTATGGAGTAAATCTCGCAAATTAGCAGATGGTCGGCATTGGGAAGGTCGATGGTTAAAATCGTCTTTCAGTAGTAGTGGATATTTTAAGATTGGTTTGGCTATTAATTGTCTGGGATATACTCGTAAAATTCATAGTCTTATCTTGGAGACTTATGTCGGGCCTTGTCCTCCAGGTATGCAATGTCGCCACTTAGATGGGGACTCAAAAAATAATAGGTTGGAAAATCTGGTCTGGGGGACATCTTCTGAAAATCAGCAAGATAGGATACAACATAAGACAGACTGCCAAGGAGAAAAATGCAGGACATCTAAACTCACGGAGCAAGATGTCCGTATGATTGTTTATCTGTATCGAACCGGATTATTCCTACAACGAGAAATAGCCAAGGTATATAACATAGCCCAAGTAACAATCTCTCGTATAGTACATAGAAAAAGATGGAAGCACTTGTATGCCTAAATACGACCCCGCCACCGACATCCCATACGGCTTGGCTTCTGCCGACTTCCCTATTACTTTTTATGACCGTCCTCAGTTAGCTTTTGCTAACTTGTTGCGGGGAGATGTCGATGCAATGACCCGCTCAATCTTTGCTCCTCAAACTTTAACCCCTCACGAGATTCAGAGTTTTAAGAATGCTCTGTTCAAAGGTAAGAAACCAAGTCCGTTGATGAAAACAATAACAGACCTGGCTACTAATCCTCTTGTAATCATCGGGCTTGCAGTAGGTCTGTGGAAATTCCCGATAGGCTCCACTAAACCTATGCTTGACTTAGCGGCTGGATTATTGCCAAAAAGTGTTGCAATGGGAAAAACAATGTCGGGATTGCATCCAGCTATTAATAACCTCCGCAGTGTAAAGGGGATGTATCAAGCATTAGCGGATGTTGTAAGTACCAAGATAAATTTTATTGGTGGACAGATGGACGACTTAGAGCGGATTTTTGGTAAGGCGGGTCGTCTCTCTAAAACCGAGGGGTATATGGTAGCGGCACGGTTAGATGGACTACATACTCCCGGACATTCTCTGGTGAAAATGCTGGGAAGTGAACCAGAGATTATTGCAGTTATGGGTGGTAAGAGTCTGCCCGTAGCTGCCGGGCTTAAAATAGGAATGCGGAAGGAAATTTCAGGTCTTGCCGGGGGACTACGAGGATGGATGAACAAAGTTAGGGGGACACTAAAGAATGCCCCTGGCGGAGAAGATAGAATAAGAGATGCTTTAGCCAAGCAAGGTCTGACTTACGGGGATGATGTAAAATATTATTTTCCTCGGAATGCTCAGTTTGATAGGTATCATTTGAAAGCAATTAGAGGTACAACTCGTAGTCGATACAAACAATTTATGCGGAAAGAGGCCACAACCGGGCCACTTCCGAAACATTCTATTGCAAGAACGGGTGGGGGAATGCCTAATTTAGAGCAGTTGCAACTCTTAGAATCCCGAGGTGTAATCCCCCAAGGCTATACAGCAGCAGCAACTTCTGTTTTTAATCGCTGGGGAGACGATGCGGCTCGTGAGGTAGAACGGGTATGGCGAGATGTGCGAAGATTAGGTTTCGATTCTGGACAAGCAAACGTGGCTTTTGTGGATAGGATGGAACAATATTTCACAAAAGGAGCCGGGAAAAAACTTGACTTCGCCGGTAGATTTGGAGGCAAAAGAACTGCAAGAGATACCTTGAACGCTATGGCCGACTCTTTAACAGATGCAAGTATTAAAGGAGATGATTTCTTCCGTGCTGAACTTCGAGAAGCGGGCCGGGTTCTGGGGACACCTCGTCAATATACTCTTGATGTCTGGGATGCCTCTAAACGATATGCTAATTCCTCTGGCACTGCTTACTCTTGGCATGGAACAGGTGCAGGAAAAAGAATAAATGATATAGCCAAACAGCCCGGGGTATGGGGGGAACAACCTTGGCTTGAGTCTTATGTGTATGATGATTTAGTTCCTCACGTAATGGGGAATAAATCTTGGCAGGAACTACAAAGGTCTATTTCTTTTTCAATGAAAAAAGCCAAGATACATCAATGGGTTAAGACTCATCCGATGGTGGAACAAACTGTTGGGACTAAAGGCAAGGATTGGTTGATGAAATATACTGGGGATGTTTCTGGTTCTCTTTCTGCGGAGGGCTTGGGTGCAAATATTTCCCATTGGTTCCACCTATCTACACTCGGGGGAAATATTTCCCCGGCGAGTAAGAATAGTTTGCAGACTTTAATAACTACTTTGAATGTTGTTGGGGCAAGAGGTATGGCCCGAGGACTCAAGGGTGTTCCAGGTGGAGGTGGGGCACTTGCGAAGATGCAAAATTATGTCAAGGCAGTTGTTGTCGATGGCAAGACTACAAAAGCAGCATTCCGTGTGGCCTTCCCGGAATACGTGAAGGATATGGGGGACGCATCTCAGATTGTAGAATCCCTTCTTGCGGGGGATATTGCCAAGGAAGGCTTTGCTCGGAGAATGATTAGTGGAGGAACTTGGGAAAAGATTAAGACGGCGATGTTGATGCCTTTTAGTACATCAGAAGGAATGAATAGGATCATAACCTACTATGCTGGCAGGAATCAGCATCTATATCAGAATGCTCATAAACTATCAGGAGCTACCTCCGCAGTAAAGGATGCGATATTTAATGAGGCTGGTAAGATTGGACAGACCTTGACGATGACTACGCAGTTCACCGGGGGGCCGTTGGGGATACCTAAAGCCTTAATGAATGTTTGGACTCCTTGGCGACAGTTTATGCACTTTCCGACCAGGATGGCAGCTTTGTTGCACGGGTCGGTTAGAATGGGGCCAGACCCGACTAAAATGGACTGGGGGACGATTGGGAGGACTTTGGCAGGCTCTACAGCGATGTATGTGGGGGCGAGGAACCTATTGGGGGTCGATTTATCGGCTGGTTTGCTGTCTGGAGCCTTGCCGGTTCCGACGTATGAAGGGTCTCCTTTCTATCCTTGGCCTCTTGTTCCTCCCTTGGCAGGTGTTATCGGGACTGGGGCTAAGGCTCTGCTGACAGGGGAAACTAAGGATTTAGGGGCAGCAGCGGCCTTATTGGTTCCTGGCGGAATAGGGGCGAGGAAAGCATATCGAGCCTTACATCCAAAGTATGCAGACTACAAAAATAAAACTCCCGATGGTCGGATACCTATCTACAACAACAAACACGCCCTGATTGGGGCTGTTACACCCCTGCAATTAACCCTCAAGGCATTGGGATTGCGTCCCAGTGGCGTTGCTGCCGAACAAGGGGCAAGTCAGTGGCTCCTCGCTCAAAGAGAAAAAATCCGAGCCTATCGTCGTGATTACCTACAGGCTTTAATGGAAAATGATAATCACAAGGCAGCAACGGTTCAACGGGAGTGGACTAAGGCTTACCCAGAATTAGGCCCATTACAGGTGAAGAAATCTGATATACGTGCTCTTGAGAATAGACGGCAGATTTCCAGATTACATAGGATTGAAAAAGGGCTTCCTTCGGCCTATAGACCTCTATTCTCCCAGATTTTAGGGGAAGCCAGCCTTGCAAACATCACACGAGACATCGACGTAGGCTCCACCGGCATCGAAAAATATTTGCAATAGCTCATTTTTTTATTGACTTCCCTCCGCAGGTTTAGTATAATACATACAGCTTGAAATGCTGGCGGCGGCTTAATAAGCCACTGGTAAGATGCAGGCTGCAATAAGAGCCAATAGCGTACCAAACAAGGTAAGACAGGTTGAAAGTCCTGCCCGCCAGCATTTCAAATATATTGAAAGGAACGAAAATGGCATTAGACCTGAGCTATGCTGGAATACTATCAAGAATGAAGAAATTTGATATATATGTAAAAGGCGGAGAAGGAATGTCGGAGAAACAAATAGATGCTTTCAATAAGCTAATAAAAGGGCGACAAAAGGCTTTAGCATTCGCTATGTGTCAAGAAGGAATAGACCTTTCTATTGAACCGGTAAATGTTTTTATTGCTCCAAATGATCAACTGGAAGCATTTGAGAAAGAATTTAACTGTGTAGTTCAATTTGAAATTGAGGCTGGATGTTTCCTCATTAGTATTGAGCCAAATGATTGTATTTGAAAGGTAGAAAAAAATGGGTTTTTGTAAAACTAAATCTGGATTAGCAATTTGTCCTTTTTTTACTTGGACGAGTGAGAATATCGAGGGGGAAGGCCACACTGAAAATGATGTAAATCTAACTTTTTGTGACCATCCGAAAAACCAAAATGAGTTTGAAGGAAATTGCAATAAAGAAGATTGCCCTGCATTGAAATGATTGAATTCCAATCACATCCTGATTGTACGAAATGTACGCTCTGTGAGTCGGCGACGAATGTGGGGATACCGACACGAAGGGATTATTGGTTCGACAAAGTTACCCGAGATAAGGCCCTTTTGGTTGTCGGTCAAAACCCCGGAGCCAATGAGGATAAGTCCACACAGGCGAATCCAAATGGAAAATCTTGGATTGGATATACCGGACAGTTATTAATGAAATTTCTTGAAGCGTCTGGTTTGGAGAAATATTGTAATATCTACTTGGCTAATGCCTGTCGGTGTCGTCATCCTCAAGGCGGTGACATTTCTCAAGCACAGGTGAGAGCCTGCCGAGACTACTTGGACGACGATATGGGATTATTGTTGTCAGTATATAAGGAAGTTATTATCTTTGCCATCGGAGCCAAGGGAGCCTATAGTGTCACAAATATTAGTTCATTAAAAGAGACCTTTAAGAAACAAGGGAGTATTACACCTATTTTTCCGTCCTATTTTAAGGATGAAAAGAGAGAGGAACATAAGATTCGGGTCTTTAGCACTTTCCATCTGGCGATGCTTCATCAGATGAGAAAACCAGCATTAGTACGAGCGGTCGAGGCTCACTTTGTACTCTTGATGCGATACTTAGAGGGTAAGTTCATTCCTAACGAGGAAATCGAGGAGCCGGAGCTTGGGGTAGCGTTCCTCCCTTGGTTACTTTCAGGTTCAGGTGTAGTATCCTGTGACATCGAGACCTATGGAATTTTGGAGGGAGTAGAGCAGACAGTTTTCAATCCAATCAAGTCAAAATATATAGACGGAGTTGATTTCAAAGACCAAGTAGTTTGTGTTAATTTTTCGTGGCGGAATTACGGGAAGATGCACTCCGCCGAGTATGTTTTCAGCGACCCGAAACATTTGGGAATTATCCGTCAGTGGTTTCAGGCGATTTGCCAACGGAAGATTACGCTCGTTGGACAGAACATAAAATTTGATTTGATGTATTTAGCCTCCGCAGATACAGAACTTAGATATTGGATTGACCCCCGAAGATTGTCAGTTGATGACACCTTGATTTTGAGTTTTCTTTTGTACGAGCAACAGCCAGAGAAAGGTCTCAAGGAATTGTCAATGCTGTTCGGGATTTCTGATTACAGTAAAATGAAAGTCACTGGGAAATCTGGTATCGCTAAGTCCCCTTGGGATAAGGATTTACATAAGTATAATGGGGTCGATGGTGTCACCACCTTGAAGTTGAGAGAGGAATTATTGCGGAGACTTGCCGAGCGTTACGGGAAGGATTCAGAAAAGTTAAGTGACGAATGTGCGTGGATGCGAAACGCTATCGTGTGGGACACTTTCGATTTGGATATGAATGGAAGTGCTCTGGATATTAAGAAACTAACTGTGTTCCACAACCAAGAAGCTGCTCGATGTGAAAAACTTGTGCAGGAAACGGAAGTAGAACACGGACTAAAACTAAAAGGGAAGGGGTCAGATAAACCCCTGCGACAGTTTTTTATGGAGTGTATAGTAGAAGCCGATTTGCTTGGGGACAGTCGAGTCCAATATACAGACAAGACAAAAAATATTTCTATCGGTGTAGAGAATGCTAACTTGTTGAAGAAACACTTACCGGATGGTATTCATTTAGACATCGTGTCTAAGTTTCAAGAATATAAGGAAAGGAGCAAAATTGTCAACACATACACAAGACCCCTCCTCGAAAACCCTCGACGAGGTATTGTCACTCGAATGGGAAATGTTGGTATGGTTTTCCCATCGTGGTATCCTATTCCAAGTTACTTTGAACGGGGAGGATCAGCCGATGATAAAGTCGGAGGTCAAACGCAAGGACGTTTTAGTTGTAAGAAACCTGCAAGACAAACAGAACCTCGCTCCGTCCGAAACTGCTCAACATCACGTTGGAATAGGGGGAAACTTGCTGAATACGATTATAACCAAGACCATATAAGGATGGCGGCTTTGTTGTCGGGCGATCCGTTGTTGATGGATATATACTTGAATCCTACTGGCAGGAGTGTTCACACTGAAACTGCGGTCTCTATTTTTCCCGAGGCAGACCCAACAGACCCAAGCTGGAAAAAAAGTAATCTGTATCAAGTCGGGAAGGATTTGAATTTTCTTGTCCTCTTTAAGGGTGGGCCAAGGGGTTTTCAATCTCTGGTGCTAAAAGAATCAGGAATAGAACTCACTATTGAGTTTTGTGACTACGCAATTAAAACTTGGTACAAGACTCATCCGGTCTATAAGGAGTGGCAGGATAGTTTGATTGACTTAGCCAGTACGCAGGGGTATCTCGTCTTGCCTACTGGATGGAGCAGGACTTTTGGGTTAGGGCCAAGTGGAGTGGAAAACTACATAGGAGAAATCTGTAATTTTATGCACCAAACTCCGTGTGCTCAACTCCTGCAATCTGCCCACTACAAAATAATTCAAGAATTTAGATATTTACATCTAAAAACTTTAATCTGTTTGCAAATATATGATGCTCTTTTTGCTGACATATATCCTGGCGAGGAAGAAGTCGTCGATGAAATTATAATTAGAAATATGGAACATCCTTATGTCCTTGATATTCTTTGTCGGTGGGTTGGAAGAGAAATCCCTTGGATAGTCGAAAAGAAGGAGTACAAAATATGACCGAAAATAAAACTACTATTAAAATAGCCGGTTGTACCGTTACATATTGGAAGTACACTTGTAGAATTATACTTCCGACTGGAAGCGTTTTCTGGAATAGTTCTCATACTATATTAACAGAGAATGAAGTAAGACAAAAAACAAATGATGTATTACAAATTTTTGACGACGGTAAAAAAGAACAATGTAAATTATTTCGAGATATGTTAGGAATCAAATGAAACGAGTTCAGATAGCTTATCGGATGTGTAAAAAAAGAATGCCCAATCGTCCCCCAGATGAAATTGATTATGGATTGGGGTTTAGGGCAGCTTTGGGATGGATAGCACAAAAATTTGGAAGAAAAGTACCTTACGTAGATATTCAAGCCAAAATTAAAGAGGAGCTACAATGAACGGTAAAATAATTTTTATGGATACGATAAATGGAAATGACGAAAAAGATGGGTCGAATTGGAAAAATGCCGTTAAATCTTGGGAGGCAACATTCAACTTGTTAGAGGGAGGTTCAAATGAAACCGAGAAAGTTCGATATTCACTGGCGTTATAAAATCCCTGCGGAGATTACGATTCAAGTAGATACCCGTGAGCAATATCCGCTATTGTTCCCGGCGATAATCCAGATAGGACATCCTGAATTAACCTACAAGATGATTCCTATTGCAGTTAAAACAGAACGAGTTAAACTTGACTGTGGGGATTATAGGCTAAAAGAATACCCTACAGAGTGCATTGTCGAACGTAAGGCCAGCCAGCTTGAAATATATAAGAATCTTAACGACTCTCACGACCGTGTAAGGCAGGCCAAAGCATTTAGGAAACTGGTTGCTTCTTGTGAGCATCCCGTCCTATTAGTCGAGGCTTCTCCACAGGAACTCCTTGGTAATAATCCTCGGATCAAGAACCCAGAGATAGTCGCCCATCGCCTATCTATGGCTATCGCCAAATACGGCTTCCACGTCATCTTCCTGCCTTGGAAGTCCAGATGTGGCAATACCCGCCGAAAGGCCGGACATTTACTCTTACACTTGATGATGGGCTACGTCCTGCAAAAAACATTTGACGTTCCACCAGTTCTACTTGAAAATCCACAAAGAATTGAGGAGAAATAAAATGGGGAAAGGTGTTGATATAACTTGCCCTGAATGTGGGGCCATGACACAAATCAACGAGGACGACTACGACGAGTCAATTATATGTCAAGAATGTAATTGTGAATATTCCCCAAGCGAAATTTTTTGAAAATAAGGCTTGACTAATGTATGATATTTGGTATAATAATAGAGTAAGGGGCAAAGACGTTAAACCACATTGCCTTATAAAGAACGGTGCGATGCCCCTTTTTTCAGACCTCCGCAGGAACGGGAGTCGATTATGCAGAAGTATTTTCGGCTCCCTTCCGTTTTTCTTTGAGAAAGGAAATCCATGCCTAAAAAACGTACAATTAGTAAATTAATGCCAAAACTACTACCAATAGTAATCGTACCAGACAAATCCTATATAGATGATACAGGTAATGTAATCCCTATGGATGTTATACTCATCTCAGACCTTCTGATGTATCAGAAAATGAATGCTATTTTAGGTGCTTGGGGTAAGGAACAGATGGGTGTCCCTGGACAGAGAGGAATCATAGAAGGATGATAAATCCAAACCGAGCTACAAGTGAAGAAGTTCTGCGGAGGTTGAAAGAGGCTTCTTACGAGCGGATGCGGGTTGAATTGCGATGCACCGTCGAGTTGTTAATAAAAGATTTCGATATGACTTGGGACGATTTAGGTCGATTACTTGGTATGGAACAAAAAGAGTGGCAAGGACGCTCCAGAGCAGATGTAGCAAAAAGAAAAATTATACAAGGAAGTTTAACTCTTAATGATTTGAACGCTTTAGCTCATATCTTTAGTACGGAGCCTTACATTATTTTTAGACCCAGAAATCCTTGGATTCAGACATAATTTTTTATTTTATACTTGACTTGGGATTCAAGATTTGTTACAATACTGTTTTGAATAAGACAGTATTTTGAAAGGAACATAAAATGACAATAGCAGCTTTTATAATTAGCATTGTAGCACTCGTTTTTGCTATAATAGCATTGGGAGAGTGTTTATAAAATGAGTGACTACAAAAAAAATCCAGAAGTGCCCTTTGAGATTTGGGTTCCTAATAAAATCAGGAAGCGGATAGCGATGCACGAGAAAGAAGGCTCAAAAGTTTGGAAATTTATCAGGCCATCTCTGGCCCCGTTGAGAGCTTTAGCATCGTTAGAAACTCCAGCCCTGAAAGTTC
>SDBT01017840.1_pt1 | contig 11188 bp, 10 predicted proteins | sample 2277101 | NCBI WGS metagenome assembly SDBT01 (sample SAMN10404973, study PRJNA504765) | marine sediment metagenome | isolation source: marine sediment core GS10_PC15, 103 cmbsf | place: Arctic Ocean: Southern Knipovich Ridge | collected 2010 | reverse complement strand
TTTAAATTCTGGTCTGAAATTTTATCCCATGAGATAAGTCCACCGATCACCCTTTCAGTTATTTATAGTCTTATTCAAAAAGCCTTGCCACAAGCAGCATTTCCGTTCTTTTGATTTCAAGGTCAATATTTCCCGAATCGGTCTTCAAATCCCAGGAATAAACTGACCTCTATGGTTACAAGAGGCATGTCTATGCCCTCAATAAAATACCATGGAGGTCAGTATAATGATTAAATCAAAAAAAATCACTTACAGTATCGGCGACACGTCAAAAATGACCGGTGTCAGTCAGAAACAAATCCGTAACTGGGAAGCCCGTGGATATATCCTAGAAGCCGAACGGATTGTATGCGGAGAAAGGGCCTATAGGCGATTTACCCAGGACCAGGTCAATGTCATCCGTGAAATAAAGGAATATTTGGATCAGGGATACACTCTAAAACATGCTAGCAGGCTGGCTCTGAATAAGGAAGGGGGTGTGAAGAATGCGTAAAAAAAGTCCTAATATTAAAACTTGCCCATTCCTGGATCAAACTTGTTTGAAGAATGAATGCGGAATCTATAACGAAAACTTTGAGCGGTGCGAGATAGGATTGCTGATTTACAACCTTTACCAGCTTTCAACAGTTTTAAAGCAACAACTACAGAATGATGAGCAATAAATTATGGGAAAGGCCCGTTTCCGTTAGAGGCGGGCCTATTTCGAAATAAATGGAGGCGTTGATATGAAAGAGAAAAGATTAGATGCAGAAAGTAGCAAACAAAAAGTATGGGAGAAATTTGTTCATGAAATCAAAAGTAAGCAGAAGGAACGCTATTCGAAACACTTTGATGTTAATGCGAATCAGAAGTTCATTAATAGCAAGCAATTTATCCCGATTTCCTTTGAGCTCTTTGATAATCCGGATTTTCGAAATAGCTTCATGATAAAGAAAAGATTTCGAACATATCTATATTTCAGACGCCGGGTCACTAGAGGAATGAATTGTCACGATCCATTAGACTTGCATTCTAATTATTGGATTTCTGGTGAACTAGCAACGAGTATGCCTCTTGTAAAAATCGCCAAAGATTTGAATCTGTCAAAATCAACTGTGAGCGATCACATCCGGCAGCTTGAGAAAGACGGCATCATAACTGTTGATAAAATTGAAGCATCTGAAGCACCCGATGGGAAATCGCATCTGGTATTCATTCTTGGAACTTGTGTAAATGGTATGGAAAAATGGTTCATCGATAATGTTTTTTTAGGTTCGGAAAATAGTAAAAAATAAATCAAATTTAGGAGGAATAAAATGAGAAAAAAACTTAATAATTTGGATTGGAAGATTGGTTCAGAATTGAAATTTGTAGCAGCTTCAAAGACAAAGGAACTACCGCTAAATGATTGATCAAAAAGAGCTGTTAAACCAATCTTTCCAATATTTTGAATGGGCCTTGCCAGGCAAGGGTTATTTTAAGATAAATAAAAAAATCAAATATAAATTTCGAAAGTTAGAGCAAGATTATGACATTGAGCGCAATGAAATTCTAAATAACGCGTTTGAAAAGTTATTAGACAAAAAACATTATGAAAAATACGACTCGAAAAAATCATTATCGACGTTCACCGTTCATTACACAAACTACGACCTTAACATCCAGATACGAAAACAAAGAATTGAGAAGAAGAACTATCCGAAGATTTCATTAGATGGCTTGGCACAGCAATCTTCTGACGGATATTGTGGATCTTCGGTCTCATTTCTTGATAAACTAGGTGCTGATGGTTTGGTCGATTATACCACCCCGGAAGATCTCGTTATAGCGAAGGAACTCTTGGAGATAATTATTAATCATTTTAGTGAAAATGATGCCAGGGTTCTTTTAGGGTATACAGACCGCCGGACAGAAGCAAAACGATTATCAATCAGTTATGATACTTACAACAAACGTTTACAGCGAAAAATTTCAGCCTTCCTACCAGTGCTTAAAGAAGCCGGGTATTGCTAATTTTGGCTCTGAACTGTGCGAGCCTTCTTAATGAAGAGGGCTCGTTCAGACCATACTTATCCTGTCTGCAAGGCTCATTCAATTTGTTTAAGTCAATTAATTCCAACCTAACCTGACACAACGCATCGTAAACTTCATCTTGTTAGAGTAGAATTTGGTTAGCAAGTTTTCGGACCGGCTGCGGTTAGACCCCCGAAATAAATAACACTGACCTAACGCTCAGTGAACTGTGGCCTAAAGAGCAGGCTCACGGTTAATATGATTTCACTAACGTGAAATGATTCAGACTGATTCCAAACTGATACAAGTTTAACCTTTAGCATTATGGCAGTTGAAAAACTTGTTCTAACAAAAACTAGTCTCTATAGATTAATATTGTCTTTTTTATCGTGGTTGCGGACAATTTATTTTAAAAAAAGCGAAAAAAGTTTAATTTTTTTGGCTAATGTGACTCAACGGAAGATAGCAGTAGTATATTAGTATCAACATCCCCTTAGCATCATTACAATTTTATGCCATGTCACAATTAGAACTAAACAACATTAGAAATAGTCCAGCACTCTCATGTGATAGCTTAAAAACTTTCACTTAAAAATGGATATCGTGAATGAAATATTTTGGTTTGAAATGGGCCAAAGTAATTCGTCAGATTGACTGTTAGGTTCGGTTGACAATTGCTTATAGTTTTATTAAAATATGGTTAAAATTAGCGTTTTGCAATTGCAGAGACAAGTTTTCTTTATTATATTATTTTAGAATTTACAGTTATGATTGATCTTGAGAAATCTTACATAGCAACTGAGCATGAAGGGTCTACATATTTTCATTTAGAATTTAAATGTGAAACATGTGGTCAGCATTATAACGATTTCAGTCTAAATCTCTCGATATTTCTTTATGGCGCAGCAATTCTGACAGGCCACAATAGTTATTACTTGGGCTTTACGTGCCTCTCTTGCCTAAAAACAAACTTACTAAGAACAAACTTACTCAAAAGTAATAACCTGAAGAAATTGAAACAGGATCTGGACTTATTCATGGGGATAGATGGAAGACACCAATACCCTGACCTCAAGTATCATTCACCAATTCCATTCCAGCAGGAACAGATCCCTGAACTGAAAGATTCCAACATTATCTCTTGGGAGTATCCTTTATCGGAAGACGGCTATATACATTTCCAGGATAGATTGAATACATATCTTACTGAAAATCCCTGGCTTGAAGAAGAATTTCTTTGCTCTTACCTCAACGACGGAGAAAAACCCATAGGGACTATTGCATCATTCTTGTGGTTTAAACCTGAACAGATCGAAGCTCTGGTTAAAATCGAAAATGATCACGATATCCGTGTCTTTCCCAGATACATTCACAAGATGTCCTGGTACGAGCGTTATGACAGTTTCTGTTGGCTGAAAGTAGCTGCGACAGAAAACTTTAACCAGCTACGTGAGGACGCTAGGCAGAATGACATTAATCTGGACAATCTGGTTAACGCTAACCCAGATATAGCCAAAGCAGAGGTCATTGAATACTTGGAAAGTCAAGCTCAACAGAATGCTGCTAATGATGTCAAAGTAACCTCAGAGTTCCTTGATCTGCTCATAAACTACGATCCTGACCCATGGGATGTTCCGCCTAACCCATTGGATGTTCCATGTGATATAAGCTACTTTTACAAAGATCTGTGGAAGTCGGTAAGGCCGTTTAGGGGTGCTTTTGTTCCAGCCGGCTTAAATGAATTAGATCTAGAAAAATTTAGACCAAAGATGCCCTTAACACAGCTCAATGAGATGGCTCATGAAATCCGAGGTCATTTTACCAAAAGCCATGTTCAGGAGTGGGCGAGCGAAAATTATCGGAACTTTATCAAAGAATATATATTATTGGCCTGCCAGTCAGATTTTTCATACGGGTATGTGTGGGAGCTGAAATGCCGTTATCTGAAACAGTTGTATGATATTCTTGATAAAGCCTGTATTGAGGAATCCCGATATGCATTTTTCGCTGAAGGACCAACTTGGACAATCATATACAATGGAAAGGCTCTCAGGGGGCTTAGAGGAGGTGGTTTCAGGTATATACATTATTTAGTAAAGAATCCGAGGCAACAGTATCATACTAACGGGCTAAATGAAATTGACGGAAAGCCCGAAAACACCGGCTCTTTCTTTGATGAAAATTTGAACACTGATAGCAAGGACACAGATCGGCACATAAAAACTGATGCAAAAGCAAAAAAACAGTATAAGGCCCGGATTATAGAGCTTCGGGAAATGATTGCCGAGGCTGAACGAAATAACGATCTGGTGGCTCTCAGCAATGCAAATGAAGAATACGAAGCAATTATATCGCAACTGCAAAAGGACTTCACTCTCAAAGGAAGCCCACGCCTATTTCGAGATGATAGTGACAAAATAAAAGATAGAATTGTTCAGGCTATACGGCGTGCCGTTAGAAGTATCAAAAAGCATGATCCAGAAATAGCAGAGCATTTCCTAAAGGCATTAAGGCCAATTAATTCCTTTCAACAATGCTATAACCCCGACGAAGAAATAGACTGGCAGTTCAAAGACTGACCCTACCAAATTGCCCTGTTAAAACCTAATCCATCTCCAGCCTGATTAAAAAACACCGTAAAATCATCGTCCAGACCGTCCACATTGTCCATGAAATCTTAATTTCCAGCCTTGTGACACTTTTTGTCCCGGCCATTACGCCTTTCGTCGCTCCTATTTAATTAGGATGCACCGGACGATCATCGTCCGAACTGAAATCAAAACGGAAGGCAAATTGACAGTGGCTGACGAAAAACATATAATGACCCCCGAGGAAACAGCCCAATATCTGCGTAAGAGCCTGTCATGGGTATATAAAAATGCAGATTCACTGGGCGGTAGGAAGCTCGGGGGTTCTCTATTTTTCCCAGGAAAGGAGGACCTTTATGAGCATCTATTTTATCAAAGGAAAGGGGTGGAGGTACGACTTCACTCGAAAAGGAATCAGGTACACGGAAGCCTGGTTCGAAACAAAAAGAGCGGCCAAGCAGGCCGAAGCAAGAAAAAGAGAGGAGGTGAAAAATCCGAAACCGGAACCGAAAACCCCGACAGACATGGTCTTCTTGGATCTGGTTAATCTGCGGCTTGATTATGTGAAGGCCTACAATTCAAGCGAGCATTACCGCAGTTACCTTTACATGGCACGTCGATGGTCCAAGAAATGGGGTGAATCGCAGTGCAGCGAGATTACCCAATCAATGGTGCAGAAACACCTTCTTCAACGCAGGCGTATTTCGGCCCATGCGGCGAACAAGGATTTGCGGTATATGCGTGCGACATTCAATTATGGGGTTCGCAAAAAACTAATTACTAAAAATCCAACCGAGGGGTTCGATTTCTTTCCTGTCGAAAAGAAAGTGAAGTATGTCCCATCCAACGAGGACATCGACAAGGTAATTGACGTCGCCGATTCCGATACCCAGGATTATCTCTGGACGATTCGTGAAACCATGGCCAGAGTCAGTGAGATTAACCGCCTTCTTTGGGAGGATATAAATCTCGAAGGTCGATTCGTCATCCTGTACACACGGAAAAAGAAAGGTGGCCATCTTACCCCCCGAAAGGTTCCAATGACCCAAAAGCTTTTCGAGGTGCTGAGTCAGCGTCATGAAAAGCGGGACAAAGCCAAACCTTGGGTTTTCTGGCACCGTTACTGGAGCCGAAAAAGGGGCCTGTTTGTCGAAGGAACATTCGGCGATCGTAAAAAAGTCATGAAGAGGCTATGTGAGAAAGCGGACGTCCGGTATTTCCGGTTTCATCCGCTCCGTCATGCAGGGGCATCGCTTATGGACGGTAACAACGTTCCAATGGGAGCTATCCAGCGAATCCTTGGGCATGAGAATCGAAAAACCACCGAGATTTATCTTCACAGTATTGGTGATCTGGAGCGTCAGGCGATAGCAGTTTTCGAGCGTTCCAGGGAAAAGTCTCACACAGATTCTCACACGGACGGTTTGCCAAAGAAAAAGGAGTTAACCAGTTAGGTGGATAACTCCTTAATCTTACTACTATTTTATGGTGCCGAGGGACAGAATTGAACTGCCGACACGGGGATTTTCAGTCCCCTGCTCTACCGACTGAGCTACCTCGGCTACGAAACCTTTTAAAAAGACTATTTAATTATGTAAAAATATTAAGCTTTGTCAAGATTTTTTTCACCCATATCGCCAAAAAGATGTTGTAATATGCTACATGCTGCAATTGTAGCTGTTTCAGCCCGCAAGATACGGGGACCAAGGCCGGCGGTAACAAATCCACAGGCTTTGGCTCTATCAATCTCCGTCTTTGTAAGCCCTCCCTCCGGTCCAATTATGATAAAAATTTTGTTAACTTCTCTTTGAACCAACGAGGAAAGTACGAAATCGATAGAATTTTTCTCATTTTCCCAAAAAGCGACCTTTAGATCACACTCTTTCCCAAGATTCAACATTTCTTTATAAGATACTATTGAATCAATTTCTGTGGTGCGACCCCGTTTGCATTGTTTGACGGCCTCTTGAGCGATTTTTTTCCACCTTTTTTCTCGTGTTAAAAGACGTTTTTCGTCCGGTCTGGGTATGGATCGCTGTGCAAAAAAAGGTATCCATCTCGTTATCCCAAGTTCGGTAAGCTGTCTGACAAGGTTGTCCATTTTTCTGTCTTTTAATAAGGCCTGGGCCATTATAATTTGAACTGGTGATTCGGATGTTGAAGGAAAACTTTTAACTATCGATACTTCAACACCACCAGGAGATATAGCTAATATCCTGGCTTCGTATTCAAAGCCTGTTCCATCAAAAAGCCCAATCTTATCTCCAGGTTTCAGACGCAACACATTTTTAATATGTTTTGCATCGGTACCACAAATGATGGGAATTGGATTAGTTACTTTTTTATGATCGATAAAAAAACAGCGCATAATACATACAGATATTGTCAAACAGTTGAGTGGAAAATGGTTGAGTGGGAAAATAATCATTGAAATTTTAAGAGGTTATAATCATCCAAACAACGGACGTCCAATTTTTTATGCAAATGCAAAATATTGCCATAAAAATAATAACTTAACCACTCAACCACTTAACAACTTAACGAGGTCTGGAATAACGGATAACAAATAACTTTCAATTGAGCGTTATCGCTCAATTGAGGTATTAGTAAATGTTGATTTGCATCATATGTTTGGAATAATGATATGAAAGTGAGAAAAAGTAAATACCTTGACACAAAACATTTCACATGATAAATTTCACATCAAATTCAAATTGGAAATTGGTTTATAATTTCCGAATGATGCATAATATTTTTAGGAGATGAGAATTATATGCAAGATAAAAATAATAATAAGATTAATGAAGGAACAGGTCCACTGGAAGATGAAGAGATTATTGATCTTACAGATATAGTTGGTGAATCTCCCGCAAAAGATGAAGAAATTATTGAACTGACGGACGTTGTCAATGAATCTCCCATAGAAGAAGAGGAGGAAATAATCGAACTTACTGATGCTGTCAGTGAAACTCCCACAGAAGATGAAGAGGTTATTGATCTTATTGATGAAGCTGCTGAACCCCCTGCAGAAGAAGAAGAGATAATCGAATCTGCAGAAACCGTCGATGAAGCAGTTGCAGAAGATGAAGAGGTTGCCGAAATAACAGAAGTTGCGGCGGAACCTTCAGAAGAAAAGATCGAAGAACTTGTAGATACTATTAGTGAACCCGCTCCGGAAGAAGAAGAAGAGATAATCGAACCTGCAGAAGCTGTCGATGAAACGAAAATAGAAGATGAAGAAGTTACGGAACCCGCGGATGCATCTGATGATTTAGGAATTCTGACAGATGATATTTTAGAAAAATCTATAAAATTTGATGATTCTCTCGAAATGGGTAATGGCTTAATCGATACATTAGGGATGAACTTAGGGCCAGAGACGGATATTTCAGAAGATTTGCCTGATACTGGCGAGGGAGAAAAAAAACCTTTTGAAGAAGTAGGTCTTGACTTAGAATCCAAAAAAGCTTCTGATGAACCAGAACCTCTTTCCATATCTCCTGATCTAGTTGAAGCAGCCTTAGAGCGCGTTATCAATAAAATCTTTTCTGAAAAGTTTGAGGGTATTCTTATAAGGGTGATTGAAAAAGCTGTTACAAAAGAAATTGATAAATTGAAGAGTAGCCTGCTCGAAGATTCAATGGGTAATGAAAAGTGATAAAACGGTTGAAAAGAGTTCATATCCTAAGAAAATAAAAAAATTAATAGCAATAAAACCGGGGATTGTTCATAGACCTTTGAAATCTGAATAATCCCCTTTTCAATATTAATAGACTGCAAAGAATCGCGGGGTTTAAGGAGTATTATTATATGAGTTCCGATTTGCTTGATAAAAGCTATGAACCACATGACGTGGAAAAACGGTGGTATGATTTCTGGGAAAAAGAGGAGTTGTTTGCGGCGAGCGAAGATGGCACAAACAAAAGCTATTCCATTGTTATTCCTCCACCTAATGTAACAGGTGTTCTTCACATGGGCCACGCGCTTAATAACACAATGCAGGATATTCTTTGTCGTTATAGAAGATTGCAGGGAGATAATGTTCTGTGGATGCCCGGAACAGACCATGCTGGTATCGCCACCCAGAACGTTGTAGAAAAAAAGCTTACAAGTGAAGGCACAGATCGCCATCAACTTGGCAGAGAAAAATTCATTGAGGCTGTATGGGAATGGAGGAAGGAATATGGCAGTGCCATTATCAATCAGCTCAAACGTCTTGGTGCGTCATGTGACTGGAAGCGGGAACGCTTTACCATGGATGAAGGGTTGTCGCGCGCAGTACGCAAGGTTTTTGTCCAGCTTTATGATGACGGCCTTATCTACCGGGGCAACTATATTATTAACTGGTGCCACCGTTGTCACACGGCCCTTGCGGATCTTGAGGTAGAGCACGAAGATCATAACGGTCATCTATATCACATCAGGTACCCTTTTGAAGCCGGTCCGGGAGGTCTGGTTGTTGCAACAACACGCCCCGAGACCATGTTGGGTGATACCGCTGTGGCTGTAAATCCGGATGATGAACGGTATCACGATATTGGAAATGGCAAAGTGATTCTTCCCCTTATGAACAGAACGATTCCTATAATCAAGGATAAATATGTCGATATTACATTCGGAACAGGGGCATTAAAAATTACACCGGCTCATGATCCCAATGACTTTGAAATAGGAGGCCGTCATAGTCTGCCGAGTATTAAAGTTATTGGGGATGACGGAAAAATGACCGTTGAGGCAGGACGATTTAAAGGGTTAGATCGTTTCGAGTGCAGGGAAGCTGTGATTAAAGCACTTGAAGAGGAGGAGCTTCTTGAAAAGATTGAGCCTTATAAGCACAGTGTCGGTCACTGCTATCGTTGTAAGACAGTGGTTGAACCGAATCTTTCAAAACAGTGGTTTGTAAGTGTAAAGCCCCTTGCGAAAAAAGCAATAGATGCGGTTAAGAACGGAAATACAAAGATCATTCCACATATATGGACCAAAACTTATTTTGACTGGATGAATAACATAAAAGACTGGTGCATCTCCCGGCAGATATGGTGGGGACATCAGATACCGGCCTGGACCTGTGAGAAATGTGAAGAAATAGTTGTTTCCATGGATGTGCCTGAAACCTGTCCTGCTTGTGGGGGAGACAACCTTGTCCAAGAGACGGACGTCCTTGACACATGGTTCAGCTCTGCGCTTTGGCCCTTTTCCACCATGGGATGGCCTGAAGATACTAAGCTATTAAAGATATTTTATCCCACGTCCGTTCTTGTGACAGGTTTTGACATTCTATTTTTTTGGGTAGCCCGCATGATGATGATGGGTATACATTTCATGAAAGATGTACCATTTAAAGACGTCTATGTACACGCTCTGGTACGCGATGAAGACGGCAAAAAGATGAGCAAGTCAACGGGAAATGTAATCGATCCCTTGAGCGTTATTGAGAATTATGGAACGGACTCCTTTCGATTTACGCTAGCTGCTTTTGCCGCCCAGGGTAGAGACATCAAGATGTCTGAAAAGCGGGTTGAAGGATACCGACATTTTATTAATAAGCTCTGGAACGCAGCCCGTTTTGCCTTGATGCATTTAAAAAAAGAATGCAATTTGAGGTGCAAACCATCTTCCCTTCCTGACAGATGGATAATGGCCAGGCTTTACCGTGTTACAGAGGCTGTTGCTGATGCTCTGGATACTTATAGATTCAACGATGCCGCCGGCTCGCTCTATAGATTTGTATGGCATGAGTTTTGTGACTGGTACCTGGAAGCAATAAAACCGGTTTTATACGGCAAGGAAGGACCCGAAAAACAGGGAGATACCATGCGGGTGCTGTGGCATGTCATGCATGATACGCTTATTCTTCTTCATCCCTTTATACCTTTTGTAACAGAGGAAATTTGGCATAAACTGCCCGGAACGGAAGGATCCATCATGAAAGCTGCATTTCCTTCAAATGACTCTGACGTCTCAAGGGTGGCCCATGATCATGACGCAGAAGCGAAAATGGAACTTATTATGGGAATAATAACCGGAATCAGAAACGTAAGGGGTGAAATGGAGATTTCGCCCTCTTTGTTTTTAGATGTCTCTCTCCAGTCGCAGGACGAAGAAGAAAGGAAAACGATTGAGCAACACCGCGATATTATAATTAATCTTGCCAGGCTTAAAACCCTTTCCGTTGAACAGGTAGGAAAAAGACCAAAGTCGGCGGCGACCAATATTGTAAACGGCTCTACGATTTTTGTTTCCCTTGAAGGTGTAATCGATTTTGACAAAGAGGCTAAACGGCTTGAAAAAGAGATCGGAAAACTGACAAATGATCTTAAAACCGTCTCAATGAAATTGGCTAATGAAGATTTTCTTAATAAGGCTCCTGCTCAGGTGGTTGATAAAGTCAAAGAAAAGAACAGCATTCTTGTTGAAAAGCAACAGAAGTTACAAAAGAATTTAATAAAAATAAGGGAGCTTGAAACTGAACAAGACTCATAGACATGCACTCAACAAAAGATTTGATTGAAATAGCCCTTAAAGAGGATGTTGGATCGGGAGATATTACAACAGACAATCTTGTTGATCAGAATCTTGAAGGAACAGGTTTATTTACGGCAAAGGAG
>SDBT01017839.1_pt1 | contig 11188 bp, 4 predicted proteins | sample 2277101 | NCBI WGS metagenome assembly SDBT01 (sample SAMN10404973, study PRJNA504765) | marine sediment metagenome | isolation source: marine sediment core GS10_PC15, 103 cmbsf | place: Arctic Ocean: Southern Knipovich Ridge | collected 2010 | reverse complement strand
TTAACAGTCCGAGCCAGAGGGTGGGCAGTGACCTGAACAGGGAATTCGTCCAGGTGGCCCATAAATACCCAATGCTCTCCCTTTCAAATACGTACACAGAGGAAGAGGTCCTGGAATTTGACGCACGGGTAAGGAAAATGATAGGGGATGATTTCGAATATGTGGCTGAATTGAAATACGATGGCGTGGCCATAGGCCTCAGTTACGAAAACGGCAGGCTGGTCCGGGCCGTAACCCGGGGTGACGGGCTGCGCGGGGATGTGGTTACTGACAATGTCCGGACGATCCGAAGCATTCCATTGGTACTCAGGGGAAAAGATCAGCCACAGTCATTTGAGATCCGTGGCGAGATTTTCATGTCCCATGAAGGATTTGGCCGACTGAATGAACAGCGGCAGGCGGCCGGAGAAGATGTATTTGCCAATCCCAGAAATGCCACAGCCGGTACCCTCAAGCTGCAGAACTCATCGCTTGTTGCCAAAAGACCCCTGGATTGCTTCCTGTATCACCTGCTGGGTGAGGACCTCCCCTTCTCCTCACATTTTGAGAATCTTACAGCAGCCCGTGAATGGGGATTCAAGATCCCCGGGTACATCAGTAAGTTTGAAAACATACAGGAATTGTTCGCCTATATCAGGGACTGGGACGAAAGGAGGAAAGGCCTGCCTTTTAATATCGACGGGATCGTGATCAAGGTCAACAGCTATGATCAGCAGGAACAGCTTGGCTTCACGGCTAAGTCCCCCAGGTGGGCCATCGCCTACAAATTCAAGTCGGAACAGGCCGTGAGCCGGTTGTTAAGTATTGATTTCCAGGTAGGAAGAACAGGGGCTGTTACGCCGGTGGCCAACCTTGAACCGGTACAGCTGGCAGGGACAATTGTAAAACGGGCTTCCCTTCATAATGCAGACCAGATCAAGCTGCTGGATATACGGCTTGGGGATGAGGTATATGTTGAGAAAGGAGGTGAGATCATCCCAAAGATCGTCGGCATCAACCTGGCATCACGTGACGGGGACAGTAAACTTTTTGTTTTCATTGACAGTTGTCCCGAGTGCGGCACACAGCTGATCCGTAAGGAAGGGGAAGCCGCCCATTATTGTCCCAACGAATACGGATGCCCGCCCCAGATCAGGGGAAGAATAGAGCATTTTATCAGCCGCAGGGCCATGGATATCGGTGCAGCGGAGGCCACTATTGAGCAATTATTTAATGTGGGACTCATACAGGATGCCGGGGATCTCTACGGCCTGCGGAAGGAGGATCTCCTGCGGCTGGAGCGCTTTGCTGAGAAATCGGCTTCCAACCTGATCGACAGCATTGACAGGTCAAGGGATGTCCCCTTTGAAAGGGTATTGTTTGCACTGGGTATCAGGTATGTGGGGGAAACAGTGGCCAAAAAACTCGCCAGGCATTTTAGCTCGGTGGACCGGCTTCGCAGTGCAGATTATGAAGCATTGGTGGCGGCCGATGAAGTTGGCGAGCGGATCGCCGAAAGCATCATACAGTTTTTCAATGATCCGAAAAGCCGGCATTTAATGGATAAACTGGAATTTGCGGGACTCCAATTCAGTATGGACCCCGAACAGGCAAAGACCGGCAACAAACTTGAAGGACTTACCTTTGTCATATCCGGTTCTTTCGAAACGCATTCCCGGGATGAATTGAAACAACTCATCGAAGCGAATGGAGGGAAGAATGCAGGGTCTATATCCTCGCGTACAGATTACCTGCTTGGTGGAGAGGGGATAGGCCCAAGCAAACTGAAAAAAGTCGAAACCCTCGATATCCCCATCATCAGTGAAGATGAATTCCTTGCCATGATAAGGCCATGAACCTCTCTGTGACTCGCCCGGTGAGCGGCTTCTGTTAATAAATAGCAAAAATCAGGTGGCCGGGGTGGACTTATTTTTTATATTATTGCAGCGTGAAGCTGATCAAAGATATCCAGAGGCTTAGCGGGACTTTTGAGCTGCGCAGGAAGCTCAGGCAGGTAAACCGGCATAAACGTATTTATAATTTTACCACAGCAAGATCTGCAGGGGTCCTGTTTTCCTGCCGGAATGAAGAAGAATTCGAAGCCGTAAAGGAGTTCAAGCAATTCCTTGAAAGCGAAGCTATTGACACATCAGTGCTGGGCTTTGTGGATGACCAGGAAATCCCTGACCACTACCTGCTCAGGAAAGGTTTTCAGTTCTTTTGCCTGAAGGACCTTAAATGGTCGAAGGTACCGGGTGCCCCGTTTGTTACGGATTTTTCCCTGAAGCCATTCGACATCCTGTTTGACCTTAGCCTGGAGGATCATTTCCCTTTGAACTATATCCTGAAACTAAATCCGGCTTCCTATAAAGTCGGCAGGTTGGTGATACATACAGAATATGACCTCATGATCGATATTGAAAAAGAAATCAGCATCATTTACCTGATCGAGCAGATCAGGCATTACCTGTCCATCATCCACACCAAAAAACCTTAGAAGCAATCCATTGAAATTACCTATATTTGTTTAGGCAGTGGACAGTATTATGAAAAAGTCAGTATTTACCGGCACCGGTGTAGCCCTGGTTACCCCCTTTAAAAGGGATGACAGCATTGATTTCAGGGCACTTACCAATGTTGTTGAACATGTCATCAAGAATGGGGTTGAATACCTCGTCGCCCTTGGGACAACAGGTGAAACACCGGTTTTATCCGACAAAGAACAAGGTGAGATTATCAAGCATGTGAAGAAGGTCAATAAAGGAAGATTACCCCTGGTCGTGGGCATGGGGGGTAATAATACCCGGCAGCAGATCGAAAGGATTGAGAATACCAACTTCGATGGGATAGCTGCCATACTGACGGCTTCCCCCTATTATAGCAAACCAAACCAGAAAGGGATCTATAATCATTACATGTACATCGCGGGGGCCAGTCCGGTTCCGGTAATTATATATAATGTACCTTCCCGTACAGGTTCCAATATCAGTGCAGAAACAACCCTTAAGCTGGCTGCAGAATGTGGGAATTTTGCAGGCATAAAGGAAGCTTCGGGCGATATGGTACAGATCATGAATATTGCCAAAGACAAGCCAGCAGGATTTGATCTTATATCAGGAGACGATGCCCTGACACTTCCCATGATCAGTACAGGGGGGGGTGGGGTTATTTCGGTCATTGGCAATGCATTCCCACGCCAGTTCTCGGAAATGGTACGTCTGGCCCTGGACAACCGCTGGAATGAGGCACGGTCTATTCATTACAGCCTGCTGGAAATCATTGATCAACTGTTTATTGAGGGAAGTCCGGCCGGTGTGAAAGCCGCTTTGAATATCCTTAATATCTGTGAGAACCAGGTCCGCTTACCATTGACGACCGTTAGCCGGACGACCTACGGAAGGCTTACAGAACTGATCAGGTCCATCCCGATCTAGATTACGGTATTTCAAGCTGTACCAGGTTCAGGAAACTATGTAGTCAGGACACAGGCACCACTATTGATATCAGGCTCAACTTTTTTGTATTTTGCTTCCACTAATTTGCCGTTCTGGTATCTCACCTTAACGATCTCATTCCGGCCTATTTTTTTTCCTGAACGGACGGGTTCCATTTTTCGCTGCTGCCGGGCTGACTGGCCATCCCCGCCTCCGCCCTCATATGCGGACCCGGCATCGTTTTTGGTCTGTTCGAATTCACTCATATCCAGGCGACGGGGCCCCCTTGCCTGCTGCACCTGGCTGGAGTCTTGAATGGGTATGTTTCCTTTCAAAAGGCTGGAGCTGACATCTTTATTGATCCTGTCAATGGCAATCTTGAATAATTCGAATGATTCAAATTTGTAAATGAGGAGTGGATCTTTTTGTTCATAGGTCGCATTCTGTACAGATTGTTTCAGGTCATCCAGTTCCCTCAGGTGTTCCTTCCAGGTTTCATCAATGGTGGCCAGCATGGCCGTTTTCTCAAATGACTTGATTACTTCATGCGCCTCACTCTCATAAGCCTTTTCGAGATTGGTAAGGATCTGGAAGACTTTTGAACCGTCGGAAATGGGGACCACTATATTCTCATAAACCTTGCCCTGCTTTTCGAATACATCTTTTATTACCGGCCATGCCTGTTGAGCTATAGATTCCTGTTTCCTGTAATATTTTTCACGAACGCTTTCAAACAATTTTTCAGTGATCTCATCAGTATCATCTTTCATATATTCAGCTTCATCAACGGGGGGTTCGGCGGAAAGATTCCTAAGCACTTCCAGTGAGAATTCTGAATAATCCACATTGCCATGGCAATCAAGAACAACGCTCTCACAGACATCATAGATCATATTGTTGATATCCACGCTGATCCTTTCACCAAGCAGGGCGTGTTTGCGTTTTGTATAGATCACCTCACGCTGGGAATTCATCACATCATCATATTCCAGGAGCCGCTTCCTTATCCCAAAGTTATTCTCTTCCACCTTCCTCTGGGCGCGCTCTATGGATTTACTGATCATGGAATGCTGGATCACCTCACCTTCCTTGAGTCCGAGCCGGTCCATGATCCCCGCGATCCTGTCCGAACCGAACAATCTCATCAGGTTGTCTTCGAGGGAAACATAAAATTGTGAAGATCCAGGATCACCCTGCCGTCCCGCACGCCCCCTCAACTGGCGGTCCACCCGCCTTGATTCATGCCTTTCTGTACCGATAATAGCCAGTCCCCCTGCCCCCCTGGTATCCGGGGTCAACTTGATATCGGTCCCCCGGCCGGCCATATTCGTCGCAATGGTAACCGACCCGGTTTTACCGGCATGGGCAACGATGTCGGCTTCCCTTGAGTGTAATTTTGCATTCAGCACATTATGTTCAATTTTCCGGATATTGAGCATGCGGCTCAGCAACTCCGAGATCTCAACTGAAGTTGTCCCCACCAGTATGGGTCTGCCTGCTCTGACTAGGTTGACAATCTCGTCAATCACTGCATTGTACTTTTCCCTCACCGTTTTATAGACAAGGTCTTCCCTGTCATCCCTGACAATGTCCGTGTTGGTGGGGATCACCACCACATCAAGCTTATAAATATCCCAGAATTCTCCGGCTTCCGTCTCTGCTGTACCCGTCATCCCTGACAACTTCTTATACATCCTGAAATAATTCTGGAGGGTGATGGTAGCAAAAGTCTGTGTGGCAGCCTCCACTTTAGCATTTTCCTTGGCCTCTATTGCCTGGTGCAATCCATCGGAGTATCGTCTTCCTTCCAGTATCCTTCCAGTCTGCTCATCAACAATTTTAACCTTGTTGTCCATGACCACATACTCAACATCCTTTTCAAAGAGTGAATATGCCTTCAATAACTGGTTAATGGTGTGAACCCGTTCAGATTTTATCGCATACTCCTGCAGCAACTCGTCTTTTTTAACCAGTTTTTCCTTGTCTGAGAGGCCGGAACTATCAAGTTCGGCTATCTCGCTCCCAATATCGGGAAGTATAAAGAAATTAGCATCTTCAGATGAGCTCGTGATCAGGTCCAGTCCCTTTTCAGACATCTCTATCGAATTGTTCTTCTCATCAATGACAAAGTAAAGCTCATCGGTAACCTTATACATGTTCTTGCTGTTATCCTGCATGTAGAAATTTTCGGTTTTCCGCATGAGTGTCTTGTTTCCTTCCTCACTGAGCATCTTGATGATGGCCTTGTTCCTGGGCAGCCCCTTGAAGGCACGCAGAAGGAAGAGTCCCCCATTCTCAGATTCCCCATCAGTCAATTTTTTCCTGGCATCAGCTATAATGTTATTGACCAGTTTCCGCTGTGCATTGATAATCTTTTCCACCTTTGGCTTCAGCTCCAGGAATTGCTGGTTCTCTCCCCTTGGGATGGGTCCGGATATGATCAGTGGGGTACGTGCATCATCCACCAGTACTGAATCCACCTCATCCACGATGGAAAAGTTATGGGGACGCTGGACAAGATCTGCGGCACTGATGGCCATATTATCCCTCAGGTAGTCAAAACCAAATTCATTGTTTGTTCCAAAGGTGACATCAGCCAGGTAAGCCTTCCTGCGGTCATCAGAATTGGGTTGGTGTTTATCAATGCAATCGACAAGCATACCATGAAACTCATAGAGGGGACCCATCCACTCGGCATCTCTCTTGGCCAGGTAATCATTCACAGTGACTATATGAACACCTCTGCCTGTCAGGGCATTCAAATAAACCGGAAGCGTTGCCACCACCGTTTTCCCTTCCCCTGTAGCCATCTCCGCAATACGTCCCTGGTGTAGTACAACCCCGCCGATCAGCTGTACATCGTAATGGATCATGTCCCATGTGATCATGTTGCCACCGGCCATCCATTCATTCTTCCAGTAAGCCTTGTCTCCTTTGATCTCAATACTGTCACGGGAAGCTGCCAGGTCCCTGTCATAATCATTTGCCGTAACTTCCAGGGATTCATTTTCCTTGAACCGGCGGGCCGTCTCTTTGATGATGGCAAAAGCAAGGGGCAATCCTTCTTCGAGGGCACTGTCAAGTGTCTCATCAGCCGTTTTTTCGATTTTTTCAACCTGCTGGTAAAGCCTCTCTTTCTCATCCACATCCATCCGGGGATCATCCAGCTGAACTTTCAGTCCCGCTATCTCCTCCTGCTCTGCGGCAATGCTTTCCCTGATCTGCTTTTTCAGTTCCACTGATTCAGCCCTCAACTGATCATTGCTCATTCCCGAAATCCTCTCCGTCTCAGCATTAATCCTGTCAACCCAGGGTTGAAGCTCCTTGAGATCGCGATCTGACTTTGATCCGAACAGACCGCCGACAACCTTTTCTACAATACTCATTATAATACTTATTTAACTTTTCCCTTAAACGCACGTAAAATTAGTTTATTTTACACAATTACGATATGGATACTGGCATTATGAAACAAATAATCCCTTTCCTGATTCTGCTTTGCCTGGGTTATGTAAAGGCATCCGCGCAAATTTCCATAACTCCTTCAAAACCTGAAAAGCCGGTTCCCATGTTGCAAAATCCGGATTTTCAACCATACCCTGGTAGTGGACGGTTACAAACAGCATACCAACATGCTCCTTTTCGGCTCAGAAGTGATGTGAAAGAAACAAAATCTGACCCCTATAAAAGTGATGCTGAATTTCCCGTAAAGTATGACCTGCGTGATGTGGGACTTGTGACAGCAGCCAAATACCAGGGGGACGGAAGTGCTGGTGGTAACTGTGCCACCTTTGCCGTTACAGGATCCCTTGAATCATCCTGGTTAAAAATGGGTTTTTCAGAAACTGACCTTTCTGAACAGAACCTGTCAGGTTGTCATGGATATGAATGGGCTTATGGAACAGGCAGTAATCCATATATTGCCACTGCCTACCTGAGCAGGATGTCCGGTCCGGTCCTCGAATCACAAGACCCTTACAATACATCGGCCACGGAGTTTTTCTGTGATCAGTACGGGCCGGCAGCTTATGTCCCGGAAGCCCGTTGGCTGCCGTCTATGGACAAAGAAACACTGAAAGAGCTGGTGATGGACTATGGAGCAGTCTACGCTACTATTTATATGGATCCGGCAAACATGAATTCAGGCAATCATTCCTATTATTATGATGGCAGTGAAGTCACAAACCATTCGGTCCTGCTATGCGGATGGGATGATAATTATATCACCGATGGCGGCACAGGAGCCTGGATTGCCAAAAACAGCTGGGACACTGCCTGGGCTGATCAGGGTTTTTTCTATGTATCGTACGAAGACAGCAGGTTTGCAGATGAAGCGGCCTGTTTCCCTGTCAGATGGGACACAGAAGAAACGGACACAATATTCATGTATGACCGGCTTTGCGTGACCAATATTATTGGCTATCCGAATGATGAAGAGGCATTTGGACTGGCCAGGTTTACCGCTCCGGATGAAATGCTGATCACCCATATCGGGCTGGCCGTAGCTGACCCGAATACGGTACTGGACATTGAAATCTATGAAGTCTTCACCAATAATATACTGAGTGGCCTGCTGGCAGATAAAAAGGATATCCTGATCCGGCAGATGGGCTATTATACACTCGAATTGCCGCTTACCGTACAGAGTGATTTTTATGTAAAGATCAGACGGAGGACTGAAAATACAGGCGTTGTTATCCCGATAGAGCAGCCAGTGGAAGGATATGCTGATCCGATTATTGAAGAGGATGTCAACTGGGTCAGCAACAATGGAACAGATTGGTTGTCAACCAACCCGGCCGGTGAGGATAGCGGATTTAACCTCTGCATCCGTGCCTATGCAAAAAAGACAGGCGGACCGAGGGCCTTGTTCGAGGCCGATATCCGGGAAGCCTGCCTGAATGCCGGCATTACCTATACCTTCCTTGAAAACAGGGATGTTAGTTCGTGGATGTGGGACTTCGGGGAGGGTGCTGAACCTGCCACGGCAAACAGTGTGGGTCCGCATACCGTTCAGTATTCATCTGAGGGGACCAAGACAGTCCGGTTGATTGTATCTGGACCGGAAGGTTCAGATACGCTTATCCGGCATGGATATGTCCGGGTATCACCCTTCATTGATATGGTCCTTGTCGATACCGAGGTTGAGATTGCCCTCGGGGGGTCGGCGGACCTGGAAGCATTTGGTGCGGACGAGTATGTATGGTTCCCGGGTACCATGTTGAACCAGTCCACCGGCCAGCGGGTTACCGCAACTCCCCCTTCCCCGGGACAATATGAGATCATCGTGACAGGTTACCATGGCAGTTGCTACGAACAGGACACTGTCATGATCTATGCCGGGAACAAGATTGCTAATGATGATATGTGTGATGCCGCCCTGATCACGCCCGGAGGCAGGGTAACCACCCAGTCAAATCACCTGGCCACTGCCGAAGATGGGGAACCTGCTCCCGATGAGTCGGAAGATTGTTATTCCCAGACAGCCAAAACCTGGTGCATTGAAGGAGGTGTTCAAAACAGTCTATGGTATTATTTTTACGGTCCCACTACCGGAATAGCTTCTCTCAGATCCAGCGGTATGGACAACCAGATGGCCATCTACCGTGCGGATACCTGTACTGAAATCAAAAAGCAATACCTTATTGCCGCAAACGATGACTACAGTCCCACAGAACTTGCCGCTACCCTTGAGGCTGTACATGTTGTACCCGGATACAAATACTACCTGCAGATAGACGGTAGTTTCGGAGGGTCGAAAGGAACCTATGAGCTCTATTTTTATGCCTATGATGTCGGACTGGATGAGATACGCGCGAAAACCTCCGGGAGATCAATAATACAGGTCTGGCCAAACCCGGGCAGGGACATATTCAACATCCTCGCAGAAGGGGTACAGTCCCCCGAGGTCGAAATAATCCTCTACAACCTGAACGGACAGGCTTTGCAGCGAAAATCTCTTGCCAATCATCAGGGCATGATTTCTACCAGGATGGATCTTTCCATGTATGCGAGCGGGATCTACCAGCTGCTGCTGATTGACGGAAAACAGGTGGCAAACCAGAGGATCATCAAGGAATGATCCCCGGTCCGCCATTAAGCATCTATCTTGCCAGGATCACCTTTCTGACAATGGTCTGATCCCCGGCAGTGAATTTCATGAGGTATACCCCGTTCTGCAATGCGCTTAAATCGAATTGCTCTGCAAAGGTCTCGCCCGGATAACTGTACCTCTCTACCAGCAACTTCTGGCCCGTAAGATTCATGAGGACAACCTGCAGTTCGGATATGCTTTCCTTCATCTGTATGCTTACATTCAGCAGTCCGGTTGACGGAACCGGATAAATGTTAATACCCTCCGGTAGCATTGGATAATCCTTCACAGCCGTCGTTCCCTGTATGCGCAGGTTGTCTATCATCCAGCCCCAGCCGCGGGCATATGGGTCAGATTGCAGGCGGAACCTGATAAGTACGATATCCCCGGACTGGAAATACGGGTCATCGAGCATATTGATGAGCCTGGACTGTGTTTCTTCTTCCTTGGGAATGGCCTGTGAATCATTACTTCCGGGGAGGAAGCCGCTCCGGTAATTTTCATCCCAGGTGGCATTGGCCCTGCAATCCCAGCCATCTTTAAAGGGATGCCAGGTATTTCCGTCATCCCTGGAGCCTTCAACGATCACATAATCCCAGAATTCATCATCGCCGAATACAGAGCCATCTTCCCCAGGTTCTATATAGGCAATCTCATCAAATGACATATAGGAATTATCACTGCTCAGGCGTATGGGAATGCGCAGCTGGGCATAGAAATCATAGAAGGTATCGTCTTTGTTGGGCGACCTGTAGGGATGCTCGCTATGCAGTCCGAATGAACTGAACCCTACCGGTTTATCATGGAAAAACTCGCTGGTCAAAAAATCTGAAATGCCTTCTTCAAAGTCATTTTCATAAAAATCAACTGAAGGCGGGATTTCCTCGATCTCAAATTCATGGTAATCAGTTTCAGGATGATAGGTGGTGTTTTGAGCCACTGCAGCATCTACGGCCTTGATGCGGTATTTGATCTGATCCCCGACTTGCACCTGTCCCCCTGTAAACACGAAATGCCCGTGATAGTTATTCAGGGTATCCTTTATTAATTCGATGGGGGACTGGTCCACCTCATTGATCTTGTACTCGACCTGTGTTACTGTCAGTCCCAGGTTATCGGTAATCTGCGCAGTAATATACATTGAGTCATTTGTAACCAGCATGAACCGGATCGGGATATGATCTATGACCGGTGGCTGGGTGTCCTCGCCTACGTAAAAAGCATGGGATGATCCCGGTGCCTGGGAAGGCGAAGTATATAGCCGGCTATGATTATCCAATGTCTGGATATAATAATTAACAGTGGTACCAAGCGAGGATACCTGTAAATCGCCAGTGAATTCATCCGGATTGCCTGTCCCCGTCATTAGAACAGAATCCTTGCTCTGGAAGCCATCCGTCGACCAGAAAAGATACTGGCTTCCCGCCAGTATACCTTCATCCCCCGTGATCCCGGCGGTCACGGTAAAGGGCTGATCGAGAGATTCCATGTCAGACAGGGTGTCATGTTCAATATAGGTATGTATCCATCCTATATCATACATCATATTGGTGGCCAGGGGACCCGGGTCATGGATCACTTCTCCGGACGGGGAAGAAAAGGTCATCATGGCGTCTGCGCTATCGTTTTTAGTATTATATATTTCAGCCAGGTGATAAATGCTGGATCCGCGGTTGAATTC
>SDBT01017838.1_pt1 | contig 11189 bp, 14 predicted proteins | sample 2277101 | NCBI WGS metagenome assembly SDBT01 (sample SAMN10404973, study PRJNA504765) | marine sediment metagenome | isolation source: marine sediment core GS10_PC15, 103 cmbsf | place: Arctic Ocean: Southern Knipovich Ridge | collected 2010 | reverse complement strand
AACAGAAAAGTACAATCCGAATGAGCGTTATGCCAATGGAACCAATACTTGCCGTGGTCGAAATAAAGCCTCCCCCTGTACCAGAACCACCGATATACATTTATTTTCACGTTTGTACATTAGGTCATTGGGAGCAGGTGATACAAAACATGTTCAATAAAATCAAAGAGAGCGGACTACTCCGAAAAATCAAGCGTATGTTTGTAATTGTTCTGGGGCGTGACATCGCAACAGTGGAGAAGCTCTTGTCACACCCAAAGATGGTGATCAGCTTTCATTCTTTTAACATGTCTATTTATGAGCGCAAAGCATTGTTACTACTTCGAGAACACGCTAAATTTGAAGATTTCAAGGTTTTATATCTTCATTCAAAAGGGATCACAAGAACGAAACAACAATGTATTCGTGATTGGGTTGATTTGTTGGTGTATTTCACGATTGACAATTACACTGAATGTCTGGAGCAATTAAAAGAACATGACACTTGCGGGGTAAACTTGAACAAGGCTCTTGATTGGGTTCTGAAACGATCAGCGACGCTACAAGATGTGAACAAGTCGCAGCACTATTCTGGTAACTTTTGGTGGGCAAACTCTACATATATCCGCACATTGCCAAAAACTATTGGACCAAAATACCTCGATCCCGAGCTGTGGATCGGTTCTGTCGAGGAAAAGAGGATGGTATCAATATGGCAAAGCAATATTGATCATTATCATAGGTGTTATCCCCATGGAATTTATGTGGGGAAACCGTTTGAATATATCGTTCAGTAAAGAGGAAATTGTTGAACTGCTCAGTGAAGACGACCTTCGGTCGTCTGCGGGCTTTGGTCTTTATCAATTTTTATCAATATATTCCCGAAAGTCCGAAGATGTTTTCCTGAATAAAATAAATGACTCTTTTGGAGAGGATTGCGTTTTAGCCTATGGCGACTGGAGTCGTAACACTCTGATGAAATACTTTATGCCCACTAAAAATGTTGGTATGGAAGATTAGTTCATAAGAGATTTGATACCGTCTCTGTTGGCGAGTACAACACCAGTAAAAAGTGTTGTGAGTGTCACAGCGACTTGGAATATGTTAATAGCAAAACGATTAGATTATTGCAGTGTTCACAATGCTGGAGTTTCGAAACCCGAATTTCAAAACAAGAACCACAACAAGATTCACGATCAGACCCAGTGCAGCAACCAACTCCCCAGCAAGATGCAATCTATAAGGAATTGGCTTTCTTTTAAAAATATTTGTTACAAATAATGAATTATCTATTGGCAAAACAAGATTTACAATATTGGACACCGCGAGATCTTGAAACTCTCGCTACTCATTTCAAAGTTCACAACGCCAACAGAAATGAGCTCCTATGGCTCTTGGCGATTAACATCCACTCCGGTAATAACAGTCGTGCAGAAATGCCCAAAACAAAGAAGACTTTTTTTGATAAGACTTTAAAGTATGATTGGGATATGAAAACTATTGATCGATCTCTTGATTTATCAAGAGTAGAAACCTACCTATCATTGGTTGATGAACCACATAGGTCTTTTATTGAAGAGGTCATCAAAAATACACGATATATACCCTTTGATGTATTTAAAGAGGCTTTGGTATATTCTTTTGACCTGTTCAAGAAAAGGATTGGGGTTGAAAAGTTTTATATCTTATTAGATGATGAAAAAATAGGTTCTGAGCATTGGATAGTCGCGCTATTATGGAGATATATAAAAGAATTAAATGTTGTAGAAATCATACATTCTGAGAGTGAAATACCAAAAAATGCGAATATACTACTTATTGATGATGCTATTTATTCTGGACATCATCTCACACAAATATTTGGGGATCTTGGGGAAAATATAACTATACATGTTGTTGTTCCATATATCAGTAACATTGGATACGAATACCTCATCAGTTTTTGTAAAAGCCGTGGTTTAACCTGTAATTTTTATTACAAAGAGCTGATTGACAGTATAAGAACAAGTGTTGATATCTTGAAATACTATCCGGCGGAGAATACCAACATTTATAAATATTCCCCATATTACCCCCGTGAATTATATTATAGTTTGTATAATATGCAAATATTCAGCCCCCGCTTATCGACAGAAAAAGGTATCTTATATAATGCATATAAGATCAATGCTTTTGACGTGACACCTATATACTTTGATCACAAAGTGGCTGGATCTTCATCAACCTTGTTACCGATTTACATGAAAGGAATCATACCTTTTAAAGATAATAATTATGGTAGTTTATTGAAACAAGCCCCATCAAGGCATCAAATTGAACGGCTAGAAGCATTAGCAAAATCGCAACTCTAAACCACACTGAAGAGTTCATTGACTCAAAAAGAGGGCACCCTCTACAACAACACGGACTGCGATCCCTCTACTTTTTCTCAAGTTGCAACAGTGTCAGTCCTCAAGTACACTAACAAACTCGCTGCCTGAGTAGGGGATTATTATTTCTCACACACTTCTTTTACCTTATTCAAAGTTTGTTTGAGTTCGCAATAATTCATTAAAACGAGCAATCTCAGTTCTACATAGATATACGGACCGTCTGGGATTCCATCTAAACTTGCCGAAAATCATTTCTAATATTAGTAGTATGTGATATGGTGGTCATTTTTTTTCATTTTATTCGTTGATCTGTTAACTCTATGAGTTCTTTTATTGGAATTGCCGGAGCAATTTTTTAATTGTAATAATATTGTCCATAATAATGGACGATATTATATCTTTAGATTTTTACAGTTTATTGCACCTTGTAAAACTGTAAGTTTTCAAGCATATTGTTGTAAAAATTGTGCGAGGCTCTGCACTGAACGATCCCCATCATACATTACACCTTCAGATGACCGCAACCCACGGGGACAAAACTTTACTACCGGAAAGCCGGATATCTGGTGAATCTGCATCAATTGCTGGTTTTCTTGGCCATTGATCTTTAACAATTTGACACCATTATAGCCATCAAAATTTTGCACAAATTCATTCCAAGCGGGTCCCATCGCTTTGCAGTGTCCACACCATGGTGCAAAAAATAATACCAATACTTTCGCATCCGTGCCTCCGTCACCGTCTCTGTCGCCGCCACCGTCAGTTATAGGAGTGCTCGGGGGGCGTTGGGGTGGCGGTGGTGGAGGGGGAGACAGTTTAACCTGCACGCCTTCTTCTCCCTGTGAACGAAAGTATATGATGATCGCAATCACCAATGTGACCACCGCAACCCCTAAAATTATTTTTTGTGTGTTATCCATTGATTCAAAAAAATCCATTATATATTGTCAAGATAATTTTTCCCTTTACTAAAGTACACGCACTAAATGACTTTAAGACGTGCGCCAACTTTAAACTCTTGACCTAATACAATGAATAAATTAGCACATATATACAAAACATTATGGTCTGGGCAACAAGGCATAATCAGCAAGGACAGCATTGAAAATGTTTGTTTCAAAGGTGGCGGAATGACTGGCAATGCATTTGTAGGTGTTGACCATGCACTAACTGAACTAGGACTATGGCCACAAATCAAGAGATTTATCGGATCAAGTGCTGGCGCAATCTTTGCTGGTTGTGCTGCATGTCGTATCCCGTACGAAAAGATGAATCAACTTATTGTAAATACGGATTTTAACAAATTTTGTGATTCACCATGGGGTATCGCTGGAGAAGCGGAACGAATAGTAGAATACATGGGTCTCTATAATGGCGATTATTTCTATAATTGGTATCGAAATATCCTCCATGAGACCATTGGAGATCCGGATATTACTTTTCAAAGTATCTACGAAAGATTTGGCAGTGAACTAGTCATTACTACAACTGATCTAACCGTGCAAAAGCTGGTATATCTTAATCGTAAAGACAATCCAGATATAAAACTGTGCGATGCCGTGCGTCGCAGTATGTCTATACCGGGATTTTTCATACCCATCAAAGAAGAGACACCAGATGGAGTGGTCCATATCTATGTGGATGGGGGTTGTACAAACAATTTTCCTCTGGGGTACTTTGACAAGTTGTATGCAAGTACCGAAGAGGCCTTTGGGAAAACAATTGGCTTTAATTTAGAAACGACTAATGCAAAGACTGATATTACGAATATCATTGATCTGCTGATCGCATTGATATACACTGATACTGACACAATTGAGCAATTGCGCTTGCGGGATCAAGACAAGTACCGAATCATGAAAATACCTACTTTTGGATTGAGTTTTACCGATTTTGGAATGCCAAAAGAAAATATTCAAAAGCTGATTGACTCTGGATACAATTCTGCAATGGTTTACTTTGGAGATCCTAAAACTGCAGCAAAAGGTTGAAAATTGATTCTTCACATCTGTAAAGATAACAAAATCACTTGCTCCATTCCACACAAACATGGATATACTTGCACTCTGTTTGGAGACAATTACTAATGATATAAAACGTCGCGTTGATCCTGCTCTTCTTAATCATATTATCACTATTGCCTGCTTATTTGACCCGGAGTGGATTCGCTGCCTGCAGCCACTCAGAGACACTGACTGGGTGAACGTGGCTGTGAGCTGGAACGGCAAGCTGGCGAGTGCGTCGTGGGACAAAGAAGTGAAAAATTTGGGATGTGGCTGATGGGCGATGCGTCCAGACCTTGCGGGGACACACTTCACAGGTGTTGTCTTTGGCAGTCTGGGGCGACAAACTGGCGAGCGGTGGATGGATTGGAGACAACACCATCAGGGTTTGGAACACCGATGGCACTTGTGAACGAACTCTACAGGGACACACTGGCGGTGTCTGGGCTCTCACAGCGTTAAAAGACAAGCTGGCGAGCGGGTCTGGTGACCACTCCATCAAAATCTGGAGCCGTGCTGGGAACTGCGAGAAGACGCTCACTGGTCACAATGCTGATGTACATGCGCTGACCGTGTGGGATGGGCGACTGGTCAGCGGGTCCAATGACGAGACGATCAAACTGTGGGATGTTGCAGGCAGCTGCCTGAAGACCTTTACTGGACATTCCGGCACGATCTGGGTTCTGACTGTCTGGCAAGGGAGGCTCGTGAGCGGGTCTACTGACGAGACAATAAAAGTGTGGAACGATACGGGTGCATGCGTGATGACGTTGCAGGGGCACGCTGCACAGGTGAGTACACTTGCGGTGTGGGAAGGATTGTTGGTTAGCGGCTCGTTGGACCAGAGTGTAAAGTTGTGGAATGTGAAAGGGGAGTGCGTGAGAACGCTGGAAGGGTACGCTTGCTTGCGGTGTCTGGCAGTGCACGAAGGAAAACTGGTGAGTGGGGGGTATGAAAATACGCTGCGGGTGTGGGGATATACATGAAAGTATCAATGTTTACATGGATCAGGATACAGTGACCATTGATGAAAATGGTTGTCGTGGTTGGAGCTTTGTCTATGTTTAGAGGTTTCAAATTTTTTCGCTTACCAAAGCAGATTCTTGGCACTTAAATCTACTTTTGAAAAAGTAGATTTAATCGTAATATGTGACAAGTATGGGGACAGCACGTCCCCGCAAAATTGATTCTTCACATCCGTAAAGATAACAAATCACTTGCTCCATTCTACACAAACATGGATATACTTGCACTTTGTTTGGAGACAATTACTAATAATATAAAACATCGCGTTGATCCTTCTCTTCTTAATCATATTATCACTATTGCCGGCTTATTTGACCCGGCGCGGATTCGCTGCCTACAGACGCTCAGCGGACACACTGGCTGGGTGCACGCGGTTGCGAGCTGGAACGGCAAGCTGGCGAGTGCGTTGTGGGACAAAACAATCAAAATTTGGGACGTGGATGGGCGATGTCTCCAGATCTTGCGGGGACACACTGCTGGGGTGGTGTCTTTGGCAGTCTGGGGCAACAAACTGGCGAGCGGTGGATGGACTGGAGACAGCTCCATCAGGGTTTGGAACGCCGATGGCACTTGTGAGAGAACTCTTCTGGGACACACTGACGCTGTCTGGGCTCTCACGGCGTTTAAAGACAAGTTAGCGAGCGGGTCTGGTGACCACTCCATCAAAATCTGGAGCCATGAAGGGAACTGCGAGAAGACGCTCACTGGTCACGGCGGTTGGGTGTATGCGCTGGTCACGTGGGATGGGCGACTGGTCAGCGGGTCACGGGACAAGACGATCAAACTGTGGGACGTGGGTGCAGGCAGCTGCCTAAAGACCTTTACTGGGCATTTCGGGATCTTTGCTCTGACTGTCTGGCAAGGGAAGCTCGCGAGCGGGTCTACTAACAAGACAGTAAAAGTGTGGGACGAGACGGGTGCATGCGTGATGACGTTGCATGGGCACACTGACTCTGTGCCCACACTTATAGTGTGGGGAGGACTGTTAGTCAGCGGCTCTTTTGACAATAATGTAAAGCTGTGGAATGCGAAAGGGGAGTGCGTGAGAACGCTGGAAGGCCACACTGACTTCGTGCGATGTTTGGCAGTGCACGAAGGAAAACTGGCGAGCGGAGGGGATGACAAGCTGGTACGGGTGCGGGGATACGCATGAAAGAATGTTTACGGGATCAGGATACCGCGGCCATTGATGAAAATGTCGAGGTTGAGCTTGTCTATGTTTAGAGATTTCAACCATTAAATAGATGTTAATTTTCGCTTACCAAAGCAGATTCTGGGCGCTTGATACTTTTTCAAAAGTAGATTTAATCGTAATATGTGACAAGTATGGGGACGTGCTGTCCCCACAAAATTCTTCACGGCTGTAAATATAACAAATCACCTGTGCGTCATTCCACACAAACATGGATATACTTGCACTCTGTTTGGAGACAATTACTAATAATATAAAACATCGCGTTGATCCTGCTCTTCTTAATCATATTATCACTATTGCCGGCTTATTTGACCCTTCGCGGATTCGCTGTCTGCAGACGCGCAGCGGAGGGATGTCACTCAATATTTTTCTACTTGGTTTTTAGTAAGGATGAGTTGAAAATATAGTTATAAAAGTTTGGAAGATAAATTTATTGTAATTTTGAGAATGTGGATCGAACGCAGCGAGCGTCCAAAGTACAAAATTGATTTTTTGGGTGGTCTTTTAAAATTCATCGGGCATGTCCCAAAATGCATCGGTAGCGAAGTGGTTAAACGCGACAGACTTAAGATCTGTTCCCTCTGTGGTTCGTGGGTTCGAATCCCACCCGATGCAAAACTACTTTAAAGTAGATCCCTTTGTTGCTGTTGTCCCAAGGACAACAGCACCCGTAGCTCATCGGTAGAGCAATTGTCTTATTAATCGTTGGTCGTGGGTTCAAGTCTGTTGCTTATTTGGGAAAACAAGACTACAAAACCTGCCACCCAAGAGACTGATTGAGTCATCACACTGGAGTAAACTGGCTGCTACGAAAAACCCACTCACTGGCGAAGACTAAAACGTGCATCGCCGAACTCTGTTCGGATTGGCGATCAAAAATTGAATCTGCCAACTGTAACAAATACAAAAGACAATTCAGTCATGTCTACAATTAACACAGAACAGATTGTACAAATGCTAGCTAGTATCAGCGAAGGTATCGCTGCAGAATTTGAACTTGACCCTACCGAGGTCAGAACTTTTCTAACTAATAATTGTGAAGACGTAACCGGTGTGAGTCTAAATGAAGTTGAAGACACTGAAGACGTAACCGGTGTGAGTCTAAATGAAGTTGAAGACACTGAAGACGACGCTGAAGAAGTTGAAGACACTGAAGACGACGCTGAAGAAGTTGAAGACACTGAAGACGACGCTGAAGAAGTTGAAGACACTGAAGACACTGAAGACGATGCTGAAGAAGTTGAAGACACTGAAGAAGAAGACACTGAAGCAGAGATTGTCTTGACAGTGGATCAGATCAGGATCTGGTTTATGGCTCCTGCAAAGGGTGGCTTAAAACTAGACGAGTTGAAAGAACAAGCCCAAGAATGTGGTCTTGAAATAGCCAAGAAGACTACACGACAAGAAATTAAAGATATGATGATGGAGATTGCAGAAGACGAAGAAGAAGATGAAGAAGAAGAGGGGTTTGATGTGTATATGGAAGCACCTGGTGCAAAGGTTAACAAGTTTTGGAAGTGTACTGTTGACAGCACTGATATGATAGTCAACTATGGATCAGTTGGCAAGAATGGACAAAGTTCAATTAAGAGTTTTTCTTCTACTGATCTCGCAATCGCCGCTGCCAACAAGCTGTACACACAAAAGGTGAGCAACGGATACAGCGAGGAGGAAGAGGAAGAGGCGTTGCCAACGCCGAAAAAGGTTGCACCCAAGAGCGCGGGTGGAAAAAAGACCTAAAATGGCCATCAATGCAATTGACGAAGAAAATCAGTGTTCTTGTGGGAATGGGGCATGTTCGGTCTATTTGCGAAGCTGGTGGTAATATTAGTTGTGATGAATGTGGCGAGTTGGGTTTTGACGAGGGCTCGGGTGTCTATTATTGTGATGGCTGCTGACCAGAAGCTGAGGCTGAGGAAGTTGATGAAGAAGAAGATCATTGTTCTTGTGGGAATGCAAACTTTTTTCGAAAACTACTATTGACCTGCGGCTAGCCAGCAGCCTAGTTGTCGGCGTATATATTTTTAAAAACTGATACTATGTTCTCTGACTGTTCAAAAATGCAGCAACATGTTTCATAGTGAGACCACCACTTTACGCGTCGGCCGGTGGACGCTCACCGGCACCAGCACCGGTGGCACACATACAACCATTGTTGTGAATGAACTAAAAATATGTTTCGATATCGGCATCTTGACCAATGCGTCAACACACTGTGACAAGGTTCTCATTAGTCACGGCCACGTGGATCATTGTCAGAGCTTTTTTAAGCATTATCGTTGCCGGAAACTCAAAAAGATGCTCCCCGCTCCTGTATATATAATTCCTCCGATAATGGAGAAGCCAATGCGGGACTCTGCGCGTGCACAATTTAATATGGAAAAGGGCTGCATCGATATCCCCTCTCCGAAAGATTTTTTACAGATTGTGACCTTGACTGGCGACTCAACGTATGAGTTCAACCGCTGTCTACACAGCACCTGTTACATCACCAGTTATCCAATGACCCATCGGATTCCAGCATCTGGTTACACGGTAATCAGCGAGGTCCCAAAGTTAAAAGAAGATTACCTTGGGCGTCCTGGGACAGAGATCAAAGAGCTCCAAGAAGCAAACGCCGACATTTTTTACATTAAACGAGCGATTGAAATTGCTTATACTGGAGACACAACCATTACGGGGGTTCTGAGACAACCAGACATGTTAAATGCAGAGGTCTTGATCATTGAATGTACAATACTTGATTACCAAGTTTCGCGCGAAGATACCCACAAACGTGGCCATATTCACATTCAAGACATTGCAGACAATTGGAGAGCGTTCGATAATAAGCACATCGTTCTTTTTCACATGTCACCTCGCTATTCTGGTAACATTGCGTACACTCTTGTACGCGAAGCTTTAAAGGAGCTTCCAGAAGAGTTTAGGAGCAAGGTTCAATTGTTGTGGCCTTCTGCGTAGCGAAGCAGAGTATGCTCGTAGGTGGCCGTATACGGCCACCTACCAGTTTCATGATAAGTCACCTCTAAATGGCAAGTCTTCACACCACTAGTGAGTATGTAAATACAGCTGTGGAGATAGAGTGAGTGATCCATGCACAGTTTAGAGGTCTCACTGTGGGCGCCGAACTACGTATGGACTTGGCGAAAAGACCACTGGTTGCTTGAGTTAACTTGTAATAGTAGCCCCAAACAATTTGGTATAGAAGATTTTAGTCCGAATCGGCAATGTTTGGGGCTACCTCCTCCAATGTTATCAGGCGAAGCCTGCGCGAGAACTACGTCCGCTCAATATGGCGAACCATATTTTTAAAAGACCTATAAAATGATATAAAAATGTCGGCAGTTGATAATATAACTGAAGAAACTATTAATCAACTAATATCTGATTATAAAGAGATGCTTAGAAGATCAAAGGCGTACAATATGCTGTTGGAAGAATTTCATAAAACTCAAAATGAAATCTGCTGATACCCAGCTACATCTGCTGAAAATGTATATTGGCTTTACGTTTGACACTATGGAGAAATGTGTTGACCCGCCTGACGACATTAGTATTCTCTTATCTAAAAAAGAAAGGTTACGCGACGCTGGAATATGGCTTTCAAAATCTGAACAAAATAAATCTTTTAGGGAATTTAAAAAACAACCAAAAAGGAAAAAGGCGAGTCATGCAAAACTATCACAGCATTATACAAAGTATTATAAAGATCGCCACCAATATTATTTAGATTTGGTAGCGGCTGAGAATAATTGAACCTTTGTGATAATGTTTTTTGATATTTTTCGATATGTTTCGAATAATTTTTCAAATACTGAAAGGGTCGAAACGATGCATATAATAAAACCGGTGGGGGAGGATAAACCCATAAATATAGGAGGGGGAACTATTTCAGATCCTAGATTACATTTAGTGACCGTCGAAGAAAAAACTGCTGATGGAGATGACGCATATAATTTGATACATATTGCGAATAAGAGTGGGAGGATATTATTTGATCATATGGATAAATTATGCCCGCCAAAGTAATTTTTCCAAAGTTACACTATAATTTTTGTTTTGTGTTATAAATTATACTTCAAAATTTGTTGTGATATATAATAATGGAGAAACTATTATTAGAAAAAGTTGTGCTTCTTGAAAGCCATATAGAGAACCAAGAAAAAACGATAGAACTCTTAAAAGCTGGTGTAAATTTTTGAGGAATATCTGGAGTCAGATGGTCATTGGCTTGAGGATTATATAAAAGATCTTGATACTATGAAACGGTCATTTGATTTCATCAACGACGAAAAATTTAGGGTGCACATTCCGTATAGAAACGACGACAAGGCTTGGGATATTATAATGAGCGTAGTACGTGTAGACAAACACCCCAATACTAAACGATGCGGGTCTAAATACATGTCAGCGCTCATTCCAAAGATTGTAAATGGCGATTTGCATCTCATGATAAAAAAGGTAAAATCCACTACTTCAGTACATACCTGCAAAAATTGATTCTTCACATCTGTAAAGATAACAAAATCACTTGCTCCATTCCACACAAACATGGATATACTTGCACTCTGTTTGGAGACAATTACTAATGATATAAAACATCGCGTTGATCCT
>SDBT01017837.1_pt1 | contig 11189 bp, 8 predicted proteins | sample 2277101 | NCBI WGS metagenome assembly SDBT01 (sample SAMN10404973, study PRJNA504765) | marine sediment metagenome | isolation source: marine sediment core GS10_PC15, 103 cmbsf | place: Arctic Ocean: Southern Knipovich Ridge | collected 2010 | reverse complement strand
TTTCTTCCAAAAAAATCTGAACCTTCATATTTCAAACAGACTAAAATCTCTTTCTTTCCCATTTTAACACATTAAAAGCAATTAATAAGTATAATGATAATGATTGTTCAACATAAAATAAAAACCATTTGAAATTTTATAGTCCCTTCTCACGCAACATTTGCTTAATTGTGACTTTTCTCTCTCCCTTTAAATCGTAAAACAACATCACGATGAAAGCGAGTACATAGAAGATTATTGGAATCACAGCAGTGTGAACACGCACTCCCAAAACTGCTAATGGACTTTGAACTGCTTTAGGATTAGTATCATAATTTGTTGCGATGTGAACTAATGCTAATATAACCGCAATGAAGATCGCTGAGCTCCGAAAGATAATATTCCTTAAGCCATGAAGAGTTGCTTCCAAGTGTCGGTCACATTTTAAGGTAATTTCATCATAACAATCTGCTGCAATAGGTTGGAACATAAATATAAAACCTGCAGTGGCTACACCTCGAATAATTGAAATTACAATGTATTCCTCGATTGTTGTAATCCACAATAAAGGTATTAAAAATAGAGCAGTCATTAATACTCCTAACATGTATATTTTTGCATGGTCTAATTTTTGGCTAAGGCGATTCCATAAAGGCATGGAAAGTGTCATTGCTAAAAATGAACCTACCGTTGGAATAATCGCATATGATAACGGAAGCTTTAGGACATCTTTAAAAAAATAGATGCCTGATGCTACTGTTAGCATTAATGAAACATACGCGAAAGCAAAGGAGAGAAGGGAAACTGTAAAATTTTTAGTCCGAAATGCAATATTACATATTTTGAGAAAGGGCATCTTTTCTTTATTATTATACCCCTGAAAAAAGCGCTCTTTTATAACCTCTGTTTCATACACTCCAGGCATAGTTAAGAGAAGACAAATTAGCATAATTGAAGCAACAAATATTGCTGCCATAAGAAAACTACTTTTATCGCCATAAACTATAAATGTGAGTGGTACTAAGGATAATATCAATGCAACTGGAGTTGATATAATATACAATAGCATAGTTGCCTTCTTACGTTCTTTATCTCCACGAAAAAGCATGGCAAATATCCCAGAATGATTCTGACGATAAATTGAAAAAATTATTTCAAAAATCATCGATATAATAACGAAGTATAAAAAGATTGGCCATGGATTCGTTTTAGGATCTACATTAGGGGGTATAAAAACTAATACGAAGAGTATTAATGAGGGAATGCCTGTTATCAAAATCCAAGGGGTGCGAAATCCCCATCGTTTTGACCATTTGAAAGGACGATCAGTTAAATATCCAACAATAGGACTCACTATGATAGTCCACACAGTAAATATTACAACAGCAAGGCTAACAAGCAATACTGGAAGCCCAATTTCGACCTCATAAAAATAAAAGATATAAGAGTCAAATGTTACAATTAGGTGGCTTGTTAAGACAAAGCCGAAGGCATAAAAAATCATTTTTTTCGTAGATGCTGCATCTTGCCCCGATGAGTCTGGATTTCTGTTATTTACACTCATGAATAAATTTTCTAATATGAGATATTTATTATCTTTTACTAATTTCTAAAGAAAAGAATTTTTCTTAATTCTATTTTGAATGATATTAGAGCCCTTTCCTGCGTAGGTTTTCCTTTAAAGCGATTTTTTTATCTCCCTTCAAGTCATAAAATAATATCGCTATAATAGAAATTACCAGTAGTAGCATAGGTATTAATGCAGTATGAACACGTACTCCCCACACCGCAAGAGGCGATTGAATTGCATTTGGACTCGGATCATAATTTGTGGCAATATGTACTAATCCAATAACAAGAGCCTCAAAAAGCGGTGAGCTTCTATATACTATGGTCCTAAACGACTGAAGGGTCGCTTCCTGATGTCTACCACACGCCAGAGTAATGTCATCATAGCAGTCTGATACAATCGGCATCATCATTAAAATATAACATGAGCTTGCTATACCACGTAGTGTGAATACAATGATTGCCTCCTCAATTGTTGTAATCCACAGGAAAGGTATATATGTTAGAAAAGTTAAACTTATCCCCAGAATGAACATAGTAGTGTGATCATGATTTCTACTAAGTCTATTCCATAATGGCATCGAAAATAGCATTGCCAGGAAAAAAGCAATAGACGGATATATTGCTTGTTGAAGTGGCACTTGAAGAACATCTTTAAAAAAATAGATTGAAGACGCTGAAGTTATTCCTAAAGCAATGATTGCTGCACCAAAAGAACATAGAGAAACCATAAAGTTCTTATTCCTAAATGTTATATTGAGTAATTCACGATAACTTCCCTTATCAACATCAAATCCTTGGATATAGCGTTCTTTTATCTCATCCGATTCTAGTACACCCGGAATTGTGAGAAGATTACAGAATATCATAATACAGACACTAATTAAGGCAGTTAATACGAACGTACTTTTATCACCATATACAATAAATATATAGGGCAAGATAGATAAGAGTAAAGTAAATGGGCTTGATACTAACCAATTAATTGTTGTCGTTTTTTTCCTCTCAGAATCACCTCGGAAAATATTAGCAAACGCTCCATAATAATGGATACGATAAATTGAATAAAAAATATTATATAAACAAGAAAAAATTATCATATACCAGAAAATGGGCCAGGGATTTGATTTTACGTCAATATTAGGGGGTGTAAAGAGGAAAAAATAAAATATTAAGGCCGGAAAGGCAGTTATAATTATCCAAGGAGCTCTAAAACCATATTTCCTCGTCCACTTAAAGGGTCTATCAGTTAAATATCCAATTAAGGGAACACTTATCATATTAAAAACTGCAAATAAAATAAGGGCAAGAGTAACTAATAATACAGGGAGTCCAATTTCGACTTCATAAAAATAAAATATAAGCGTACTATATGCAGTAATGAAAAAAGTGCTTACAATATGACCAAAAGAATAAAACACCATCTTTTTAGTTGGTGCTACTTGTATTCCATTAATGTCAGAACTGCTATTATTAGTGCTCATAATTGAATATTCTAATATTATATATTTATTATTCTTTGTTAGTTTCTTCTGACTCTAAAGTCCTTTTTCTCGTAGTTTTCGTTGCATTGTTATCCTATTATCTTTTTTCAAATCGTACCAAAAAACCATCATGACTCCTGCAAAAAAACAGAGTATTGCCGGAATCAAGCCAGCATGGATACGGATTCCCACGATTGCTGAAGGTGTTTGAATAGCATTAGGTTTAGCATTATATCCCCAATAAATATGGATTGATCCGATAATGAGAGCTTGAAAAATAACAGAAGTTCTGAGAAATAATGTCCTGATGCTGCGCAGTGATGCTTCTTGGTGTCTTTCACATGCTAGCGTTACCTCATCATATGAATCGCTGACGATGGGCATGCTCATAACCATTACACATGAGCCAGCTATTCCACGGAAAAATGCCAATATTATAGTTTCTTCCAGAGTTGTCATCCATAAATATGGCAGATATAAAATACTAGTTAAAAAAATACCGATGATATAAGTTTTTACAATACCATGTTTCCTTGAATAAGAAGACCAAAATGGAACAAAGAGCAGAACAAATATGATATATATGATAGTTGAATATATTGAAAAAAAGAGAGGTAATCTAAGTACATCTTTATAAAAATATATACCAGATGCAACACTTAGAGTCCCGCTAATTACCATTAAAGTAGAAGAGATTAAATTTACCTTATAATTTTTTTGTTTAAATGATATCTTTACCATCTTTGAAAATGATAATTTTTTTTCAAATCCTTGTATAAATCGCATTTTGACTTCCTCTGATTCCCGGATTCCAGGTATTAAAATTAATAAACAAAATCCCATTATGATAACGCTTATTAGGGCAGTTAAGGCGAATGAACTTTTATCGCCGTATTTAATAAGGAATAGAGGTAGTAGAGCCATAAAGAAGAGAATGATACCTGGGAAAATAAAAGCAAAGGCACTGGCTCTTCTGCGTTCATAATCTTCACGAAATTGGCTAGTAAAGCTTCCTTCGAAGTGCGCCATAAAGAGCGAGATGCATATACCAAATAATGATGACATAATTAATAAAAACCAAAAAACTGGATAGGGATTTGATTGCACGTTAGTATCAGGAGGCATATAGAGAAATAAATAAAAGAATAGTGCCGGAATGGCAGAACCTATGATCCAAGGGGTGCGAAAACCCCATTTTTTGGAAAACTTAAAATTTCTATCAGTTAAATATCCTAAGAAAGGACTGATGATAATAGTTATGATTGAGTAGCATATAATTGCTAATGATACTAATTCAACTTTTAATCCAACTTCAACCTCATAAAAATAAAATATAAGAGAGTTGAATGCGGTCATTAGATATAGACTGAGAATGAATCCAAAAGAATAGGACATCATTTTTTTCGACGAAGCTATTTTCCAAAGGCCCTCTGTATCATAAATAGAATCTTCTATAGTCACTATTAAATCTACTCGGTTAATTTTTCGTTTTAGTATATATTGATTTCAATTAATTTAATTATCACATCTAACTACTAAATAAATTTTTGATTTTATTTGAGTTTAATTTGACTATTGACTAATAAGTAGAATTATTGGAGGGAATAATTTTGAGTTTTAAGGAAAAGAGGAAGGAATTATTAGAGCCCCAATTCGCGCAGTTTTGCTTTCATTGTTAATTTTTTCTCCCCTTCTAAGTCATACCATAAAATCATTACAAGACATGCTAATAGGCAAAATATCATCGGAAATAGTGCACTATGAATTCTGATCCCCCATATCGCTGAAGCGTTTTGAGCAGCTCCCGGATTTGGATTATATCCGGTAATGATATGGATCCATGCTATTATAAGCGCTTGAGCTATAATTGTTCCACGCAAAAAAATAGTTCTAATTCCGAGTAGTGTTGCCTCTTGATGCTTCCCACAGGCAAGTGTAACTTCATCATAACAATCTGCAATGACCGGCAAGGCCATAACCATAAAACATGAGCTAGCTATTCCTCGAGGTATAGCAAAAATAATTGCTTCTTCCAAAGTTGATATCCATAATTGAGGTATATATGCTAATGCTAATAAAAACACGCCCAGCTTATAGGTAGTAACACTTCCGTGCTTCACAGAAAATGAAACCCAAAATGGTACTGTAATCATAAGGGCTATAAAATAGGTAATAGAAGGAAATAGTGAAAGATAAAGAGGTAATCCTAAGACATCTTTGAAAAAATAAATTCTCGATGCCATACTGAGAGCCATTGCAAAACTAACTAATGTGGAGGAGATAAGGGAAACTCTGAAATTTTTTTGTTTAAATGAAATTTTCATCATTTTCAAAAAAGGTATCCGTTCCTCCTCATATCCCTGAAAATAGAGCTTTTTTACTTGGTCTGACTCACGAATCCCTGGTATAAGTAATACGATACAAATTGATAAAATAATTGCAGTTATGATTGCAGTAAGAGCAAATGTACTTTTGTCTCCGTAATTTATGATAAATAAGGGAATAATATTTAAAAAAAACAGTATTATGCCAGGAAATATGAAAGCTAAGGCACTTGCTCTCCTCCTCTCAAACTCTTCTCGAAATTGGGTTGCAAAACTTCCTTCGAAATGTTGTCGATAGAGTGATAAAAACGTCCCAAATATACAAGACATTATTAACAAATACCAAAATAAAGACCAAGGATTTGCCTTAGGTTCTAAATCAGGAGGTGTAAAGAGAAGCACGTAAAAAATTAGTATTGGTATCGCAGAACCTATTATCCACGGAAAGCGGAATCCCCATTTCTTGGAAAATCTAAAAGGTCTATCAGTTAAATATCCTAAAAGGGGGCTACTTATGATAGTATAGACAGTAAATAATATTATCGCGGCTGAAACTAATTCAACCTTTAAACCAACTTCGACCTCATAAAAATAAAAGATAAGAGAGCTGAAGGAGGATAATAAATGTAAGGATACAATAAATCCGAAGGAATAGGATAACATTTTTCCTGTAGAAGCAATTTGCCAGTCTTCCGGATCAAAGACATAATCGTCAAAACTCATATTGAACTAAACTCCTTTATCAAATTGTAAATATGTTTCTTTTGGTGCAAAATTTACATCATGAAAACTTAACCTTTGAATAAAATCATTTAATCGAGTCAGAAAAGATTGATAATCTTTATTGTCCTTTAATGTCCACCCGGTTTCTGCCACAGCAATTAACCGTGGAAAAGCTTGAAACTCTAATCGTTTATAATTTTTAACGAATTCGGTCCATACACAAGCCTCAAGGCCATATACTTTTTCATGAAATTTACTTTCTAACTCATCCGGAATAGGATCATACTCGTAAGTTTTTTTAAGAGGAATTACCGAATAAGGGTAATTTAAATAAACCGCCTTCATTTCTGACATCACAATATTCCTCCCTTTTCGAGCGTTTTTCATAACTTCATCAAACTTAAAGTTCCAATAATGGCAAATCGCGTTGTCTGCTAATTTATCATTGAGTATTTCATTCCACCCCATTAATCGACGACCGTTAGATTCTAAATATTTAGCTATCCTATTCGTAAAATAGACTTGTAATTCTTCTTCGGAGTTAAGCCCCTCTTTATTAATTCGGGCTTGACAATCAGGACATTTTTTCCATCTTCTTTTAGGAACCTCATCCCCTCCAGTGTGTATTATATTAGAGGAAAATAGTTCCATTACTTCCTTTAATACATCTTGAACAAATTCAAAGGTCTTCTCTTTTCCTACACATAAAATCTCTTTATGAATACCAAAATGTGTGCTAACTTCAAACGGTCCATCAATACAGCTCAATCCTGGATATGAAGCAAGTACCGAGGTGACGTGACCAGGCATATCTATTTCAGGAATAATTGTAATAAATCGCTCAGAAGCGTACTCAATAATTTCCTTTATTTCATCCTGAGTATAATATCCCGTTACAGGAATACCATCTAATTTTTTTCGAATTGTAGTAGTTCCTTCCCTTTTAGAACCAACTTCAATGAGTTGGGGATATTTTTTTATTTCAATACGCCAACCTTGGTCATCAGTTAAATGCCAATGAAAAATATTAAATTTTAAACTGGCCATAAGATCTAGCATTTTTTGTACAGTTTCTTTACCAAAGAAATGCCTTGACTCATCCAACATAAATCCCCGCCACGAGAATCGAGGGGAATCCTCAATGCTTACGCATGGAACAGACCATTCGTTATTTATCTTAGAAGGGCTCTCAATTTCAACAGGAAATAGTTGTCGTAATGTTTGAATACCGTAGAAAACTCCTTGAGGTGTACGCCCTAAAATTTTGATTTTTTCCTGGGAAACTTCAAGTTGATATCCTTCGGGATTTAATATTTTTTCTTTTTCCTCAATATTTAGGATAATTGTATTATTATCTCCATCTTCCTTAGTTAGATCCTTTATAACTAATTCAAAGCCAGTTGCTGGAGCAATTAGATTCTTTAAAAATTCTGCTTGTTTTAACAAACCTGGATCTGTTAAAATAACGGTATTTTTAGAAAGAGTAAAATTGAGTTGTTTTGTTTCAACTTTAATTGGCTTAGGGATAATTGATATTGTATTATCTTTAGTATTCATATTTTCCATAACTTATTGTAATTAAGTATTGATTTTAATTTATTTGAGAATTATTTTCGATAGACTCCAAATTTGTGTACTGCATTTGTCATAGCCACCACATTTTCATGCTTAGCTTCATCTGGAATTCCAACTACGCCACCATCAACAAGATAACCTCCTCCTTCAGCACACCCCTCAATACATTTCTTTACATATGCTTCCACCTGTGAAGGAGTTCCTGCAATTAATAATGACGCAGGAATATTTCCTCTAATACATGCGTGATCTCCAAACTTTTCCTTAGCCTTAATTATATCGGTTTGATCAAAGTAATAAATAACCTTACCCTTATGGTTTTGAGCAAATTCTGCAAGATATTCAAGACGTTCATTATAGGATCCCTCAAAAAATGGCATAGGAATTAACCCTATGTTGATAAGGCCTTCCCAAACCTTTGTCAATGAAGGCCAATAAAATTCCTCAAATTGTTTATTACTCATGAAGCCATCAGCTCCCCGATGTAAAGGCATGAACACGATTTTTGTATCGGGTATTACTTTTAGAATAAGTTCTGAGAGTTCAATAGTAGGGGCAATTAACATGTTGGTCATTTTCTTTAAATCTTCAGGTCTTCGATACATGTCTAGCATTGAACCTCTCATTCCTCTAAGCGAATCACTTATAATGTCAAAAGGAGTAAAAGAAGAATTATATTTTGCTACTGGAAATCCTAATTTTTTAAAATATTTCTTATAGGTTGTTGTAGCCTTTATTCTTTCCAAAACAGAGTCCAATCCCTTTTTAATTGATTCTAACATAGAGAGTGTATTGGGTGAGCCGAAGAAGTAGGGAAGATTAATAACCGAAAAATACGCCATGGATAATCCCGCAATATTAGGAAATTCTGAAAATTGTTGCAAACTCGAATAATGGCGAGGTAAAATAGTTCTAATTAAAAAACCCGTAGGGTCCGAGAAAAATTGTTCGTATTCATCTGCTTTCATATATTCTTTCTCTACCCATTGAAAAGGTTCATTTTCTTTTAGATTTTGATTTTCATTTGCAGCTCCTGGCCATTTAAAGAAATTTACTCCCATAGCATCAAGAGAGCTTCCATTCTGTATTGTATATGAGGGGATCTCATCCCAATCATAACGACCATAAACTTCCATAGCTGCTTGAACTAATTTATCCGGATTATACATTGCTTCCTTTTTTGTTATTCCAAATTGTACGGTATGATAAAATGTGCTCATTGGAGTAATGGGAACTCTATCTGGCTCCTTTAAAGAAATTGCATCAGAAATTCGTTTTTCTCGTTCCTTATATAATTCACGGGGCTTTTTTTCACTCATCTTAACTCAATTTCTAATATTTTTTGATATGAAAATTCAATGCAACAATCTTCATATATAATTTTAAGTTAGTAATTACCTTAAATAAAATTAGAAGAAATAAATGAATAATTGTTTTTACTTAAATTTGAATGAGGATTAAAAATGATTACGATTCACCAACCAGATGATTTAATATCCATCTCATTATATAATATTTTTAATTATCGAAAAAATGATGAGACATTTATTGAGCTTGTTACAGATTGGAACAAAAAAATTGTGATACACATCGAACCTTTCTACCCGGTTACTGTCATTTTCGAAGGCAATGAAATCAACTTTCAGATAGGAGAGGTAGAAAACGCAGATATGAAAATGAAGTTAAAAATGGATGTAATGTTAGATTTAGCTTATGGAAGAGAGGATCCATTTAGTGCCATAGGAGAAGGCAAGTTAGAAATGGAAGGATTAGGTGAGGATAGTAGCATGATCGTGAGATTCTATAACATCTTTATGGAGTCTATGATAGCAGTAGCCTCAGATCCTCAATTACATTATTATGAAATTAACGAGAATTCTCGTTAGGAGGAGGTAAAAATTACATCAATAAAAGAGAGAAATATATTTGAAAAAATTAGCCGAGAAGAAGTGAACTCAAAATTAGTAGAAATCTTTGGAATTACTAATGTAACTGATAAACAGGTTGATCTTTATCCGTATTCTTATGATAAGACAGCGATGAGAAACCTCTCCTAAATCAATAAGTAATTTGTAAAAGAATTATTATAAAAAAAATGAATTTCTTAGCCTGAAATAATTCTACTCCGAATATGATGACCATCACAAATGTGGTCGAGCATAGAATGAAACTTCTACTTTTTATGCAAATCTGGGATTAATTCTGACTTATAAAAGATATTGATTGCAAGAATTGATTGCCAAGCAATTATAGAAAAGAGTAATAACCATTCAATTAAAGGCATCCCCGTATTAAGAAATATGACGAATAATATAATAGGAACAAGTATACCATATAAACCTATTAGCTTAGAAATTTTACAATCGAAAAGTAAAATTAGCAAACCGATAAGGATTCCTCCAATAATAAATCCTGTAAAAGCCAATCCAGCTAAAATATAATGTATAGAATTCATGTTACGATCTATGCTGAAAATTCCTACACCAACATAAGTAAGATTACCCATAATACTAAATATTAGGGCAGGAATTCCAAACCAATAACGCAGTTGAGTTATTTTTCGGGATTTTTCTTGATTTTCTAATGTGGATATTAATATTTTTATTATGTAACATGAAAAAGGAACTAATAAAATACCACTAATTATACATGCTAAATTATGAATATAAGGAGCGATAGTATAATGTCGGCTACCTAAATCGCTAATATAATTTGTCCGAATAGAAAAACCTTCAGGTCCTAAAAAACTCGCAATAAGTATGCTAATTATAATTAACGGGTAATAAATAATCAACAGAGCAAAAATAGAACTTCTTACTAACTTATAATCGGTAAGCTTATCAAAAATTTTCATTTTGCTTTTATGCATTTAATTACACAATTAAATAATATATTAGATCTATTTAAAAAATCATTAGAAATATAAGAGCATTCGCAAATACACTTTTTTATTGCTAAAAAAATAACAAAAATGTGATTACTAAAGTGTCCCATTTTTAGGTAACTCTATTTTTCATATATAACAAACAAATATTTATTTTTTCGATAATAGATGTTTTATTATACAAGATTTAAAAGAATTTTAATGTGTTCAAAATATTTAATTAAGGAGCTTTTTTAGAGGTGATTAAAATTATTCATGAAAAAAATTATTTTAAAAACATAAACCTTGATGAAATCTATGCAAAATTAGTAGAAATCTTTGGAACTACTAATGTTACTGATAAACAGGTTGATCTCTATCCGTATTCATATGATATGACTGAAAATGAGGCACATATGCCAGATTTTATCGTTATTCCTGAAAATACCGATCAATTAATTAAACTTGTTAAATTTTGTAGCGAATATCTCATCCCTATAGTTCCTTATATATCAGGTAATAATGTTGGAGGTCTAACCATTCCTGTTCATGGAGGAATTATAGTTGATTTTGGTAAAAAAATGAATAGGATATTACATATCAATGAAACGGGGATGTATGCTCTGCTTGAGCCTGGAGTAACTTTTGGACATTTGAAAAAACATCTTGATA
>SDBT01017836.1_pt1 | contig 11189 bp, 8 predicted proteins | sample 2277101 | NCBI WGS metagenome assembly SDBT01 (sample SAMN10404973, study PRJNA504765) | marine sediment metagenome | isolation source: marine sediment core GS10_PC15, 103 cmbsf | place: Arctic Ocean: Southern Knipovich Ridge | collected 2010 | reverse complement strand
ATAATATCCCCTCTGAGAAATCGTATTACCGGCTTGAAATCCGGGGGAGGGGGCTGCATCTCGTGACCAATCCTATATTTGTGACAGGACCGGCCGTCAAGCTATGATAATTTCGGTTCACCAGCCGCATTATCTGCCGTGGCTCGGGTACTTTCACAAGATGATGCGGAGCGACGCCTTCGTGTTCCTGGACCGAGTGCAGTACAAACACAGAGAGGACCAGAACCGCAACAAGATCCGTACTAAGGACGGGGGGCAATGGCTTACAGTGCCCGTGGTAACCAAGGGATTACGGGATCAGCTCATATCCGACGTCGCGATAGACAACGAAACCGACTGGCGGGAGAAGCACTGGCGAAGTCTCGAGGTGTCTTACGGCAAGGCCCCCTTCTTCAGGAACCACGCCCCCTTCTTCGAGGAAATCTATGTGAAAAAGACCTGGCAGCGGCTGGCGGACTTGAATGTTTGCATAATAAAATATATCATGAAGGAGTTGGGGATAGACACGCCGCTCCACTTCGAGTCGGAGATAGGCACGACAAGGACGGGAACGAAGCGAATTATAGAGATATGCGGTAAGTTGGAGGCCGATGTCTATCTCTCGGGTACGGGAGGCAGGGATTATCTGGATGAGAAAAGATTCGCTGAGAACGGGATCGAGCTCGTCTATCAGGCATTTGAGCATCCTGTGTACTCCCAGTGTTACGCTGAGGATGAGAGTAGCTTCCTGCGGGACATGGCGGCAATAGACATTCTGTTTAACGAAGGCCTGAAAAGCGGGGGGATTCTAGGAAAGGGCGGTAGCCAACATTCAGGAGACGGGAATGGCCAACAAGGTTCTGATAATTGAGAGCTCCAAGACGGATGCCGGGATTATAAGAGATCTCCTTGAGAAAGAGGATATTTCGGTCAATGTCGCCACATCCGGAGAAGAGGGCCTCAAGAAGGCCCTCGACACGGATCCCGATCTCATACTTCTCGATCTAGACCTGCCTGGTATCAGCGGATTCGATGTCTGCTCCCGGATCAAGGCAGAGCCGCGCCTGAGCACGACACCGGTTGTTGTTCTGAGTGCTCATGACGACCTGGAAGATATCACCAAAGCCTTTTCCCTCGGAGCGGATGATTACATCATAAAACTGCTGCGGCCGGAATTTCTCGTCAAGAAGATAAAATTCTACTTAAAGATGCAATAGTTGTTATCGGCAGACCTACTTTTTACTCCCCGTCTTTTCTTCGCGAAGCTTTTTGATTTCAGCCTCGGTCTTGCCGACCTTCTCAACATGCCATCTGAGTTCTTCTTGCAGCGTCTCAATCTGTATCTTTGCATCCGCCAGTGATTTATTCACCTTGTCACGATCTTCCTCGACAAGCGAGATCTTATACTGAAGCTCCTCCACTGCCCTCGTATCTGATTTGGGTTCAGTTGTAACGGGAGCACTGCCCTGTTCTCTGAGTTCTTCTTGCAGCGTCTCAATCTGTATCTTTGCATCCGCCAGTGATTTATTCACCTTATCACGATCTTCCTCGACAAGCGAAATCTTATGTTGAAGCTCTTCCACTGCCCTCGTATCTGATTTGGGTTCAGTTGTAACGGGAGCGCTGCCCTGTTCTCTGAGTTCTTCTTGCAGCGTCTCAATCTGTATCTTTGCATCCGCCAGTGATTCATTCACCTTGTCACGATCTTCCTCGACAAGCGATATCTTATACTGAAGCTCCTCCACTACCCTCGTATTTGATTCTGGTTCGGTTGTAACGGATGCAATGTCCTGTTCGACGTGCTCCTTTGCCCTTTTTTCCAGAAACGCTTCGAGTTCTATCTCTAACGTCCTCTTCAACGCAAGGGAAGCCTCGAGTTCCTCTTTAAGGTTTTGAACAATGGGGATCTCGCCTAGATTCTGAGTGACTCGCTTTTTCAATTTTGTCAGCCGCGCAACAATCTCAGCGTTTACCCGCTTCAAGTTATGCTCTTTCCCGGCACTCAAACGATTCTCTTCATCCTTCTCGAACATAGAACACCCCTAACGTTTCATTCTGACTTCACACTCCCGACAAATTGTCCCCATTGATCCAGCGTCTCCGCAGCTTTCTTACCAAGACTCTACGTGCGTACCTATCCTCGGGAAGTCGGTCTACTACGTTCTCCTTCGTGATCACTCGAATAGCAGCCAATGCGGCATGTCGGACCCCTGGATTAGGATCGTCAAGGCACTGAATAAGAGGAAAGAGAAGGCGAGGACTACCAAGATCAACAGCCGCTTCGACCGACTCTTTCCGTACGATCGGATCAGCATGCTTCAGTAAAGGCATCAGCATCTCTGCAACATTCTTTGGATCTACGACGACACCTGGCATCATCTTTTGCAACTCGGGTGTCTTTTGGAACCGGCCCTTCCCCGATCCCCGTCGAGTGATTTTCAGCTCTTCCTGGACAGCAGCGAGTTCGGACTGGAGCGATTCCTTTTCCTCCCGCATCCTTTTCAGCTCACCCTCCTTATCTTTCACCGTCGGGGTGATTTTCGGCGGAGGCTTAGAGGCTGCCTCTATCGCTTCCCTACGTGCTTTAACCAACTGATCCCGGACCGCACAGACATGCGAATCCAGCGTGTCTATTCCGGATTGGAGCGCCTTCTCGTATGACCGCCCGTGCGCTTCCCGATCTTCCTGCATGTCGCTCCCTCCACCGAACATGGGTCGCTAGTCTAGTCTATGATACCCGAAAAATGATGTCGGGTCTACATTGCCGGACCCGGTCGAAGGCTTTCATACTCGCAGGACCAGTCCACGGTAGGCGGGGTGAACGTCGGATCCTCTCCTATCATTTGATATTGGGGTCTGTAACCCTCTGTTCTTTCACAATTTCCTTGGACTTTGATGATTTCTTCAGCTCTTCCATGAAGTCGTCGTATTCTTCCCTGTCGACGGGAACATCAACGGGCTTGCCTTTCTTCCCAGACAAGATCATCGCGTTTATGAACTCGACGGAATTCAGCCCGTCTTCCCCAGGCACCAGAAGCGGCTCGCCGTTCATGATGGCGCGGCAGAAATTCCTTACAACTCCTCCGTGACCCGTCTCGACGTCTGTAGGCAGTTCCACCTTCTCATCATTGACCTCAAGGGACGCCCACATACCCTCCGCGCTGAATGTGAATTCGGAGAGCGGCTGGCCGAATGTGTAAAGGCTCAGGTCTTCACCTCTCAGCACAAGCTTACCCTTGTCCCCGGCCAGTTCCAGGTGCAACACGCCGCCGGCCTCACAGGTTGTCGAATAGTAATGCCCCCATGCACCGTTTTCGTATTCCAGGAAAGCGGATGCCTCGTCTTCCACTTCAATCTTGTGAAGCCTCGTTCTCGTCCTCGCTTCAACTCTGCTCGGCAGTCCGCCAAGGCGAGTAAAGATATCGATCCCGTGAGGAGCTTGATTTATCAAGACACCTCCACCTTCCCCCACCCATGTGGCCCTCCAGACACCGCTGTCATAGTAGGCCTGGGCACGGTAGCAGACATCTATGCAAAGGGTTCTCTGAATCGCCCCGAGGGCACCACTGTCCACAATCTCTATTGCCTTCCTGATAACAGGGGCCAACCTCATTTGGTACATGACGGTAAACACCTTCTTGTTCTTCTTGGCCGCCTGCACCATTTTGTCGGCGCCTGAGACCGTTACGGCGATAGGTTTCTCCGACAGCACATGCAGACCGTTTTCCATGGCAAGAACAGAGATATCGGGATGGAACCAGTGAGGAGTTGCAACTATCACGGCGTCACACAAACCGCTATCTATGAGCTTCCTGTGATCAGTAAAACAGTCAACCCCAAACTCCTTTGCCCTTTCTTTCGCGATCTCATCGGACGCGTCGCAAACACAGGTTAGCTCGGCCTCCTCCGAAGACGCGACAGACTTACAGTGTGCATACCCCATTCCTCCGACACCGATAGACCCGATCCTTACCTTGTCCATGCCATCCTCCTTGTTAGCCAAAGATTTCTTCCAGGTGCTCTAATCCTCTAAGCGGACGCTTTTAATATAGCACCTTAAGAACCGGTGTCAACGCTCTAGCTGTAATTGGGTGTACCTCGGTTTATGCGCCAGCTCAGAATTTCCTCTAGACACTGAGTGCGAGTATTGTAATATGATGTCGTGAGAAGACTCTATATTGCCCTTTTGTTTTTGGCCTATGCAAGTGTGCTGTGTGCAGACGAGATCGACGAGGCAATTGCCAATCTCAGTCACGAGGAGGTGGGCGTTCGCCAGAAGGCGATTGCGCTCCTGACAAAGAGGCAGGACAAGGCGATCCCGCGGTTATACAGAATGTTCTTCCCCGACATATCGGAAAAGCTTAAAGAACTTGGGCACGAAAAGTACCAGGTCCGAAAGAATGCCACCAGGCATCTGATAAACATCGGGGCACAGTGCCAGACTCAGGTTGAGGCTTTTCGGAAGACTAGCAACGATCCGGAAGTGACGTACCGGTGCGATCGCGTCCTGAAAGCAATCGGAGATGGTGAGCGAATCCCTGCCGACCGGGCCATGGTTTTCCTCGGTGCAGTTCAGGTACTGCTGGGCTCGGAAACAAACCCGGCCGATGAACGCAGCCGGGTTTTCTACGGGGAGTACCTGCGGAATCAGAGTTACCTGGCCGATTCTCACCTGCATACCATTAAGACGTTGCTCAACGTCATCGGTAAGGACAAGGCATATCTCCCATCAGTCAGGAAAGCCGTGGGACTGACGGAGTCGAGAGAGGTGTTCGCGGCCCTGGCTGATTCTGTGCTGCGCCTGGACGCTACACAGGCCGTTGAAATCCTAGAGCCCTTCAAAGACAAGCGTTATGCGAGAGAGAAGGTAGGGGTAGTTATCGCCGAGATTCAGATTGTTGACTCCAGAGACCCATTTCTCTTGAAGATACAAGAACTGAAACGCAGTGATCATCCCGACTTCTTGGCACACTTAAAACTGGCGCCGAGCTTCAAGGAAGTGTTCAAGAACGACGTAAAAACGTTCCTCGAATCGAAGAATCTGGCGGCTAATGCTCTGGGCCTGAAACTGATTGGCGATGAGGCGGACGTGTTCCTGCCGCGGGTCATCGAGATCGTCAAATCCGTGAAGTCGTCGGATCGCTCCTGGGAGTTCTTTCGGCAGTTGGAAAAGGTGGACTTCAGCAGGCAACAGCTGAAAAAACACATTAATGTTTTCCTTGATTGCCACCGCAGTGGCGGAATTCGATTCGCCCTGGAATTGATTAAAGACGACGCACCGAAGTATTTCGATCGGCTGCTCGCCCTCCTTTCAGGACCCGCCCACGACGGATACATATCCGTAGCCGACTTTCTTCTCAAGAATCTCCCGGACCGAAAGGACAAGATTCAAGATGTGGTCGTTAAACAGATCAAACTGCAAACGATGGAGAATCACGAGGGCTTTTCAAACCTGGCTCACATTCTGCGATACAGCATGGACTATAAGGGACACGATTTCGACGAATGGTGGACGAGCCAAATGACGAAAGCGAAGGATTCTAACAATAAGAGCTGGCAGAGCGATCTTTTCTATCGCTTCGTCAACTTAAATGTCAAAGGACAACTGGTTCTGCCTCATCTCGATCTAAAAGAGGATTGGTGGTGCGACAGAGAGTCTATCAAATGTCTGCTCGCAGGAACACAGGAACACAAACAAAAGGTGATCGGAATCGTCAAACGGCGGTTCAACCAAGCCGACGATGCGCATGAGTCTATGCAGATGCTTGGGATCCTAATTGATGAGAAGCCGGATCTCTTTCAGCGGCTGCATGTGAGATACCTGACAGTTTTGACTAAGGATGTCAAGGAGGAGCAGCGCTGTCTCAACGATACTCGCTATACAGATGTGATCGGCGAGTTCCTGAGAGAGCATCCAGGACATACGGATGCTTATTTGTCGCAGATGGCCGGTGAAACTCCTTATCGGGATGCGACGGCGTTAGCCTGTATGCGCGGAGTCCGGCTGAATGAACAGCAGAGGAAGATCGTTCTGAGAACTATTGATAGGACGATGAGCCAGATTTCCGAATGGCTGCTGCTTTATCACCTCGCTCTATCTGCTTTGGAAAATGGCGCCGAACGGTCGACAGTGCACTCGCTCATCCTGAAACTCTACAAGCTCCCTCAGTCCGACGATAACACTCATTATATTTCGAAGCTAGCGTATGCCGTCGACGCTCGAGATCAGCCACTGGCAAAATCATTGCAACAGCAGTTCGATTCTCTGGGTTTCGGCCATAAGATTCTGGCCTGCTTCACGATCTTGAATATCAACCCAAAGAACAGATTTGCTGTCAGATACCTTGCCGACATTGCTCGGAATGACAAAGATATAGGAAGGGCTACCGGTGCCGTTGGGATGCTTGGTATTCATGACCAAGCTCCGTTGCTGGACAATGAGAGATTCGACTTCTTTTACACCGACAAAGATAAGGTTTATTCAATCAACCACGCGCTTGGCCACTCGCCTAAGAATGCGATTCAGGCGTCAGGCGCTATTGTACGCCACATGAACACGATCGCGGCCAGCAACCATTCGGTGTTAGGCAGATTGATATGGAAGATTCCTGAACTTCAGAAGCGAATTACGCCCTCCCTAATGAAACTGCTCGAGACCGGCAACCTGAAGGAGAGGAAATTTGCCTCTAACATTATCGCCAGCGCCGGTCATGCGATGCCGGCGCACGTAGATGAGCTGCTTGGGATATTCGAGATAGAAAAGAATCAAGGCGTGCTGAAGAACTTGCTCTGGGCCATCGCCAATATCGGTACGGACGCCGCCCCGTTAGTACAACCCATCAAGGCACGGCTTGGCAATACCACGGGAATCATGCAGGCCCGCAGCTATTTCGCGCTGAGCCGCATCTCGCCTGACAGGAAGGAACGCCTGAAGTACGTTAAGCTGTTATTGTCGCTGCACCATGAATCCGGACCCAAGAATCTGAAACGGAGCATCGTCCGCATGCTTGGTCTGGTGAAGGAATTCGAGGACGTCATCCATCCCTTTCTGTTCGACGTAATGTTCAACGAAAAACTGTCCGATTACGAACGCAGTGAGGCTGTGTGGGGGTTGGCGCGGACGGAGCCTTTCACCAGGTATGCACGCGAGGGTTTCAAGAAAGTTCTCGATGGCTGTGTCACACCGGAAGGATATGAAAAGCACGCGCATATTGTTTCGGGCGTTGTGTGGGGCATCCGGCAGCATCCCTCAAGCTCGTATCAGCTTCTGCCGCTGCTCGACAAACTTCCGTTGAACGAAAGGATGGAACGCAGTTTCCGGCTTACCCGCAAGGCTCTATTCGAGGAAAGCAAGAGGCAGCTCAAGGATGCGGGATCTCGCTAACAGCCTAGTCGCCTAGCCCACCCAACAACCTTCTCACTTCTTCAACGCCATCCAGTAAAGCTTCGCCACCGCCCTGTTCGAGTCTTCGTAGTACTCCATTTTTATCGGGCAGCTCTTGCCGCGTGTGAGGCGGATCTTCCCGAACACCGCTGTGGGAGCTTGCCTCCGCCACTGATCGATTATCTTCTTCCCGTCGACCCAAAGCCGAACGCCGTCGTTCGTGACGGTGCAGAACTTGTAGTTGGCGGTTCGATTGGGCTTGATCCACCCCGTCCATCTGACGGAGAACTTATCTTTGTTGACAACCTCGTGAGGCGACTTCTTTTTCCACGTAAAATCTATCTTCCGATCCACGCGCACGAGCACGAGTTCTTCGAAGTTCATCCCGTTATAGTACTCCCCGCGCAGGCCGCGCTTCTGGTCTTGTCCAATCAGCGTCACCTTCGGGCCGGGTGTAATGTCGTCGAAGGATGTGGGGGTAAGCACTCCAGGATGAATGATCTTGCCTCTGCTCTTTTTTTCTTCTTTCTTCAGCCTGGCTTTTTTCTGCTTGGGTGTTTCCACCTTCTTCTTGGAGGATTTGTCCTTCTTGTCTTCGTCGGTCATGGCCTCGGTTATGAACGCGCCCATCGAGCCGGGCACCGCCACCTGTTTAGTTGAAACGAGGATACTGAACTGCTTGTTCAGATACGTCCGCGCCTCGTAGCCGATTGCCCCGAATGCAATCGCCACGAGAATTATCCCAAGATCTATTTTCGTACTGCGTCTCAATTCGCCTCCTCCTGCCTTCCCCCACACCCTGGGACCGTCGTGTCCTGCCGGAACCATTTCTGTGTTCGCAGACAAATCCTTACCAACATCAGCATAACAGGCACCTCGATGAGTACACCGACGACCGTTGCCAACGCCGCGCCCGAAGACAGTCCGAAGAGCATTGTGGACGTAGCAATCGCCACTTCAAAATGGTTCGAAGCACCGATCATTGCCGCGGGAGCTGCGTCCTCGTAAGACAACTTCAGCAATTTCGCCAGCACGTACCCAAGAACGAAAATAAGGCACGTCTGAATACACAGCGGTATGGCAATCCACAATATGGTCAGAGGATTAGAGAGGATCACGTCACCCTTAAAGCTGAATAAAAGCACCAGCGTGGTCAGCAGCGCGATGATGGTGACCGGCGTAAGAACATGCAGAAACTTCTCTTTGAACCATGTTTCGCCTTTGGCGGCAATGATCCACTTACGGGAGACATAACCAGCCACAAGCGGCATAGCAACGTAGATAGCAATTGACAGCAAAAGTGCCTGCCATGGAACGGGGAGTCGGCCTACACCCAACAGGAAGCCGCCGAGTACGCCATACAGCACGAGCATGGTCAGCGAGTTGATCGCCACCATGACCAGCGTCAGGCCGTCATTACCTCGCGCCAGATATCCCCAAACCAGGACCATAGCGGTGCATGGCGCGATGCCAAGCAGGATGCAGCCTGCGAAGTAGCTGCGCCACAGTGGGACTTGCAGCATCTTGACTCCGTCAGAGAGAACCACGGTCCCGGCCCCATAGGTCTCCCCCAGAGACAGATCCAACCCGAATGGCATCTTGACGAGATCCAGAGCCTCCGTGCCGATGAACCCTCGAAACAAGATTCCCAGGAAGACATACGCGATCGCAAACATAGTAAACGGCTTGACGCACCAGTTGACAAACAGCGTCAGGAATACCGGTTTCCCGTTCTTACCTGCCGTGACTACCGAGGCGAAATCGATCTTCACCATAATGGGATACATCATAAAGAACAGGCAGATGGCGATGGGGATGGACACCACCGGTGCACCGTTGACAAAGATCGCCATGCCATCCAGTTTTGTCGCCAGGTTCGGTGCGATCTTGCCCAGCAGAATTCCTGCCACAATACAGAGCCCCACCCAGACCGTTAGATAGCGCTCAAAGGCGCTGGTCATTTTCCGTTCGTTCGTGCTGCAATGTTGTTCACTGCTCATTCGTTTCCCTCTCCACCGGCCCTAGAATGTGCTCAAGAAATAGAATCCCAGCACGAGAGCCGCCAAAGGAAGGCTGAATCCAACTGCATAAGCTGCAAGTATGCCCATGTTCATGGCCTTGTCTTCCTTTCATCTACCTGTAAAGCCCTCGATTCACCACCAAACATCCTTAGTTTAAACCCCTTGACAGAATAGTTCAAGGCCCTTGAGCAGTTAAGGAAGGTTAGCAAAGCAATTGCAGCATAGTTTCCAGGTAACTCATACAATAGGAAGCGGAGTGGAAATTTCTCCTTCTTTCTTTTCCTGCAGGATTTTATATCTAACGATGTGCTTCGATTTTGCTGACTGCCGTCCTTATCTCTGCCTTGAGTTCCTGGACCAGATCTGTCTCTATCTTGGTGAATCCCACATGCTCGGCTTCCATGGACATGAGCGGGTCGTTCTGCAACAGGTGTGCCTCCTGGTGTGAGAGATAGGGATGGGTGAGCATGACGATCACGATCACCGCTCCGGCCAGGATCGGGATAAGAGACCGGGCAACGGTGCCGTAGTAAGTTCCCAGGGCCTTCTTTCCAAAGAGACCCATAAAGAAGTAGGGCGCAAGGAAGAGTATGTGTCCGAGGGCCACTACGATCAGCAGGATTTCGGCAGCTTTTCCCCCGAATATTGGTCTGGCATATCTTCTCGATAGGACTTCCGTAATTATCCACAGAACAGCGAGGATGCCTATTGCGATGGGGAGGCAGTATCGTCTGAGGATACCCTTCTTCCCTGGGATTGCGATACCGAGCGCACGGCACCGTGCTCCAACAGCGTCTGTCGTCATTCCTGCGATAAGGTAGAGTATCACGGCCTCGAGCAGCAGGAGCTGAAGCACGAAACCGGGCCAATTGACCGATAGCGACAGGTGGCGTCCTGCCAGGCCTGAGACCCGGGTGTAGAAGAAGAAAACTGCAAGGGGAAGAACAACACCCAGACTGAATATGCGCAAAAGGTCCCCGGTGGACGGGAGTATCAGAAACGGCCTGACGCTCGGGCCTGCGCCGATGCGCCTTCTTAGCACGACTATTCCCGCCGCGAGCATGAGGACCAGCATCAGGAACGTGAGGATATTGGCCCAGCCCTGTTCTGCGACCGTGTACTCGAGGTGACGGCCGGGGGCGAGTTCCTCTGCCGTAGGGGCCTTGCCAAGTGCGGGAAGAAGCAATCCCATCAGAACTCCCGCGCTTCTCCGAATCTCATTTTCGAGTTTGGGCTTGACCCTTTCTTTTTCCGCTTTCCAATTCTCGCATACGGCGGTTATCTTTTCTGCACGATCCTGCTGTTCCTTCAGGAAGCCGGGGTTTCCGAGCTTGCCGGCTATCTCTTCGTACTGTTGTGTGAGCGGTATCTTAGCAATGGCGAAAGCGACCAGCACTTCGATCAGAGTAAAGCCGTCATCAGCAATACGAGTGGAAAGAGGATACCAGAGATCCAATGCCTCTTTGGCTCTGCCCTTCTTCCCCTCGGATATGAGAACATCTGCGTACAGCATGGACGTCCTTGCCAAGTGCCGGCATCTGCTCAGGTCGGGCAGGAGGCAGCCTGCGGCAAAACCAACCCGCGCAACCTGCTGCTCGAGGCGTCTTACAGCGGGAAGGATATCGAGTCTTTCCCTGAGCATATCCTCTGTGTAAGTCTTGAAGTAGGGCTTGTTCCTGGCCTTCAGCATCTCATCGAAGGCCTTGTCGAGAAGGGCACGGTCCTTGATCGTCAGCTTATAGATGCTGGTGTCTGCCCCGTCGTTCGAAACGCTTTCCTCCCACTCCAGCTCGCAGGCCTTCTCC
>SDBT01017835.1_pt1 | contig 11189 bp, 11 predicted proteins | sample 2277101 | NCBI WGS metagenome assembly SDBT01 (sample SAMN10404973, study PRJNA504765) | marine sediment metagenome | isolation source: marine sediment core GS10_PC15, 103 cmbsf | place: Arctic Ocean: Southern Knipovich Ridge | collected 2010 | reverse complement strand
TCTCACTTCAGTTACTCCCTTGAATACGGATCTGAAAGGATTGTTGCAAAAAAAATCGTTAAAAAATGATTAAAAAAAGTTAAAAACGAAATTTTTTTGAGTTATTTTGTAAACTCAAGATATATTTGATTTTAAACCTAGTTCTCAAGAAATAATAAATGAAAAATTAAAGGAGAAAAAAGAAGAAATTGACGCAGGAATTTACTTTGGATTGACAGGTTATTGGATTGGTCTGTAGGTGGAATTTAATCTGATCACTAACGGACAAATGTTTCTGTGTTAAACAGTCTATTTCACCTTTATAGGAAATTGTTCATCATGATATTGATATTGATATTTACCATAGATTCTTCATTCTCAATTTCATTCGATTTCTATTTTCTAATTAATAAATGGGTCAAGTAATTTACTATACTACATACTTGGCTTTTTTTTGAGGATCTCAGTAATGAATGAAGCTATAACTATTCTCTAATTCTTCTTTTTCTTTGAGATTGAAATACATGCAATTAATGTATTTCAAATATCACTTTAGGTAGTCTTTCTTGATTAATAAACTCAACCTCAAAATGGTCTGGTACAACCTCAAAATCATATGGAATCCAGTCAAATTTTATCTCTTTTGCTTTCTTAACAGCTGTTGCTATAGCCTCTTCTACAGAATTAGCGAGGATAATATATCCGTAATCTGGTAGTTCCGTTATTAAAGGGATTAACTTCAGCTACTATTTCTGGGGGAACAGTTGAAAAGTTTACTGTTGAGGATGATTCGCTTTTAGATAAATGTGAATCGGAGCTTGAGAGAAAAGTACTATTAAAAATTAAGGAACTAGAATTAAGATTACCCAACGAAGTTCAAAAAACGATTTATCAAGGAGACAGACCTATTGCACGGGTAGATTTCTTTTATGAGCCTAATATCTGTTTATTTGTAGATGGGCCTGTGCATGAGAAAGATTATGTCCTTGAAGATGATGAACGAAAGCGGAGAGAATTAAGAGGGTTAGGATATCGTATATTTTCAATAAAAACTCCTAATGAGATTAATGATCTTGTGAATATCTTGAAGTAATATCATGAATATCTTGAAGTAATAACATATTTTTATCTAACAACGATGAAATTCAGTTAAATTTGTCAAATGAATATGTTCAGGCATGGGAGGAAGAACAGCTACCCGCTGCTATAATGGGGTTAATAAGAAATGATCAAATTACCTGGACTGATTAAATACATCTCACTGAAGTGAAAGGATAACAATGAGAACCTTCGATATTATGTTGACGCGAAGGAAACATTTTCACGAGAAATATCGACCAGAGGTTTAGGAAGGCTAGGAATGATACACTCTACAAAGATGAATTTTGTCCAACAAGTATTATTTTAGAAACATATAGAATTACAATAGGGAAAAGAATCCCTGATGAGGCACAAAAGAGGATCTATACAGGTGATCGTCCTAATGATCTGATCCTGGCTTTTCGAAATCTGGCTTTTCGAAATAGTTACAATAGTCTTTATCTTTCTAAGAAATACTTACAATGGCGATACAATGAAGTCAGGAGATCACTTGATTTCAGTAATAAGACGTTAAAATTCCTTTAACCAAGCAATTTTCTTCATTCAATGGTATTTTTGCTGACAAGTTCCCATTCTCTCCTTATAGTTAATGTAGAATGAGTCAAAACCGTAATAGGAGGGTATATATAGATCCATGTCAAGTGTACTTTACAGTGTAAAGTCAGCTTTACAAAATCATTTGTGTTACACGGAGCTGAAAAAATGACATTTGGTGTTACAAGAGCAAACAAAAGTACAGGAGCAAAAGTAGCAAGGATTTTTTCAATCGTTGCAAGCTTAGAATTCGTCTGCGTGGCCATATGGGGCTTATTAATCCAAGATTTGATTGTTATAGGGACTGCAATATACTTCGTGTGTTTGGTTGGAGGAGTAGTTCAACTGATGTGGTTTGTAATAGTGAAAATAGCGAAAATTAAGGGAGTAAAACCTAAGCATCCTGTTCATGATGATGAATACATGAGGTTCGTGGAAGATAATTCCCGCACGGTAGCCATTTTTGCAGCGTTTTTGATGTTCGCACAATTAGCTATCCTTGAAATAACTACCGGGGCTGTTATACGCGTGATCGATGCTTTCGTAGTGTCGAGTTGGACTTATTTGACAGTTTTCCTCGTTCATAACCTGATCAAGTTCCCCCCCTACAGAGTTGACCAAGGTGAAAAGGATGAAGAACAAGTTGAGAGATCTGCGGATCAAGCATGATTTAACTCAAGAACAACTGGGGCAGAAACTAGGTGTCTCTAGACAGAGCGTGATAGCTTTAGAGAAAGGAAAATACGATCCTTCGATTAAACTGGCCTTTCGAATAGCCAAGTTCTTCAATTGCTTGATTGAAGATGTGTTCATTCATGAAGAATAGATAAGACCGTGTAATTTAATCGGAAATACCATTACCAGTTGATCGGTCTAATTGAAAAGGCAGTGAAAATTGCAGAAATGAGAAGTAATAGCTTATTACCTTAGAACTACCCCGTTTCCCACATTGTAAATATTTTTTATAAAGAGTAACCTCTGCTGATTCCCTTGACTACGTTGTAAGTATTTCGTACAAAATCATTGTAACTATTTGGTATAAAGCAAGCACGGAAACAGCCACGTTCACAGTTTTGATTGTACGTATTTAGTAAAAAACTCAAAAACATTATGATAGAAAACTCAGTGATTTTGAATGGAAAAGCAATTTACTCTATCAATTCTTTCATGATATAGATTATAGACGTGTTTTATCAGAATTACCCGAGTTGTATCCGATAATGGAAGAAGAAGCTCTTTCAGAATTCAAAGACATATCTCCCACAGGAAGGGTAGTAGATTTTAATTAGTCTTGTTTTTATTTATATCCAAACTGACCTTTCTTTATAATTCGTTGAGAATGAATACCAATTACTTCCATTATCTAAATCTTCAGGTTCACGATCACGAGCAAGCTCGTTTCACTTCAATTTCTACATTATAATCATAATTTTTTTGGTCTTTCTGAATTTATAAAGCCCTTTCTCTAATATTTAATGAGATAGAAAAATACAAACATCTGAGGATGTAATTCACCTTGTTAGCCAAAGAAGTATCAAAACAAGATTCTCCCGAATGGTTAAATCGTTGTTCGGAGGGAGGGGCTTTTAGTCCAGTGGAAGATGCACTGGGATTGAACCATATGGTTATTTGGCGAGAATTAAAAGATAAAGCCATGAATATTGTCCTGACGGAACATGAAGAACCTTTTAGAGTCAGACACAGTTTTGAATCTTACGACCCTCTGTGTGATTCCCCTGAATTTATGATAATGGACTATTCTATTAGGACACAAGATTATACAGACTATTTTCAATCATTGTTACAGGAGTACTGCAGCATACAGAGATTCCCCCAGATTAAATTCTATTCTCACCAATCTGGCTTTCTTAAGTCATATAATACTTTAATTTTTCTTAATCCTTATAGAGAGGTTAGTATTGAAGGAGCTCTTGATTCACGATACTTATTTATCCGAGAAAACGGCAAAAGGGAAACATTAAGGCTTGTAGATTCTAGCAAAAGGATCAATACCCGTACATCTTATGGTTGGATCTTCGATTTTATTAATTTAAAACTAGAACATGCCCAAAAGAGATTTCTTCATTCTATGTTATTTGATCGATTCACTCCCTCTGACTATTTCTTCTTCATGTACGATAAGTATCGCGATATAGCAATTTCTGATTATGAATATGAGCTGGACTTAGGGAAGTGGACTTTTCAAATGACTAATGGCGACGAAGTAACCTTTATGGGAGATAGTTACTGGGGTCATGGTTATTCTATAGATTTTGCTGATATAAGGATTAATGATTGCCGAATTGAAAAGTTCTTTATCCCACTAAACACGATACCTTCTAATTGTATTTCTAATGATTATTCAACTTCAGTGGTAGAATGTCTCCCTGATTATTACTTTGCCTTTCATAATCCTTATTCTCACGCAATGAGTTTCCCTCTCCATATAGTCGAACACCTACCGATTCAATGTTATGATCCTCCATATGTTATTCTTGAAGCTTCTGTCAAAAATACCCCTATAGGGATGTACTTCAGATAATGGATTATTCAGAGACCGCTATAGGGCTTTTTCATTGAATGAAGCATCTGAAAGAAGTTTTCTACATTCGTATCCGAATATTCATCTGACCAAAAAATCAGCGCTTTGTAGCACTCATCACATGATAATAAAAGCACGTTGGATTTACTTATATGTCATATAAGATGTTAGAAAAGGTTTCTAAATAACAATGTATGTTAAAACTTACATCATAGAGATAAGTAATTATCTTTATTATTAAATGGAAAAAAAATCCCTTCTTTTTCTGTATCGTTTACCTTTTTACTAAGACGATTCTCCAAGTTTTTTAACTCCCTTACAAGGAGATTAACTGAAAAAACGTAGGAATAATCCGTTTCAAATTGTGATGTGTTTACAGCTAAATTTGTTGCTATTACAGGGACCCCAATAATATTTTCAATAGTCTTAACGTATTTTTGTGTCAAATAATACCAATCTTCGGCATGATTTTGGAAATTTCTCCTTTTGAACATTTTTTTATCAAATTTATCAGAAATAATGAAAAAAATCATACTTAAACGGTTGGTCTTCACCACAATATCAATCTCGGATTTTTGTTTAATCCTCCTGAATAATCTCATTGAGACATGATCAGGCATATATTTTTCACGAATTTCGTAATTTTTATCGATAATAATGAAGAAATTATCAGATAACAATTCTGAAATATAAGATTCAAATTTCTTACCTTTCCTATTTGTTGAACTATATTTAGCTAAATTCCTAAGCATTTCTTGGAATTTTTTAATTATATATACATGAGACGAGAGAAAATAATCACCGACAATTATACCAAACTTTTGGAGGAATTGTTCAATAAAAATTTTTGTTTCCAATTTTGATAATTTAGTACTGCTTGAAATATGATTAATAATGCTATTAATTTCTTTTGAAAGGACACTATGGTTCTCTGCGTAATATATTAATTCGTATAAAGAATGAAACGCATCAAGAAAAGTCCTAGAACCCAATTTGTGCATTTTTTTGAAGATTTTGTCAATATTTGGAATATTATAGAAGGAGATTTCCAAACCATTTCTTATCTCTTCGTTATTCTCGTCACTTATTGTTTTTTTCGGATTATAACTCTGTCTTTTTAATTCAAGGTAATCAAGTGAGGTTTCTGTGATATCAACAATTGCGCCTGCTTTAAATTGACTATAATCAGCTATTTGATTTCTTGAACTTTTAGAAACTAAAAATGAAGTGTCATGTGGCAAAACTTTGATTCTTCCTTCTTTATTTAGGATAGAGATCCTAGGAACTTTCTCCATTTTTAATAAATTCTTGAACAAAGAAACAATATTGTACATTTGACGAATGAAGTGGATTTTTCTTCTCATTTCGACATAATTTAAAGCAGACATGCTTCGTGTGTCTATGAATACAAAAGTTTCGCCAACTACCATAGGGAGGTCATAAACAAAACCCCCGTACCAAAAATATGAGATATTCTTCCCATATTCTCTGGGAATTTTGCTGAAAAGATTATCAGCAGCTTTTTTATAGGCTAGTGGGGGATTAATTCTTAATATTTGAGAGTCGATAGTTGTAATACCATAATAGACTGAAAAGGGTATATTACCATTCCACAACATTTCTTTATTCTGAATCAAGATATTACCAAGTAACTCTTGTCTTGAATGGGCTTCTATAGTGAGTCTCAAATCTAACAATTGCAATTCATATGGTAACCTATCAAAATCATCACCTTTATAACCATAAGATATAAGCATACGGTCTTTGAGCTCTACTATGCCTTCAATGGAGTTCAACAAAAGTAAAACATACCTACTGGTGGCCATATCGCGAGTCAAAATCTTAATAGCGTTTTTACCTTCCCTTATACTTTCTGCAAATTCCGCTTTTGAACTCAACTCAATTTCTTCGGTATCTCCATTAAGTAACATTTGAAACATAAAAAAACTCCCGTTCGTGGATAAGTAGCTAAAGTATTTTAAATATAAGTAGCTTAAACCATTATAAGACATATGATACAAAGAAAAGTATAATAAAAAAGTATTGATTCCTGCCCCATAACAATACAATGACGCTAGGAATAAAATATTCCATTGGGATCTCTGCTACAATATGGGAAATAAAAAGGAAAATGGTGGAAGAAGTAATTATTGCCACGAAAAGACCTAAAGATAATTTTTGTATTTTAATGTATTTTTTTAAATTCTCTTTGAGAAGCATCAATCGAAGTTCTACCGGGATCGATCATAAAGTTCGCGATTAACTCCCATGAAATTCCCAAATAATTCGTCTGGAACTAAATTCTCCTTCAGAATCGATCCATAAAGTATTTTTATTGAGACCACCCTTATCAGGAGGTAAGGTCGCATTCACTGCGAGTTGAAAAGCGAGTTGAGTCTTTCCAGCACCAGTTTCACCTGAGATTTCTGTGATTGTGGCTTGTCGAAGCCCTTGTCCAAAGATACCATCTAAATCGTTCGACATAGTCGTTAAATATTGGTCACCAGTCGTATCTTCGAGATATTGTTGAGCGGATCGAAGTTCGGAACTCATCTCTGGAGAAGTGCTTAATTCTGTGGAATAATAAATATACTAATAAAATTTTATATAGGAGAAAGTTTCATTATTCTAGAATATACTGGAGAACGATCGGTCTGAGATGATACTTCATCTCGAACAATAGTTATGAGTAATACTGTTTGAGAGGTGCCCATAGCTGTCCATGTAAGAGGTGTCATTTCCTCTGACCAACTGTTTCTTAATTATTAAGGAGGATTTATTTATTTGACCCGTAAAAAGAAGAAGACCACAAAGAAAGTAAAAAATCTAGACCAAGTTGAACAATCAAATGTAGATCAAACTAAAGTTGAAGAAAAAAAAGATGCACAACAAAACATTCGAAGAATTACCATTGATTCTGTTTGGGGCCCTAAAGAATATCGATTACTAGTTTCTCGATATAAACATAATACTCTTGGAGATTTATCTACTCACAATTGGTATCCTGAATATGGTGTGGACTACGACATCATTAAGGGTAAACAAGTTATCAATTGGGAAGAAGATGATTCTTTTCTTAAGAAAACAATAAAAAAATTGCTTATACCAGAAAATATTATTGAACGAAGAGTGTACCTAGTAAAAGGACAAAAAATAGAGGATATAACCGAATTTGCTAGAGAGGAAGCAAAAATCCTGTATAAACAGGTGGTATCACGGGAGAAGTGACTGATTATGCCGTTTAACATTACTACTACTGATACCACCTTATCCATCCATGTTCTAAATGTTGGTCATGGTGATACCATTATTGTTGAACTACCTAAAGAAAACAATGAACAAGGATATATTTTGATTGATTGTTATAAAGCTCAAAAAACCATTGACTATCTTACTGCTCTTGGAGCAAATAAATTAAATCTCGTTGTAGCTACCCACCCCCATAAAGATCATATCTTAGGCTTACAACGTGTCATGGAGCACTTTCCTAATAAAGTCGAAGAATTCTGGGACGGTGGTTTTCGACATGTTTCCACAACTTGGGGTCATCTCTTTACCCATTTGCAAATCAATCCATCAATAAGATTTGTTCGTCCTACCTCTGGGCTTTACACTACCTTCCATGGCGTTGAAACTACTGTTTTAGCTCCCTCTATTAGTTTACGTAATCGCTATGACACCTATGGTGTTAATATTAACAATGCTTCCATCGTTTTAAAACTTGAATACACTGATAGAGAGATCATTCTTACTGGTGATGCTCAGTGGGACAGTTGGGCTAAAATTACTGAAGAATTTCCTCATTATAAGAAGACTGAAAATCCCGATTCAAAAATACAATATGGTAGTAGTTTTAATCCCCTCAAATGTGATATTTTGAAAGTATCCCATCATGGAAGTAAGCATGGTACCGCTCTTGAATACATCGAACGATTAGATCCTAATTACGCAGTCATCTCACATAGTACACGATTTAATATGCCAGACAACATCGCAATGGAGAGTATTAGAGAAGAAGTTCGAGATTCAAGAATTGCTCGGACAATAACTGGCACTGTTGTTTACACCATTGATAACCAAATCACTTGTTATCAGGCTAATGATGATCCTGATCATATCCCTGGGAACAACGCTTTCCAAAAATGCTAATTAGAAACAATTGTTTTCTAGCTGTACTGAGATATAACTCATTAACCACACGATCTTGATAATCGCTTAGTTCATCGGCTATCGCACTCGCTAATTCAATAAGAGCTAGATCTAAATCTGCCTCACTAGTAGGAGCCATCCATCCAAGAACACGTTCTGATATTGTTGCTATCATTTTATGCTTAAAAGTATCAAAATCTTTAGCTAAAAATTTACTATTTGGTTTATCATAATCCACATGACATACATCCGTCTATTATGTTTTTACACCAACAAATGTTCATATATAGGTTAAACATGCCCCGACCTACAAAAAAAGCCTCTAATAGTCCAAAAAAACCGCCCTTTTTATGCAGTGGGCAATCCAAACCAATAGAAAAGAGTTTATAGAAAAGATTTTATTATCGGGTTTCCTTCCCACAGAAAGAAGGAGATTAACTTTCGTGGTTCGACCTTTGATTACCCAATCCACTGATTCCAAAACTAGTGTTTGAAAGAAATAGCTCGAAGAAGAAGACAATCGAGTGTATGAGAGAGGGTGTAATCAGAAGATTATTTTCAATTAAAGTGCTTTGGTGACCAAAGAAGTATCTATTTTTTTATACTATGGAAGTTAGGATATTTTCAATTTATAGAGGTAAAGAATTTGACAGAAAATAAATCATTATATCAAGCTTTCAAGTACCTTAAACGGTATGAGGAGTACAGATTCGTCAAAGCATGGGGAATAATGATGATTGTGATTGGTGCAACATCCATTATTACCGCGTTTTTATATGGATTTCTACCTGTTATTCCGCCATCAGATCCTTTTGCTTTCATGAGAACAATAACTAGGACTACTCAATTGAAACTACTAAGGGGACAAATAATCAATCTAATCATGTTCTGTCCAATTATTCTTTCATTTTTTATTGCGCTCTATTTGTTTTTCACGGTCAAAAGAACGAGATTAACCGATACTACTGAAATAAAGAGACAAAAATATGCCTATTTTGGACTTGCCCTATTCTTAATGAGTTTTCTTCCTTTGTATGTTTATGCTCTCTTAGAAGTTTATTATCCGATTTTTTCCTTTTTCGGGATTACTAGCAGCTATTGTTCATATGTATTACTGAAACGGGTTCAAAAATCTTCTGATTTTAGGGAACTAATGAATTTTTGTGTTGTATTGATAATCTTTACATTACCAGGAATAGCAATCTCTCTGATAGAGCTATGGATGAACCAAAGATTATTTTTATGGGATATAGTTAGTAATCTTGTTCCAACACCCGAAAATCTGAAAACAATTTATGGATTCAGTAGATTTTGTTATTATTTTGTTTTTACTATCGGCTGTTTTGTATTTGGAGCCAGTTCTATCCAAAATAGTTTTAAAATACTTAAAGACGATAATAGAATTCACAATTAGTCATGGTGAAAAACTGGTATGGATAAATCAAAATATCTTCCTCCTCAGGATGAAATTTTTGTTACTTCAATACGTTTACCAATCATGCTAATCTTATATTTTCATAAGAAGATCAATTTCACTGATCTTGAAACATTACTACATTTAACTTCTGGAAATTTGAATTTCCACCTGAAAAAATTAGTTGAAGTAGATTACGTAAAAATACGGAAGTCTATTCTCACTGGACGGATAAAAACAATAGTTGAAATTACTAAGAATGGAGAAATTGCATTTAAAGAGTATATTGTCCATTTTAAGCAAGCTTTGGATCAAATATAGGTCAAAATATTTGTTTAGAAAGAAAAAAAGATGTAATTCAAACCATTAGAAAAGAGTTTTATTCTTTGATTAGAAACTGAAGATGCTGATTTTTGCTCTAAATGTGGAGAAAGAATGCAGTAATTTTCTATTTAGATTTTATCTTATTCAAGTTTTATCAATTCTTCTAATCCCCACTCTTCATCCAATGCCTTCTCAACAAGATTATCTAATTTGTTGAGTTGTTCTTCACTTAACTCTTGAACCTTTTCATCAAGTATATTTTGACATTTTCTCTTTAACTCTTCAGAAGGACATATAGAATCAGCAATCTCCATGGCAGCGGCAAATGCATGCCATTTCCAATTAATCTTTCTATAAGTCTTAAATAGAAACATCAATGATTCAGGATCTTCACTATCAGCTTCATATGCCCAACACTCAATCGCTTTTGAATACTCACCTAAATAAAAATAGAAGGCTCCCGCATCCATTATTCTCCGACTATAATGTCCATCAAGCTTATTTGCCCATTTACATAAATCAATGAGAGTTTTTAATTGTTTAACATCTGGAATTTCCATCTTAGAGCCATAATGAATACTTGGGAAAAGTTTGTCAATTTTTTCATCGAGAAGAGATACAATATGGTTACTTACTCTTCTCTCTTTGATTTCTGTGTTGTTTAAGCCCATATTGGTCAAAAATTCAACAGCAAGGGAACCCTTTGGTTTTTTTCTAATTTCTTCTAACTCTTTTGGATCAATTTCTACTAATTCTTTGATATCATTGACAGGATCAGGTGGGATTTCCCAAGCTTCTCTCAAAGATTTAATGTTTGTTTTATCTAACTGAACACCACAGTTAATGCATGTCTGCTTGTCAGAATAATTGTTACAGTTTGGACAAAAGTAAGCATTATAATAACTTAATTCCAAAAATGTCATGTATAATCAAACCTTTTAATGTTCATATCATGTTTCTGTACATTCAACCAAATTTCGATCTTTTATAATTTCAATCTCTTCCATGGAGAGTGAACCTTAAAACTTAAAGATGATTGTACGCTAGATATGCATTCGAGAGAAGATTTTAGCAACGATGGATAATTTAAACCTTTTAAGGATAAGTGAGGTTCCTTTAGTTCACTTAATAATGCCAACAATTCAT
>SDBT01017834.1_pt1 | contig 11190 bp, 18 predicted proteins | sample 2277101 | NCBI WGS metagenome assembly SDBT01 (sample SAMN10404973, study PRJNA504765) | marine sediment metagenome | isolation source: marine sediment core GS10_PC15, 103 cmbsf | place: Arctic Ocean: Southern Knipovich Ridge | collected 2010 | reverse complement strand
TCAAGAATCGTTCTGATTACTCTTAGATCTATGACTGTTTCGATTTGCATGGCGTTTCTCCTGTGTTTGGTTTTTAGTTTTGTGAGCGCAGCGGTTACATAGATCAGGCTCTACCCAATGGCATCCCCCCGGGCAAGCGGCAGCATCAGTACAGCCACATCCCTTGCACGTCTGGACCTTGGGTTTGCGCAGGGGCCCGGTAAGGCCCTTCGCAACTTCCGATGGCATTTCGTTCATGAATCTGATGGCATCAGCGTCTAACGCACTTTGTCGAAAATTAATGCATTTGCAAAAGTGTTTCCAGCCTTGTAAAAATTCATCGATGGTCATTTTTTGGATCTCCTTTCAGTGAGTGTTTCTGGCTGGTTCATTTGTCCCCAGCTTAATGCGTAACGGTAATTCGGCTCTGAGTTCATCCAGCAAATCGTTCAGCTGGATGTTACACTCAACAATGTCGCCCCAGTGCCATGCAGTCCGGGCCAGACGTGCTTTCTCTATTGCAGCGTTTGTACAAGTCTCATATGGATCCATAACTAGTTCCTTTCGTAATTTGGTACTGTGTCCCACATTGGTTCAAATGAGTGCCGCCCAGCCAACGTAAGAGCTGTTCGAGTCGGAGGAAGGGAATCCTGAAACTCGGTTTCTCGGTCTGTTGGCTAAGGCGACACTTCATAAATTCAATTATCGGCAAAGGCGACATCTTGTCAACACAAAAACCGACATATTTTTTGCGACCTATTTAGGACCTGTGTTTTGTACAGGCCTAAAATATGGTCGCAGTTCCTACATAAAGCGACATTTTCTCAAAAACTAGCAAAAGCGTCGTGATAAATAAGCCCCCTGGGGGTTTGCCCCGGATGCGTCGGCTTCGCAGGAGGCCCGTGGCGCTCCGCGGGGGTGATATTGGTGGCGGTACTGGTAAAAAATCCATTTGCGGGCACGTGGCGCTCGTGATATGGTGGTGTCTTCGGTGCAATCCTGTGTGAGCCCCGCCCTTTTCACATCCCCTGGGCGGGGTTCTGCGCTGAGCTGGAGGCCTCCGCCCTGGGCGGTCCGCCGAGCAGCTCTTCGCGGGCCGGTGGATCCGACGCAGGGGGCGGGGTGTGCCGATTCCCCAGGCCCCCGAGTTTTACGACTGTCGCGGAGTATCAAGAGAGGCCGGGGAGTCGGTGACATTCTTCGTGGCGCAACCTTGTGGAGCCACGGGGCCGGCGTATAAACAGTGCTTGCCATTAGCTGTTAATTCACCGGCCGTCAAAATAGTAAGCCGTTTCGGCTGTTCTGCTTGTTCCGGTTCTCCGATTCGCCGCGCTACTTAATTTGCCAGGGTGACTCGGACACGGTAAAACAGAGCCGCGTTGTTCGGCATCTTTGCACGTGCACGTCCGATGTCAGATTCGAGGTAATGCAAGGATACCCGGTCCATAAATATCATTACCTCGAATCTTCCCTGGCAAATTCGCGAACTTTGTGAGCGTGCACCGCCCCGGGGCAAGTAGCGCGGCGAATCGGAGAACCGGAACCCTCGATTACCATCGAGGCTCATCGAAGATGTATAAAATCAGAACAGAAATCCTTTGTATTGTTGCGGATTGTATCCAGGCCCCATGATGCTATTGTCGAAAAATGCTTAAAAGTGTGGTTGCGAAAAATCGTACATGAAAGAAAGAAGCGTGTTTGCGTAAAGTGTTACCACATAAAACAAGCGTATGCATAGGATTCGTATTGCGCAGAGGACACACAAGAGCCGGTTGTTTTTACCGGCTCTTGTGTGTCTTTAAACAGGGCCGCCGCGACCGCCGTTTTTGTTGTACGTGCGGAGGGACCTTTACGTAACAAATGCGAGCGGCGGCTGGCGGGCCGCGAAGCGGGCCCGCATGCGTAGGGTTCACCGTAGCCTGCGGCGTCCGGGGCCGCGACCCCGAAGCCTACGTAACGGCTCGTTCTTGGCGGCCTTCCCGTGTTTTTCGGTTTACGATTGGCGTTAGCCTCGCGGTTAGCGCCGATTATGATTCGCCGGCCTGCGTTTTGTTGCGCGAGTTCGCCGGGCCGTTTAGGACCGGCGAAGGCCTCTGTAGAACTTCATGGCTTTACTTGGGATTTGTTGTTACAATTTCTTTATGCTTAATTATCGACAGGCTGTTTTGGACGATGTTAAGAATCTGAGCCGGTTCACTGATTGGTGGCTTGCTGGTAGGGGTTTTCACAAGAACGTACCTGGAGCCGTCAATGATTGTTTCATTTCGCCTGGTCAACATGAAAAGTATATTCTCAAGTACAATACCTGGGTTTGCACTGATGATGATTTCATAGTTGCTTGGGCTGTTGTGCAGCACAATGACATCATGATCCATTTGCTTGTTGCTGGCGATTATCGGAATACTGGAATTGGTTCGGCGCTTCTAAGGAAACTTTCTCCTCGATTTGTCCGGAGCAAGTCTGACCAATCTTCTGGTAATCCGATCGGTTTTTACCGGAGAGCCGGTTATCGGAAGATTAACACTGTCCAGAGTCGATCTCGTCTTGACATTGATGTGATTAAGCCTTTTCGCAAGCCTAACATTGATATCCTTGAGCTCGCAAGTGAATAGCTGTTAGTAGGTCATTTTCGGTTATCTGCCTTTTTCCGACTCGGAAGTTTTTCAGATTAGACATTTCTTGAAATCGCTTTGAAAATATCGTATAATAGCGGCATGATGCTGTACGAGGTCCAGGGCGGCGGGTTTTTAGGCTTCTATCGGGAGTATGGGGGTTCGGTGTCGATCGTCGGTGAGAGAACGCAATACAATCGAGAATGGATTGTCAAGCCTCGCCCTGTCGATAAATTCATCCCTGAGCATTACGAGGACCGGGAATTTTGGCAGGCTGAGCTGACTGTTGACGAGTGGGTTTTGGTTCCGGAGCACGTGGTCATAGAAACGAGGACCGTCGAGGCGGGCTGGGAGTACTCACAGATCTTTGTGCCTGGTGCCTGGTTGGACCGCCGATACTGGATTGAGGAGAATTGCGAATATCAGAGAGTTACTGAGCTGCGAAATATCCTGGGCGTGATGAAGACGGTTACCAGGACGATCCTCGTTTGTGAGCCTGCTCATTGGGGAAGCCGAAAAGAGTGGGTCCCGGGCTGGTGGAAAGAAGTTAGCGTGTGGGTCGATGAGCATGAGGAGCAATATGAAGTCAAGGTCCGCACACAGTACGTCAAGCAACCAGTCACACATCCGGGTTACTTTTACAACAAGAGCGTTCTTGTTCCGGCCAGGACCGTTGTGGAGTGGGTGGAGTCCGGGGCCTTCGAAGACGTGCCGTATCAGCAGTTAATATATGGCTACTCCGGCAATTCTGAGGAGTATGCGTTGGAGGAGCTGCAACGGTTCGCAGGTGAGCCGCGTCCTGGCGTTAATCCTTACGACAGTATGCAGCTTCGCTACACCGGAACAAATAATTGGATTAGCTTAAACGCGGGTTTCATAAGTAACGCCACGTCGATTGGTTATAACCGATATGTTGCCTGAAGTCAAAAAGTTATGAAGATAAGGAAGCTATATGGTATAATGTCATATAGTTAATACCCTGGCAGCAGCGTGTTGTCTCGGGGCAATGAAAAAGAACGCCCGTCGTGGGCAAGAGTTAGGAGATTAAGATTATGGCTTTTATTAGAGCAATAGAGTTGATTGCAAAGAAGTGGGCAGAGGTAACGCCCCGGAGAGCCGACAGTTACGCTGAGGGGATCGCTAATCCTCGTAGAAGCTGGAAGGCTGGGGCGTTAGCAGCGGAGTCGGCTTATGAGGACGGCATCCGTGATGCGATTACCCGCAAGGCATTTGGTAAGGGTGTCGCTAAGGCTGGAGACGAAAAGTGGGCCAGGAAAGCGACTGTGAATGGCGTCCGTAATTGGGGACCTGGCGTTGCTGAGGCCAAAGGCGATTATGCGGCTGGGTTTGCTCCGTACCGTGACGCGATTGCCGCGGTTAAGCTTTCCCCGCGTTACGCAAGGCGTGATCCTCGTAACCTCAAGAGAGTCGAGGACGTTGTCAAGGCGTTGGTGGCTAAGAAGCTGTCGTTGATGGGAAAGTAAGCCGCCGAGTACTCGGAACCGGAAATATAACATCTTTCCAAACGTAACTAAAACAATTCGGCCCTGCAGGACGATGAGCCGGATGCACAAACAAAAACAGAAATATTTCAGAAAGGCGGTAATCAAACATTATGAATTACAGACATGCAGTTTTGTTAGGCGAAAGCGATCTCGGTGGCACCGGTACCAAGATCATAGACAATTTTGGATCGGATCCGATTTCACGGATATCGCTGGTTTTCAGGCCGGTGGGTGGTAGTAACTCCCCTGTTGCTCATCCCGCTGCGAGCGTATCGAAGATTGAACTTGTCGATGGCTCTGATGCTTTGTTCTCCCTGACCGGTTACCAGTGCCAGGGCATAAACATTATGAGGTCACCTAAGACTAAGCCGAACGTGATACATTTCTTCACCGGTGGGACACCACAGACCGAGTTCAACCTTGACTTTGGCCGGTACCTGTGGGATGATCAGCTTGCGTTCGATCCTAAGAAGTTCACAAATCCTCAGTTAAAGTTCACATATGACGAAGACGCCTGGGACGCCAGTTGTACTTCACATGGTTTCTCGGTTCATGCGCATGTGTTCGCTCAGAAGTCGATATCGCCGATGGGTTTCCTGATGTCAAAGGAGGTCAAGGCCTACACTCCGGTGAGTGGCGCTAACGAGTACACGAATCTTCCCACTGATTTTCCGCATCGAGCATTGTTTGTCCAGGGCTTTTGTTCTGGAGGAGGTCTTCGAGCTATCGTGAGAGAAGTCAAGCTCGATGAGGACAATGACAAGCGGATCATTATCGATGGCGATGTCGATATACTGCGGAATTACCTCGATGAAATGTGGGGCGATGCCGTTGATATTTTGGTTGCGACGGTCGCGGCTGGTAGTAAAACCTACTTCATCACACCGCACAACCATTGCAGCGTTGCCGGCATAACCGATGCCGATGCGAAGACGATAGCCGGCAAGGACCTTTCCGGTGGTAAGTTCTGGGCTACTGCTGAAGCTGCAGGGCTTGCTAACTTCACAATTCGCGGTAAAAATCCTCATGGCATGATGGGCGTTCCGTTCGGCGATCAGATGGACATTGACGATTGGTACGATGTGTCAAGTATCAAGAAGCTTAGATTGCGGATCATAGGCGGTCCGAACTCGTCATCAAGTTACACGAACCGAATCGTTTGTGAGCAGTTGCGAACATATTGAGCGGGAAGGACTTTCTGAGTTATGGACATTAGTCATTGGAACATGGGCCAGATTATGCAGCTTCCGGATTTCGTGTTCGGAGCTCAAGAGTGCGTAAGCAAGTACATCGGGACATCTAGCGATGCTACTACTTATTTTAAGATAGAACAGCAGTTGCCTCCATGGTTTGTCGTGTGGTCGATATTAGTTGAGGCCGAAAGTCAAGCGCAAACCAAGGGCGTCAATCTGGCATTGCGACTCGGCGATGCTGTGCCAACGGAAGCGATTCTCCGGACTAAAGAGAAACTGATCATGAATAAGAGCAGTGCCGCACAGTTGTACGATTGGCATTTGCCGGCTGTTGGTTTGAAGCACATTACCGGCCTGAGGCAGTTGGTTGACGGCAAGGGCAGGCATATCATTGGTGCGCTTAAGATGGTCAATGAAAATGTGGCCGTCGAGAGCATCATAAGCGTTTTCATAACGCCGATTCCGAAAGAAGCCCCGGACTGGTTGGTTAAGATCTAGAGTCGATTCGGAGATTGCTTATGAGCGGCGAAACTGACCAGGTAAAGTGGCGGGGCGTTCGTCCGGTCCATGGGATTAGAGGAATTTGGCCTGAGCGTGATGCGGTTCGGGTTAACGAGGAAGCGACTGCGAACGGGGTAGATACGGTCACTATCTACCAAGTTCCAGCCAGCAAACGGTTGTTCATTTCAAATCTGTGCTTTTCGTCACGGATGGCTATTGACGGCTCTGCAGCTCCGAGAGTGTTTATAAATACTGCTCTCGGAGTTTTGCAATATCGGATCGTATATCATTACTACGATATTGCCGGGCATCAAATGAGTCCGTGCCATTATGTGCCAGCGCTGGAGGTAGAGCCCACCGATAAGGTTTTGCTTTACAATAACCATGCAAGCTGTTACGCCACCGGCGTGCTGCACGGCTGGTTAGAGGACGATTAGGCCTATGATATTCAGTGCGAATATCACGACTTCGAAGGACACTGCCAAAGACGATCTAAAACGTACGGTCCTGCAGGTAACGAAGGGACTTGTTTACAAAGTCGAGTTTTATTTTCCGTCCGGGTCGGCAGGTTTAGCCGGCGTTGCTGTGTTCGATGGTTTATACCAGTGCTGGCCATCGACAGTTGGAGAGTTCTTCATCGGTGAAAGTCAGACGATTAGCTTTGACGATCTATATCTCAAAGAAGCAGCTCCCTACACGTTCCAGATATTAACATATAACCTGGACGATACTCACAGCCATGCTATCGGGGTTCGTATAGGGCTTGTGAGCAAGGACGCGTTCTTAGCTCGGTTTATGCCGACAAAGGGTGCTGAGTTCATGGCGGACCTCGTTAAGAAGCTGAACGTAGAGCAGGCGGTCCTGCAGGGCACACAGAAAATAACAGTTGCGACAACGCCGGCTAAGTTCCTTGAGTCGGTGAAGCAGGTGAAAAGCGTCGTTGTACCTGCTGAGCCGGTAACGCCGGCGATTAAGATATTTACGCCACAGCAAGTCGAGAGATTCGGCATTGTGCCGACTGGTGGGGAGGTTCCTTCACGATGACAAGCGGATTACCAGATTATGGATTAGGTGTGCGCCCTCAATACGGCGGGGCGAAGTTCGTAAAAGCGGTAACTGCAGTGTTAGCTAACGTCAAAACGAGTTTAATATCGGTGACTGGCAAGGGAATGATATATGGTGGAGAGCTGAGAGTGTTAGGAACGGAGAGACAAATGCTCGACGTTCCCATCTTGAGTATCGATGGTGTGGAGATCTCGGACACGAATTTCGACAACATGAGAGGGTGGGGGTTTGACGTAGAGCGAGTTGCTCCGTTTTACATAAGGCATTTCGACGGTGTGAACTTCTTATATTCGGTAGGACTGACGAATGGATTTACTTTTGAAAGTAGTTTCGAGATTCTTTACGATGAAAAGGACGGTGGCACTCCCGGCGTATCGTGCCGGGCATATTACGCATTGTTATGAACGTGGACCATCGAGAGACGTTTCGGAGTGACATTTCAAAACGAGGTTCTCTGTGCTGGACGAAATCGGCCCGGTTAGTACCATAAGACCAACAGGGCCATAAAAAGTGGCTTAGATCCGTCGCTGTGAACAGTTTATCAGGAGAATACGTTACAATGAGAGCTATCAAGAAAATAATAAGCAAGAACCAGGGCGTCTTCGCGGCGTCTGGGATCATCATCGGGATTATGATTTGGGGCTTCGGTTGTCAATCACAGGTAACGTCTTTAACTGAGCCGAGTATCAAGGTAACTCGCGGGGAGCTAAAAATTGAAATCGATGTCGAGATTACCAGGCTGGAACGTGAGCTCGAGATTTTGATGCGGCAAGCTGCGCTGAAGGTCCAGGATTTAGATCGTCAAGACGAGATAAAGCAAAAGCTGTTTGACTTTGCTGCTTTAACGGTTGCGAATAATGCGCTCAATCCGGCTGGCGCCGTTGCCCTGGCGTTCAGTATATTTGGTATCGGAGCCGTGATCGACAATCGTATAAAAGACAAGGTGATTAAGAATCGGCCTAAGGTGAAAGCATAATGGCACTTCTTGAAATTGGACAAAAGCCGATGGTCATGTCGCATTACCCTCACATGCTTCACGAAGATATCGCGGTCTGGTCAAAGTTTTTGACGAAGATGGCGGAGGTGATTACCCGGGTTTGGTATGATGTGCACGTGGGGCAAGCCGTTTCGCCGGTAGATCCATCGTCAACGGTTCAGCAGAAAGTTGCGGCTGGAGTTACGCGGAAGCGCATCGATGTAGTCGCTCGGGTCGGGCCCGAGTTCTGGGTAATCGAAGTTAAGCCGGTTGCCGGCATGGGTGCGCTCGGCCAAGTGTATTCGTATAATCGTTTGTTCGCTTTGGAATATGAGACATTCAGTCCGACGAAGCCGGTCGTTGTCTGCGACGTGATTGATGCTGATGTCCTTGCATCTTATGGGGAATTAGGCGTGATGGTTTTCGTGAATGATTGACGGATATCGGTTCACGTTTGGCGTTTGGAAGCCAAATCTAACAGGCTCTACTACTAATAGTTAACGTTTAAATAGTAGTAGTAGTAGTATGCCCTGTTACATTGTTAGCAACTGCCCGAAATGTCGCTAAGGCCGATTCTCCGGCTCTATAATCAAGTCTCGCGCGCGATCGCGTGCGCGCGTGCGCGGGATGGCGTGCGGGCGCGTGCGAAGTTAGGCGTTGTCCAGTAAGGGTTTACGTCGAAATGTCGTGTTATGCACCCTCAGATTGTTAGCTAAATTGTTAGATGTTGGGGTAAACCTAACAATTATTTTGCCCTAACGTCCGATAACTGGCTTTAGTAACAATAAAGTAACAACAATGTAACAATAAAGTAACAACCACATTGTCAAGCAAACTCTCCAGGAAGAGTCGGCGGATTCATCGCTGCCTGGTAAAAAATATATTTCTCCCTTGCCCCCGGCCCCCCCGGATGTGTATAACATGTTAGTACATGAATAAATGCAGGGGCGTATAAATGAATGTTCCGTATATTTGTAAAGCTCACAGGCAGCATAATTCGATTGTAATGACGATTCCGAAGGGTATTTGTGTTGCATTGGATATCAAGGCGGGTGACATACTTTGCTTGGATCTTCAATGTGGAAAAGGTGAAGCAATATTTACGATCCAAATGAAAGGACCCCTGCACAATGATAAATCTCAAGAACATTCCGTTAAACAAAATAGTAGTGGGCGAACATGAGCAGCGTTTGGATTATGACGATGAGGACATCGCAGGGCTTGCCGCGAGCATCAAGCGTTTGGGGTTGCTGTATCCGATAGTTGTCGAAGTCTTTGAGGACGGCTTCAAGGTAGTTGAGGGACATCGGCGGAGGTTGGCAGTTACGAAACTTGGCTGGACGGAAGTTGATTGCTTCATCGCTGATACCGTTTCATTCAACAACGTCGAAATAGCTTTTGCCGGCAATTTCTTTCGAAAAGAGCTCACACAGATTGAGCTGGCAAGTGCGATTACCGATGCGCACAAAACAGGCGAAATGAGCGTTGCTGATTTAGCCGAGGGTTTTCACAAATCCCAAGATTGGGTTCGCCGGATGATGGCGGTCATGGCCTGGCCTGCTGACGTCCAGGCTTGCGTACATGAGCGTTTGATGAGCCTGAGTGCTGCCAGCAACCTTGCACTTATCGAAGACCCTGTTTACAGGGAGTTCCTCCTGCAGAACGCTTGCGAAGGTGGCGTTACTGCACGGACTACGGCATCATGGCTACAGGCCTGGCGTGTGATGCAACCGGCGTCTGAAGCGATCACCTCGGAGCCTGCGGGAACAAGTGCGCCTATAACGCCCCAAGTACCGCAGGCCCCGTGCTTTTGTTGTGCTCAATCGTTTCCGGTTGATATGGTGAGCCATATTCCTGTTTGTGGTGCATGTGTTCAAATTTTAAGAAAGGTTGGCGACGGATGAAATCAGACGATGTAGTTGGATTAGTGATAATGGTAGAGGCTCAAATAAAAGAGGCACGCCTGGCCCTTGACTGTGACGATCCGATAAGAGCCCAAACGAACATCATGATTATTTGTGCGAAGATTGCCAAAGCCCATGGCGGAACGGCACCGTTTTTAGCGGGGGCGTTATCGGAATTCTATCAGGGACTCACCGACGAGGAAAAGGCTGCCGTTCAAAAAGCTGCGGACCAACAGGGCGATGACAAGGGCACACAGAAGATAGCAGATAAGCCCGGCTATTATGATCGTTCGTCTCATGGTAATCGCTCCAATCCTTCTTGATTCTCAAGGTTTTCGATAGCACTACGCTTATCGTCCTCATTCGGATGGCAATAGATTTGAGTAGTGGACATGTTACTATGGCCCAACAACTCCTGCACTGTTCGCATATCTGTAACCCGCATGAGCTTAGACGCAAACGTGTGTCTGAGCATATGTGGATTTACTGGCCGGTTTAGACCGGACATTCCGGCCTTAAACAAAATACGTTCGACCTGGCGTGTTGTGATACATTTATCTGAATCTTCTTGCGTAAAGATTTTGTGGTTTGACATTAATGCCTCGATCCAGCCATTATGTTCACGGTATTCGGAGATAACCTGCATGAGTCGAGTCGAGACCGGGACGATGCGCTCGTGTCCGTTCTTTGCGATCACATCTCGCACTACCAGGCTTTTCACTGGTAGGCCTTTGAAGTAGAGGTCTTGGACCTCGAGTGCGACTACCTCGCCCACTCTAAGCCCTGCTTCGAGCATCAGGCAGGCGATTAGATAGTTGCGGACGCCCTTGTGAAATTTGACTGAAGATGCGTTGCGCTCGAGTAGAGCATCGAGTAGCTGATGCTGCTCGGTGACATTTAAGGTTTTTGGTGCGGTCATTTTGTTGTCTCCATAGAAAGTTGTTCGAATAAGGCTGAGCCGATTCGTGACCATTGCTTCGCGGTTAGGCCGTTGTCCATCATCCACGTGTTTATAAGCAGGCAAGGCGGATAATTGAGCGGTTGTTTTAATTTAGTGACCGCGTGGACCTCGCCGTTCTCGATTGAGAGTACGCACGATGTGCAGTTCAACGCGTTAAACTTTTCGAGTACCCTTCCAGCTTCCAAGATAAGATCTTCTTTGTTCATGGTAGTAGCCCCTTTCAGTTTAGAAAGCTCATGTAAGCAACTGCAAGATAGTTATATGAAATCCAGCTTAAGGGCCGGAGGTTGATATTGAGATAATACTGAATAGCCCGGACGTCCTCTGAGACTTCCTTGGTGTTTCCGGCATCAAGGTTTTTTGTTGCCAGTTCAAGAATCGTTCTGATTACTCTTAGATCTATGACTGTTTCGATTTGCATGGCGTTTCTCCTGTGTTTGGTTTTTAGTTTTGTGAGCGCAGCGGTTACATAGATCAGGCTCTACCCAATGGCA
>SDBT01017833.1_pt1 | contig 11190 bp, 14 predicted proteins | sample 2277101 | NCBI WGS metagenome assembly SDBT01 (sample SAMN10404973, study PRJNA504765) | marine sediment metagenome | isolation source: marine sediment core GS10_PC15, 103 cmbsf | place: Arctic Ocean: Southern Knipovich Ridge | collected 2010 | reverse complement strand
GATTCCATAATATAAATATTCCATTTCTGTAGATGGTTTCTTCATCTTATTGTTTATTAATAGATCATAAATTTTTTTGATTTCTCCAACCGTTAGTATTTCCACATATGTACAATTTCTTTGTTTTAAATATTTCTTTATTTCTTCTATCATTTTAAACTTTTTATTATATTATTTTTAATATTTTTTTTATCATTTTTTACATTTCCACAGCACAATTATTTTGATCATTGATAGATTCCTCTATACTTTTTATTGATGGATTATCAAAATATTGTAATACAGTTTCCTGCAATAATTTATGTTGTTCATATATTCCTTTCATTCTTATCGTTTCATATGGTTTATCAAATGTGAATACTAATTCCTCAAGTATTTTTACAATATCTTTATCTAATGATACATTTTTTTTATCTATTATAAATTCAGGTAAATCATCACAATCATATACATCTAAATATATTCCCGTCTTAAAATAATTACCATTTACTATATTAAAAGCTATATTTTTGTCTGGAATAAATATTTCATCATAATACTTTCCATCATCATATTTTATTACATATTTAAATGCTTTGAATCTATCTTTTATTTTTATTCCATTACCATGATCATCATACTCATCCATTATAATTTATAAGTTAGGATTTTTATTATATGATTTATTATTATTTTTTTGATCATTTTTAACATTTTCCTAAGGAAAAGAACAGCAATTTATTACTGTTACATGCCATTCCTATAAATCTTGGACATTTCGGACATTTACAATCATTTGTTATCTTTCCATCATTTCCAATATAATAGTTTGATCCACGTATTAAGTTCGTGTATATATCTTTAATTACACCATTACAGAAACAAACTTTTGCTATTTGTCCTTCTCTTGTATTTCTTTTTACTACACCAACCAATTCCACATTTCTATCATCAGGTACTCTAGCTATATATGGATTTAATGTCCTAGATGATAACATTGTTCCATCAAAATTAACACTACCTGAAATTTGACCAACCACATATATTTGTGATAAACAATCAGTTGTAATACCCAATCCTGCAGCTACTGAATTATCATTTGCATTTGATACTACAACCCACTGCCATACTCCGTCCAATGTTAATTTAGCAACAAAAACATTTTGCGTATTTTGACTAGTTTGATTAACATATATCCTGCCGAATTGTGCAGTATTAGAGATTATACCAGTTACGTATAAATTATTATTTCCAAAAGCAATTGATTGATTTCCTATATTTGATAAATTCCTACCAGCTTCTGTAACATATATCCATTCTCCACTATCTCCATTATCTTGTATTCTTGATACAAATATATTATTTCCTGATCCATTTATAAATATATCAGTAGTTAAAGGATTTCTAAACCTTGCCAACTCTGTAAATGTACTCGTAATATATATATATCCTTCACAATCAATTACTATACCATATCCAGTGTCCATACCTGTATTTAATACAGCTTGTATAGCCCAGAACCAGTCAGCTGTACCTCCGAAATCTACTATTTTTGCAACAAAAATATTTCTATCATTTGCTGTCATGGATAAATTAGCATCAAAAACTATAGTTCCTTTAAATGTTCCATGTACATATACATTCGAGTATTCATCCGCAGTTATAGCAAAGCCTCTATCATCATCTTCGCCACCAGCTGACAATGCCCAAGACCACGATACTGAGTTATTAGCGCCTTCTGTTAATTTAGCTACTATAATATCTTTTGTTGAATTTACCGACGTGATCGTAGTATTTCCAAAATTAGCACTTCCTTCTAAATATCCAGTTATATAAATATCTGAATTACAATTAGATGTAACAGATTCACCTATAGCGTTATAATTTTGTTGATTATTTTGCATCGATGATATTAGCCATAACCAGTTACCATTAGTATTTATTTTTGCAACAAATATATTTTCACCAGTGTTCGAAGAAGATGCAACCAAATTTCCTAATGACATGGATCCTATATATGAACCCGTTATATACAATGAATCATTATTATAAAATATACTATTTGAACACATGTTATTCCTTGAAGCTCCATTTTTAGCCCATACCCATTCTCCTTTACCATTCATTTTAGCAACATATATAGTCGTGACCAGTGATGATAATATTGTGTTACCAAATCTTATCTGGCCCTCAAATACACCCGTAATGTATGTATTTCCCAAACTATCACTCGTTATCGATCTACCAAATGTTATATCTCCGGTTCCTTGACTGGCCAGGTCGAAATATGGATCATAATTGAATTTTCTACCACATATAGGATTTCCAACCGTTGTTTTTCTTATAATATCTCCTTTCTTAATATCTTCGCTTACAACCACATCACAATCTAAACAACATTCACATTTCCCCGGAAATCCCATCATTCCCTTAGGGCCTGTTGATCCCGTAAATCCAAAGGGTCCAATTGGTCCAGTTACCCCCGTATTTCCTTGTGGTCCTCTATCTCCCTTTTGTCCTATATTTCCAGTTGGCCCAGTTTCTCCTTTCTTCCCTCTAGGTCCAGTAGATCCGGTATCCCCCCTACATCCTTTCTTACCTTTAGGTCCAGTTGATCCAGTATCTCCCCTACATCCTTTCTCCCCTCTAGGTCCAGTTGATCCAGTATCTCCTCTACATCCTTTCTTCCCTCTAGGTCCTGTAGGGCCCGTTGGTCCTTTTTTATGATGATGATGTTTTTTATGACAGGGACTACTTTTAGAGCTACTCTCTGAATCACTGTGACAGCTATTATGTGAGCTACTTTCAGAGTTACTATGGGAATTATTATAGGGACCGTTGTGGTAATTGCTATCTGTATCAAGATCATTATTGTAGTCATTATCAGGACTACTAGTAGAGTTAGTTTTTAAATTACTATGGGATTTTATATTTGAGTTATAATCATCTTTATATATTTTAGGGTATTTTGCCCTGTAATTTTTCCCTCTTTTTGAGAGATCGGCATATATATCATGATCGTATTTTCTCATATTTTTTTATGATTTATTATTTTTTTGGAGAAAAAAATGAGATATTTATTTTTTCTGAAGAAAAAAACACAGAAACATCCTTTTTTTAATAAATCGGAAAATAATCCTTAAAAAAATAATGTCGGTTATAAAAAAGATATAATGACGGTATGCTATAACACTAATCTTTTTAAGTACACATGCATTTCCATCATAATAATTTCATGCATAGGATTATTATCAACAACTATTGTTGATTATGTTATCACGCCGTGTGACGATGCATATCACAGCATAGATCAGTGTTTAAATTCAACTAATTGCGATGAAAGATATTGTGAGCCTACAACATGTAAAAATTATACATGTCTCCCACGTATATACAAATTATGCAAGCATGATAATAAAATATTTTATCCAGAATTAGATAAATGTCCAAATGATATTATTTATGATATATCCTGGATCAGGATTATCTTAGCAAGTATTATACTTTTGATTATAGGAATTTACTTGAGTACATTGATCCATTACAGATGTCATTATTATTATCAATATGTATCTGACGGAGCTGATTGGGATGATCAATTAAATGATAATCCAAATTCTAATATAATTATATGTGACCTATGTAACGGATCCGGCCGTGATATAATGTACGGCGCACATTGTTCTAAATGTAACGGTAATGGCAGAATTTTGTCAGAAAAAGAATTGTTGATTGGCGCCTAAACGTGGTTTAATTTAATTGATTTAGTCATATAATCTAGTTCTATTTTCATACTATTTTTGCTTTTAATAATCCAGTCCCATAATTTTTTAATGTTTGGATATGATACATATAAATTTGATGTCTGTTTATAAACTTTATTACAATTTTCATTAATATATTCCTTCAAATAGAAAAGTGAATAATATTTTGTTTCATTATCTGTTTTTGAGAGACAGATCTTATTAAGTAGCCTAAATAAATATCTTGAAAAAATAGAACCGTGCGTATATATCATGGCATTCTCTTCTAACGATGTAGATGTAAAACATATTATTTTTGGGGACATAAAATCAATCTCCATTCCCAATTTATATATATTTTTTGTATCATGTTTATATGGTATCCTCATATTTGATACTTGACAACAATCCATAACTACAAATATTTCAGCCTTATTATATGTTGATAAAACCAAATTTTTTATGAAATCATCAGCATTATATATATTTTTATTTTTATCTTTATATTCACCATCATATGTAAAGCTTTTTATTCTCTTTGGTAATTCTATATTATTGTTATTTGAATGACCACTATAATACACATAAACCTTTTTTTCATTTTTAACAAATAATTTAATTTTATCTATCATGTCCTTCTTATGTTTATAATAATAATAATGATTGTTTGTTTTTATTGTGTCCATTATAGACAAAATGCTAGAATTAACCACACCCAATGTTATACTAGGCCTAACTAAATCTAACTGCATATCATCCATTATATCAGTTATCACAATAATATCATCATAATTATTATGTAAAGCATAATTATACGAATGATATAAATCTATTGCAACACTATGTAACTTAAATCTATCTACACTATCTATATATGAAAATATTATTAATACAGCAATTTTTTTATACATATTTTTATACATATTTTTTTTTTTATTTTTTTTTATTTTTTTAGACATTTTTTGCGATATTTTTATTTTTTTGAATTTGACTGAAAAAAATGATTTAAAAATATTATATATTATATAAAAAATAACAATGAAATTATTTAAACCTACATTTGTTGCATTGATTAAGATTAATGATATATCATATGAATATTATGGTAATGAATTAAATCAATTAAGTTTAGTAGAGGAACAACCTACGTTCAAATTAAACCCAGAATTACAACAATTAGATAATTATCCAATTCCACATACTGTCGAAATATTATCTTTATTTTCAACTAAAATTAAAATTCCTAGAGAATCATTTATTAACCCCATAAAATTTATAACTAATAATAAAGAAATATCAATTGATCAATTTTATATTAAGGGTGGTGAAGCCAGTATTTATACAGGAAAAATTAATAATAATCCAGTGATTTTTAAGATGTATACACGAGCCGGAAAAAAATTAAGGGCTCTATCACCTAAGATTAGAAAATATCAACCATATAAATATATATTATTTAAAGAAGGACGAGGCCGTTATTTAGTAGGGATGCAAATACTGCAGGAGGCTGTTTGGAGCGAAAAAATATTTAATCAAAGTTTAGAATTTTTAAAGATTATGGATGATTTAAATGAAATACATGGGGATATATCTCCAGGGAATTTAATGATGGATTATGAAAGAAACGTAAAATTTATCGATTTTATTCGAATTAAAGGTGGTACTCCATTTTATAGTAAAAATACAACTGACAGACAAGCTTTAGGTAGAACACTCCTAGGTATTAAATATACTTCGTTAATTAAACAATATATAAATCAATTAAACATAACTTATACTAAATATACTTTGTTTAAATTATATGATATATATTTAAAATATTACCCTGATTCAGAAGAAAAAGACTTTTTTAATTGGTTTTATCAAAATTTTCCACAAGATGAATATAGCTTACAATTACTTCAAATGGCTATATAATATTACCAGAGTTTTAGATATTTTTGCATGATTGGCAATATATTTCGATATGCGCTATCATTGTCCATATAATATGCTATTACTGGCTCTATTTTGCATTTATAAAAATTTCTTTTCGTACTATTTTTAACCATGTCACTGTCTATATCACAATAATTTTTTGGTATCATTAAAAATTGTCCATATTGGTTCAAAAAAGTTATAATTTCACCGTCATCATCTATAGTTAAAATAATCATATCCAAATATTTACCATAATAACAATTTTTTTCTACATCATCTATATTAGTATCAGTCCATTCATCAAGTATTTCTTCATAAAAATCCTCATTCATAGAATTTTTTTTAATTTTTTTTTAAAAAAATATATTTTTTTAGGGATATTTTAGCTTTCATATTTAGAATACATATCATAATCGAAATCTTTCAATGCTTCATGGTGATTCATATCTTCAGCTGTTTCGCCCGTAATTTCTGATGGACCAATTTCTTCTAATACCAACGGTGGATACGATATATATCCACCAGAATTACGTGTTATTAATTCACTTGTTACAATTGCATTATTATCTTCTTTATCCAATTCTATATTTTCAAATGGTCTATCATACAATTCTAATACTTTTTTGGCATATTCGGTAGATATTAAATACATTTGTGTTCCCCAAGTGTCCCAATTCATAGTTGATATGTTTTCTATGTCAATATTTTTTCCAGCCCATTCTAAATCTTCCCAATGCCAAATCAAATATCCTAAACTAATCAAGGGACAATTATCTGGCATATTATTCCATACATCATTAAATTTTTCAATAAAATTATTATGTAACTGTACATCATCCTCACATATAATTGCATATTCCTTGTCTTTACTTTCTGATAAGAAAAATCTTATAGCTTTCAAATGACTTGCTAAACATGAAGCTACTCTTTTTTCTGCTTCAATATTATCTTCATGAATGCCATAATATGAATCTTTATCATAATAATAATCAAATAAATTTGTATCTAATTCAACTGCTTCTATAAACTTCGCTTTTTCATGCAATCCTGATTTGATAAATCGTTTCATCATCCTTTCCCGTCTTTCCTCTGATAATCTAACATTTATACAATATATATTTTTTATATTATCCATTTATATATTATTTTTATATATTATATATTTTTTTAGGGGTTTTCCTTTATTTTTCTATATAAATGATTAATTTATTTAAGATATTCGCTCAAATTCTTCTCAGCTTTAAACCCTCCCAAGTAAGTTCGATTAAACGTAATCTTATATGTTCTTTATTTGCCGGTTTAATTCCATCTAAATTAAAAGTCATAGTTTCTTTCCAATAAATATATGTTTGCACACTATTATAATTATCGGAAAGACTTTCTATAACATCTCTTTTTTTGTGATCGAAACAGTATATAAATTATCTTTTACCGTATATTCCCTTAATGATATCTATATGTTTACCATTAGGGTGCGAGTATACATCTTTATATAGAAAATGATCGGTCATTGTAATTTTTTTCTTATATGTTTTTTTTTTATTTTTTCTTCATTTTTATTGAAAAAAATGATGAAAAAAAATATTTTTTCTTTATAATATATTATTTCTTCGAAATGGATTTGGATAAATATATACATGAATTGGAGAAGGAAGGCGATGAGATAGATATTACAGAAGAATTAAATGATCAAATTAATTTTGTGCCTACAAAAATATGTAAAAATGAAAAAAATGGTGGGTTATGGATATCAGGAGTAATAGATGAAAATTACTTAGAATTAATATATAAAATACAAAGAAAATATAAATTCGATAAAATAATAACAGTTTCTGATGACAAATATCCTGATTTGTCAGTTTTTAATTTTGATCATAAAATATATAATATCAAAGATGATATAGATAATAAACAGAATGCATTAAAATTTAAAAATATTTTGAATGGCTTAGTTCGTCATATACATAAAGAATTAAAGAAAGGTAAACGAATTTTTATTCATTGTGGTGCTGGCATGAATAGAAGTACTACGATAATCATATATTATATGATATATGTAGATAAACTTAATAATTCTGTCAAAAATATTAAATATTATATATCATATCTAAAAAGATATCGAAGTATTATTTATGCTTATCCTAATAAAAATTTTATTTATATGTTAAATGAATATATTGAAAAAAAATGATAAATAAAAAAAATATATATATATATAAATAAAAAATGGATAAAGTTATAAAATATATAGAAACAAATTTCAAAATAATAAAAGTTTATGACAATAAACATGTATATAAGATACATATAAATAATGATGATTATATAATACATATAGTTGATATCAAAGTACATCCATGGATATCAGAACCTTCATTCGATATTATGGACAGTAATAAATACATAGAAAGAACAATAAATAATTACAGATTATGTTCTAAATTAAATATAGGTCCCAAATTATATCAAACTTTAAATGTATATGGTTATGAATTAATGTTATTAGAATATTTACCACATAATATTACTGAATATATAATTGAAAACTATTCAGATCAAATAAAAATATTTATATCAAATATACATAAATTAGGTATATATCATGGTGATTTACATAGTAGTAATATTGCAATGGATAAAAATATGAAATTTAAATTATTAGATTTTGAGACCATGTTTTTTAATGATGAAATTAATATAGAATCAAACATATCTTATAATCCTATTATAAAAGAATGGATAGAAAATGGTTTTTCTAATAATATGACTATAAAACAATTTATTGAATATGAAGCAAATAAAAATTGGACAATTCTTGGATAATTATTTAAAGATCTATGTATACTATATTTAAAGATAATACGTGGCGAAATGATCGGCCATTTCATTACCATGTATACCTGAGTGAGCTGAAACGTGTGTCCATTTAACGTTTAATTTATTATTTAATTCATCTAATTGTGTCCATAAATCAATATTTTTTATATTTTTCCAGTTTCTTTCTTTCCAAGATGATATATATTCTGTTATTCCTTTTACTATATATTCACTATCTGTTTTTATTTCAATATAATTATCATTTCTATTTAAACAAATTTGTAATGCTACAATTACTGCTGTAAGTTCAGCCCGATTATTTGTCACATAGCCATTTATTACAGATGCAACATTTCTCAGATCATTATCGCCGAAATACACGCCGATACCACCCTTAGTTTTATTATAACCATTATTTTTGCATGCACCATCAGTATATATAACAGTCCTATTAATTTCCATAGTTTTCATTTTTTTCTTTATAAGTCTTTGTTTTTCCCCGTCAGATAATCTTTTTCTTTTTGGTGAAGGACACAAAATTTTAAAAGGATCACTCGACGATAATTTATTTGGTTCTATTACTGAAATATTATTACCATTCATATATTTCTCAGCATCTTCTTTATTTTTAAATTTTTTGTATGTAGCGCCTGGATATTTATGTACATTTTCTCTACATTGTTCCCATGTTCTATATATACCTGGATTCCTGCCTACTTTTACTGCATAAAATCCTGACATAATTTTATTTTAATAAAAAAATAAAATATAAAATCATTTTTTTTTAAGTATTATTTAAGTTTTTTATTAAAATACTTTCTTTAATGCTTTTTCTATCTGATCAAATAAGTTGTTATCGAATGATGCTGATGTAATAAAGAAATGATCTGTTTCGTTTTTTAATAAACGAATGATATTATTCTTAAAAAGAGCAATTATTCTATCACAATCAAAAATAACGGGATATGATGTATGAAACCCATCTTCAATATTACCATTTACATCTTCTGTTACATATAATGGAATTATATCATTTTTAATATTAATCAATTCTAAACCATTAAATATTTTTTTTTTGTATTCACATTAGTTTGAATTATGATGATATTTTCTATATTTTTTAGTTCATTCATTAATTTTGTTGATTTCTCTCTAGAATAAAATCCTTCTAGGAATGGACGTTGTGTGACTTTTTTCCCGATATCTTCATCCAATGCTCCATCAAACTTATCATAAGGTTGACTTCCAATGCTAAAAAATCCAAATAAATTTATATTATATATTTTATCTATAATTAAATTAGTTTCTTCATCTAAAGGTCCAAAATGATATGGAGTTTTTGGTAATAATCCCCTTATAAACATCAAATTAAGTGCCTGGATATCTTTTAGATTATTAGAGTCTTCCCAGTACATTTTGGCGAACAGAAGTTCATGTTCTCTCACAATGTCAATCCTGTGACCTGATCGACATTTAGTTTTAAAAAAATTAATTAACCGTGAATCGACTTCGTCCATAATTTTATTTCTTTTTTTGCTTTGTTACGCTATGATATGTTATATTTTTACATATTTTTTTTTATTTTTTTCATCATTTTTTTGCTTCAAAAATAATCGTATTTTTCTAATTCTTCAGCATATTCATTTAGATCATTTAATATGTTTTGTATATTTTTTGGTACATTTTGATGATATATCAATCCGATTAAGTCATTTGCATAATATATATCATTTGGATCAACTATATACGACAATACATCTTTTATAAGATCATCTTTAATTGAAATATCTATCAAGAAAAAATTAAATAATTTTATTAACTCTAATATTTCAAGCACTGTACCAATTATAGTTTTTCCATATAATGATTTTAATAATAATTCAAATACTGATGCATTAATATCATTCAAATATATATCTATATATGTTGAGGGGGTTGCAAAATGATTGATATGAATACGAAAATATTTACTCAATAAAGTTAGCACTGATTTATGAGCATAAAAAAATGTGTTATCATTTACAATTATTTTAACATCAGATGATTCTTTGCTATTATATAAATCATTATAGTTTATATCATTTAATCCAAAATCAACAATTATGTTTCTACTAATTTCACAGTCTTTATATTCTCTAATTAATTTATTCAATTCTGGTATATCATCCATTATGTCTTTGTATATATATACATCATATGATGTATTAGTTTCTTGATAATCAGGAAAATTGGCAAATTTAATATTATCTTTTATAATGGTTATTACATAACTTAATGTATATCTATAATAATATGTTATTTTCAAATAATATGGATAATATGTATTGACTTTAATCATTTATTTTTATAAGGATATTTTTTTTTTATTTTTTTTCATCATTTTTTTTAATCTTCAAATTCACTTTTTAATTCATATCTACATAGAGGACAATTTGTGTATTGAACTAACCATGTATCAATTGATTCAGGATCAAAATAATGTTCGCATGGCAATATTTTAACATCTGACTCATCATCAAAATGAATAAATCCTACCGGACACGTATCATAATTATTATGTATTTCTCTATTATATTTTTCCGTGGGTAAATTTTCTATATATAACATCATTAATGGATGTTTATAAATCCTATATGATTCATCTATAGTTCGTGCTATATCATCATCTGTGTATATTTTTAGATATAAATCTATCTTTGTATATATCTCAGATTCTATGTCTATGTCTATG
>SDBT01017832.1_pt1 | contig 11190 bp, 5 predicted proteins | sample 2277101 | NCBI WGS metagenome assembly SDBT01 (sample SAMN10404973, study PRJNA504765) | marine sediment metagenome | isolation source: marine sediment core GS10_PC15, 103 cmbsf | place: Arctic Ocean: Southern Knipovich Ridge | collected 2010 | reverse complement strand
GTCTGGATCGTCTCCGGGATGGAGCCTACACTCCCAACCGTCAGTTCGATGCCCTTGGCCGCAGCTTGCTCGCGAAGCGCGCACACGATGTCGGTGACCATATCCCAGGGGTTGCAGGCGGCGATCTCCAACTCCAGATTGCCCATTTCCATCCGCGACAGGTCCAGGATGTCATCGATGAGCTCGAGCAGGAGCCTGCCGCTGGCGCGGGTGGCGTCAACGGCCTCGAAACACCTGCGTGGTACGTTGTGAAGGCGCAGCTCCCGTCGGAGGATGTCGGCATAGCCGATGATCGCGTTCATGGGCGTCCGGATTTCGTGGCTCATGTTGGCCAGGAACCGGCTCTTGGATTCATTGGCGAGCTCGGCCGACCTTCGGGCGGCCACGTTCGCATCTAGGGCCCGTTTCAGACGCACCATCGCCCGCAACCGCCCCAGCAGTTCGCCCTGATCCCACGGTTTCACCAGGAAATCGTCCGCGCCCAGGTCCATGCACGCCACCAGGTGCTCCCGGTCCGCAACGGCCGTCAGCATGAGAACGGGAATCGACGCCAGTGCTTCGTCTGCCTTGGCTTCTTGCAGGACCTCGGTGCCGCGCCGATCGGGCAGGATCAGGTCGAGGATCACGACATCGACCACCTCGGACCGGAGAATCCTCAGGCCCTCCCCCCCGTCTTCCGCCAGGAGCACTTCGTAACCGTCATCGACGAGCGTTTCCCGCAATGACATCCGGACCGTGAAGCTGTCATCAATGATGAGAATCCGGGCCGGAACTGGCGGAGAGCTCACTAATGGCGAGGAGGCGAGATGCGTTCGTTCTTCGTCTGGAGTCTCCTCCTTGTTCTTGTTGACAATGTCCCGCTGCCCGACCCGGGCCTCGATGTCAGTGCCTGAGTTGTGGGACATACCGCATCTCCTCTGGAGCATTCACCATGCGTGTCGGACGTCCATGGCCGCAAGGGGTCTGCCCGGTTCCAGATACTTCTGCAGTTCGGCCAGCAGGGCCTCGTAGTCCACCGGCTTGGAGAGATAGCCGGTGCAGCCCGCCTGTAGGCACATCTCCCGATCCCCCCGCATGGCGTTGGCCGTCAGGGCGATGATCGGGACCTGATTGCCACTGGCCCGGATTTGTTGCGTCGCTTCCAGACCGTCCATTACCGGCATCTGCCAGTCCATAAGTATCAAGTCATACGACTCGTCCCCGACCGCCCACACCGCCGCCTGTCCGTCTTTGACGGTGGCGATCTCCACTCCCAGATCCGCCAGCATGGCCACCAGCATGTCGCGATTGACCAAGGAGTCCTCGGCCACCAGAATCCGGCCGTCAAACCGCAGGTCAATCCCTGCGGGAGCCGGCTCACCGCTTGGTACCAGCACCACCTTCAGATCGTGTCTCAGCTCCACCCCCTCCAGGCTCCCCGTGGGTACTTCCAGAGTGAAGATACTGCCCCGGCTCTCCACGCTGCTTGCGGTAATGTCGCCCCCCAGGGCCCGGGCGATCTGCCGGCTGATGGCCAGGCCCAGACCCGTGCCCCCGAACTTCCGGCTGGTTGAACGCTCCGCCTGTGTGAACGGCTCGAAGATCGCATTCAGGCGGTCTTGAGAGATACCGATTCCGGTGTCGCCCACGTCGAACCGAATGAACGACTCTTCGGCGGATCCCCGGAGGCGAACCGAGAGGCGAACGCTGCCCTCGCTCGTGAACTTGACCGCGTTGCCAACCAGGTTCATGAGGCACTGCCGCAGACGGTCATGATCGGTCTGGACCGTCGCCGGGATGGGTCCTTCGCTCTCCACCGTCAGTTCAATGCCCTTCTGGACGGCTCGCACGTTGAGCACCGACACGACGTCGCTGACGATGCTCCAGGGATCGCAGGTGGCGATGTCCATCTGCAGCTTGCCGGCTTCGATCCGCGAGAGATCGAGAATCTGATCGATGAGCTTTGACAGAAACTGACCGCTGGTGTGAATCCCGTTGACGGCTTGCCGGTGCTTCGCCGGAACCCGATCTGCCTCAGCCTGCCGCCGCATTATGTCCGCATACCCGATGATCGCGTTCAAGGGAGTGCGGATCTCATGGCTCATGTTGGCCAGGAACTCACTCTTGGACTGCGTCGCCGCTTCGGCTGCCACTGCCAAGTCGTTCACGCGTTCGATACTTCGCTCGAGCTCTTCCTCCCTCCGTTTGCGCTCGCTGATGTCCTGAATGAACCCGTCGTAGGAGATCAGCGCTCCCGCTTGGTCGAAATGCCGTACGGGCGTCTGCTTGATCCAACGAACCTCCCCATTCTTGTGCACGATGCGATACTCGAGCGGCTCGACGTCCTTGCCCGACAGGATGCGCCTGATATGTTGGCGCACCCGGTCCTGGTCCTCTTCGTGCACTATCTCAGTCCACGAGTCCGGGTCGGCCGCGAACTCCTCAGGCGAGTGGCCGGTCACTGCCAGACACCTCGGGTCGTAGACCGCCGCCGCGACAGTGCCGGCCTTCAATCGCACGGTGTAGACGTAGTCGGCAAGCGTCTTGGTGATCTGTTGAATCCGGCTCTCACTCTCCCTCAGTTGGCGCCGTGACCGATTTCGCTCGATCGCATGGCGAATTGTCCGTCTGATCAACTCCTCGGAGAGCCCGCCCTTGTTCAGGTACTCTTGGGCCTCACTGTGGAGTGCCTCGACCTCGGCCTCAATGTCGTCTGCTCCCGCCAGCACGACGATGGGTAGATCCGGATGCGCCTCGTGCAGCCTGCTGATCGTCTCAAGGCCCGCGCTGTCGGGCAGGTCTATATCGAGGAGTATCACATCGAAGTCATTTGCACCGCCGGCGAGGCGTTCCAGGGCGGCATCCAAATGTGTGCAGGTGGTGAGCTCGAATGGGGCGGCCCCGTCCGCTCGGGACAACGCGTTTGTTATGCGCAGGCGGCACTGAGGATCATCCTCGATTGCCAGCACGTGTATAACCTGCGTGACCATTCTACGTACTCGATCGCATTTGAGGACGAATGCCTCCACTGCAGTCGGGTCGTTCTCCATCAGGACCCCACAGGGTCAATCAAGCATGATGGACAACCCAAACCCGTTCAGATGCCGCAATGGCGCCGATCATTCAGACGGTACTCCCGCATGCCTCATCTGGGGCAGCGTGATGGTAAAGACTGCTCCGCCCGCGGGAGCTCTACTCACGGTGATCGATCCGTCACACTGGCTCACAGCTTCCCGGCAGATCGAAAGCCCCAGGCCGGTGCCCTGGCGGTGATCTGTGGTAAAGAACGGATCGAATATTCGCTCAATGATGCCCGGCGGCACGCCCGGGCCGGTATCGGTAAAGGTGATCCTGATGCTGTCGTTGCCGGCGGACTCGGTCCTGATCGTCAGTACGCCCTCGTGTCTCATGGCCTTGGCGGCGTTGATGATCAGGTTCTCGAAGGCCCGCTTGAGCTTGGCCGCGGAGGCCCTGGCGGCGGGCAGCGCGGGGTCGAGTTCAAGACGCAAGTCTATCTTTTCCCGCGTGGCCAAAGCCAGGCGTGTGGATTCCTGCAGCAGCTCATTGACTTGTATCGGCGCCGCATCCGTCGAATGGGGTCCGACGCAATCCAGCATACCTTCGATGATATCCTGCGACCGCTGTATCTGAAGCTCCACGATGTCAGCGTGCTTGGGTATCTTGGGGTTGGCCGTGAGCAGTTCGCGGGGCATCCGGCCGCGCAGATAGGCGAACGACGCTCCGATACTGTTCAGTGGATTCTTCAGTTCGTGGGCGACGTCAGCAGACAGCCGCTTTATTGCCGCAAAACGACTTTGCGCCTGAAGTTCCGACTGCTCACGCAGCTCATTCAGCGCCTTGGTCAGTTCCTCCGTTCGCTCTTCCAGCAGTGCGTTCCTCTGCCGCGATTCCTGCTCCAGCTTGTCCGCGAGCATTGCCCGATTCATGAACAGGGACAGCTCCCGTATGTTTACGGGCTTGACGACATAACAATACGCCCCGGCGCGCAAGGCATTCAGCGAGGTGTCCGCGTCTCCCGCCGCGCTGAGGGCAATGACCGGAAGCCGCGGCTTGATCTCTTTGATCTTCCGCGTCAGCTCGATACCGCCCATCCGGGGCATCTTGACATCGGTCAGGACTATGTCGAAGGCGTCCGCTTTGAGGGCCTCAAGGGCTGCCACGCCGTCCTCGACAGCGGTGGAGTCATAGCCTTGTTCCTTGAGCTGCACGGCGAGGAAGGCCCGGGTTGGGAAGTCATCCTCTACCAGCAGAACACGCGTGAGTATTCTCTTGCCCTTCCGGTGCAGGGCCTCGGCCCCGCTCGATATCGTCCGTTGCCGAAAGGCGTTCCGGATCGCCACCTCGATATCCTCTTGCGTGAAAGGCTTGCTGAGGATGGTGGTGGCGACGGCTCCGAGTTCAGTGTCGGTCACTAGATGGCCGTCATCGAAGCCGGTGATGACGATGATGGCCAGGTCAGGAAAGCGTTTACGAACCGTCACGACCAAGTCTATGCCCGCGACGTCCGTCTCCGTGACGAACAGACTGGTCTGTGAACTGGAGAGTCTCTCCAGGGCTTCCCGCGGGCTTCCGGTTGTCAGGAGCTCAATGCCCAGTGTGGAGAGGCCGCCGGACATAAGCTGCTGGTTGCATTCGTCGCTGGCAAGAACAACCACCCCCTTGTCCCGGCATGGTTCCGACCGGGGCTCCTTTACCAGCGTGTGACCCTCCGCGTCGTGGCCGCTACCCGGGAGGTGTGCGTTATGTGTAGGCATCTGCGACCCGAACCGTCTCTGGGGACGACCACCCGCGTGGCAACCGTGTGGTTAACCACCGGCCCCACCCTTGGTCTGTGAGCATGTGGTCCGTTGATGTATCGGCTGTTTGTGGAGCCGCGTTTAACGCGGTCGGCCGGCGTGGTCCGGTGTCCAAGCCCGCGCCGGATTGCCGTCAAGCGATGCCGGCCGGCCGTAGAGTTGGTACGTACGCTTGTGGGGTTGTTCCCGCCTGGCCCGCCCGGCGCACCGCGGCATTCCTGTGCGCCAAGAGCGGCAGCAAGTCAGAGGCCAGAGGCCAGAGGCTCGTGCCCCAGCCAGTCCAGACACGTGGCTGCCCTGCTTCGGATATCCTCGTCTTCGTCCTGAAGCATTCGGGCGAGCACGGGGGCGCCCTCCAAGCCGGCCAACCGGTACGTGGCTCGCACGGCGGCCAGGCGCACGGGTGCCGCGTCGTCTTTCAAGGCCTTTTCAACCGCCGGCAGCCCCGCCCTGGACTCCTGGGCCGTCAGGGCGCAGATGCATTCCCTGCGCACTTCCGCCGATGTCTCCCGGCCAAACTGAGCCACGAGCGCTCGAACCGATAACTCATGAGGGATCCCGCGCAGGGTCTTCGCTGCTCTGGTGCGGGCCGCAACCCCCTTCATCATCAAGTCCATGTCGGACAGAGCCTTGGTGAACCTGAGCCGCTCGACGGCTCCGGCAAACACTGCCACGCGCAGGTCCTCGTCGGTCACGCCGGTGGGGATATCATCCGGTGCGGTCTGCGAGCCGGCCTCCGGCGCTGCAACCGGTACGTCTGTTGCTTCGCCTTCGGACCGTCGCGCCGAACTCTCCTGCTCTATCGCGGCCTGCCGTTGTTCATTCTCATTTGCCGCTGATGCCAATTCCTCCCGCGAGTCCGCCGATTCTGTATCCAGGTTCCCCGCGCGCGATATCGCAAGCTCGCTTTGGGCCTGCATAGCCTCGAGCACAGATACCAGCGACTGCTTCTCTGACTGGAGCGCCCTGAGCTCCGATGAAAGCCGTGCTTCCGTCTTCTCCACCTGATCGTGGGCTTCCTGGAGATCATGCCTGACCGAGGCCAGTTCGGATTCCATGCTGCCCGCGCGAGCTTTGGCCGCTTCGGCCTTGGTCCGGGTATCCGCCAGATCAGAAACCAGCGATTCCTTTTCGGACGCGAGCGCGCCGAGTTGCGGTCGCGGCTCGGCCTGTGTTTCATTGACCTGCTTCCGGGCTTCGTCCAGCTCACGCCTGACCGAAGCGAGATCGGATTCAAGTGCCTTGACCCGGGCGCGTGCCTCTTCGACCTGGGCTTGTGCGACCGCCAGATCAGAGAGCGCGGGAGCAGCCGGCCTGTCCGCGATGTCCCATCGAGAGCTTGAAGTCACGACTGATCCTCGTCGATGGTGGAGTGGATTTTCTTCGCCATGTTCACGGCCTCCATTTGTGCGGTGATTCAGCAGCCAAGACGCGGTACTCGTCCGTGCCTCTGCTTCTCGGTGCGTGGAGTGTGATCGGTTGGCCGCGCGGCTCACCGCGGCGCTGTTGTCCGCCAAGCACGACAGCAAGTCAGAGGCCAGAGGCTTGTGCCCCAGCCAGCCCAGACACGTGGCTGCCCTGCGTCGAACACTCTCGTCTTCGTCCTGGAGCATTCGGACGAGCACGGGGGCGCCCTCCAAGCCGGCCAACCGGTACGTCGCTCGCACGGCGGCCAGGCGCACGGGTGCTGCTTCGTCCTTCAATGCCTCTTCAATCGCCGATAGCCCCGCCCTGGTCTCCAGGGCTGTCAGGGCGTAGATGCATTCCCTGCGCACTTCCGCCGATGTCTCCTGGCCAAACTGAGCCACGAGCGCTCGAACCGATAACTCATGAGGGATCCCGCCCAGGGTCTTCACGGCTCTGGTGCGGGCCGCAACCCCCTTCATCATCAAGTCCATGTCGGACAGAGCCTTGGTGATCCTGAGCCGCTCGACGGCCCCGGCAAACACCGCCACGCGCAGGTGCTCGTCGGTCACGCCGGAGGGGGTATCATCCTGTGCGGTTCGCGAGCCGGCCTCCGGCGCTTCAAACGGTACGTCTATCGCTTCACCTTCGGACCGTCGCGCCGAACTCTCCGGCTCTATCGCGTCCCGCCGTTGTTCATGCTCATTTGCCGCTGATGCCGATTCCTCCCGCAAGTCCGCCGACTCTGTATCCAGGTTCCCCGCGCGCGCTGGCGCATGCTCGCCCTGGGTCTGCGTAGCCTCGAGAGCAGATACCAGCGACTGCTTCTCTGACTGGAGCGCCCCGAGTTTCGATGACAGCCGTGCTTCCGTCTTCTCCGCCTGATTGCGGGCTTTCCTGAAATCACACCTGACCGAGGCCAGTTCGAATTCCAGGGTGCCCGCGCGGGCTCTGGCCTCTTTGGCCTTGGTCCGGGCATCCGCCAGATCAGCAATCAGCGATTCCTGCTCGGACACACGAAGAGTCAACGTCTTGACGGTTTCTCCCCGATTGGGCACGGTGGACACCGAAGCCCTCGGCTGAAGGCTTTCCAACAAAGACGATGGATCAACCTGCGCCGGCCTGCAGACGGTATGCCCGATTCTGCTATCGAGTTCCGTCGTGCGACTCTGCGGTTGCTCGGTTCCGGGACGCGGCCCTGCCGTCCTACTCTTCTCCATCTCTCTGGCAGGGTGGGAGCGGCGCTTCAAGCTCGAACTGAGTAACCCGCCCGCGCGCCGTCCCGTAGCGGCGACGCCGTGCGCGGTCATGGCGCACGCTCTCTGGGTCAATCCCGCGGTGTGGCCCATCGCCTTGATGGCCTTAAGGACAACCCCCCGACCTACGGGGGCATCGTCCTGCAATGGAATCCCGCTCGTGCCTGACATGACTGCGGTCATGCTGCTCCACCTCGACCTTGTCTCCCTTTAGCTCTGGACGGCGGATGAAGCCGGATGATCGTCTGTCCCTTCGTCGCCAGGTTTGGGCTGGGCATCACGAACCGCTTGCTAGATACCGACCGCACGGCCGTCACCGACTTGTGCAGTGCGTGCCACCGTACCGCTTGGTGCTTCGGGGAGTGGCCGGCCGGTCCGCACCGTTCCATCGAGAGCTTGAAGTCACGAGTGACGCTCCCGGACGCAGGCCGTTGTGCGCACGGCCGCGACGCGTATTTTACGCAGCGCCTTCTTGTTCAAGTCGAGTTCTTCCTTCACGGATTCGACCCGGGCAATCAAGGTCTTTATCTCGCGCTCCCCGCGTTTGTTGACCTCCTGAAGGTTTACGTTTTCGATTTTCTGGCCGTCCAGCTTGGCATGCAGGTTTGCGAGTTCGGCGCGGGCAGTGGCCAAACTGTCCTTCAGCTCGTCAATGTGTTCATTCTGGTCGCGAACGAGTTCACGAGTCGTAGTCACGTCCAGATCCAGCGCGTTCTTTGCTACGTCCGCGGCCTCCACCTGTCCCTTCAGATCCTGGACGTTCTCGTTGAGGCGCTGTGAGTCACTCTTTGCGTGGGTAAGCTCTTCGTGAAGCCGGTCCATTCCCTCAACGGTCTCCTCGAGGTTTAGAACCTTCGCTTCGAGCGCGACCCGGTTGTTTCGAGCCTCTCTGACGCGGGCATCATCGATGATCTGCTGTTCTGCAAGAGTATCGCGTTCCTCGGTAATCTGCTCCAGTTGAGTCTTGACCTGATCGAGACGCCGGGCGGTTTCGTTGCGTTCTTCTTCAACGAAGGAGATGTCCTCCCGCAATTGGTCTCCAAGGATGGCCTTTGCTTCCAGAAGCCGCCCCCGGGCCTCCAACTCGGCGCGAACGGATTGTCCCTCAGACAACTTGCCCTTCATTGCGGCGAGATCGGCCTCCAACGCTTCCTTCAGCTCATGGGCAGCGTCAATCTCACCGTGCAGATCCTTGATGACGGCAATGATGGTGCCGCTCTCCTCGGATGCCTCGCCGTCGTCGGCCTCCGCGCCTTCATCCTCCTCCGTATCGAGAGTCAGCTCCAGTTCAAGTTCCTTGATGCGTACCTGTAGCTCCTTGTTGATTCGCCCCAGGTCGCGGTTTGTTTCGGCGATCGCTGGTCCGGCCGCGGAGCCGGAGTTGCGTCCTGACGCAGGCGATCGAGCTGGGCTCAGCTCAGCTTCAGTGGGCTCCCGGCCATCCGAGGTTCGCTGCTCTCCGGCGCGCTCCGAAGCGTCTTCCTCAACGATCCCGGCAGCGTCCTGGTTCCGATCACTCCGGACCAAGCTGGCCGGCGGATCCGCTTCGAGCGTGGAGTGGCTCTTCTTCGCCATGTTCACGGTCTCCATTTCTGCAGTGATTCAGCAGTCAAGACGCGGTACTCCTCCGTGCCTCTGCTTCTCGGTGCGTGAAGTGTGAAAAGTTGGGCGAAGGACGGCACCTCGGCGAGTTTGACATTCCCTCGAACCACCGCCCCAGGAGCACGTGTGCCGACGGGCTTCGGGAGTATCTCGACGACTTCCCGGGCATGGCGCGTCCGGCGGTCTGCGCGAACCGGCAAGCCGACTGAGATCGTCAACGTGTCGGAACCGCGCTTCTGGTTTGCCAAGGCGATCGATCGCATGAGTCGGTTTCCCTACTCAATTCACGAAGGGCAGGACTCCAAAGCCTGCGTCGTGTTCGGCCCCGCGTAGCTGGGGGCAAAACCGGACTGACCGAGGACACTAAACAACGCGCCCTGCGGCAGTATCGGCCGAAATGGGCTATGAGGGCGAGATAAATCTGATCTGAGGACGCTGAACAACGCGCCCGGCAACATTATCGGCCGAAATGGGCTATCAGTCCGTTGCACAAGTCTGCATCGGTTGGGGAACGTAGCGGCCGGGCCCCGTACCGGCCGTAGAATGCAGGAAAACACCCCCGCGCAACGACGGCCGGTACGGGGCCCGGCCGCTACATGACTTTTGCACCGGACTGCTATGAGGGCGAGACAAACCCGACCGAGGACACTGAACACCGCGCCCAGCAACATCGCTCCGATAAGGGACTTGGCATCGGGCGAATCTGGAGCCGGATTCGTGCACCAGCCGTGCTGCCGGAAAACCTCCAAACCACCTCAGCTCTCGCGGCACGAGGGGTTCTCTTCCCGCCACGTCCGCCAAGCCCAGCAGCCAACTCGCCAGGGTCTCCCGGTCGGTCCGGGCCTCAACCGCGGAATGCCGGGACTCCGGCTGGATGAGTAGCTCAACAGCACTTCCGAATTATCCGACAAGCACCAGTGGAGACGTGCGCTCGATCGTGAATCGCGCGCCGAGCGTGTTGCTCGTCTCCCTCTGTCTGGCGACGTGACTTCCGGAACCAGCCAGGGCCGAGCCAAGGAAAATCCGCCATGACCGAACACAGCCGGTTCAGTCTCACGACACAGCAGGAACTCTCGGGCACACTGGACGACACCCGCAAGACCATGGCCGAGGTGCGCGACAACATGCGCATCCTCGACGAAGGGCGACGCCGGCTGGAGCAACGCGTCAAGGAGCTGGAAAGCGAGCTGGAGGAGGCGAAGCGGCGAGCCCAACAAGCGGCTACACGTGAGAAAACGTTCGAAGACGAGCTCGCCGGCCAGAAGCGAGAGCTGGACAGGCAAGGGAAGCAATTTGCAGAGCAGGGGGCGGAGCATGCGCGAGTTGCCTCTGACTTGTTGGCGGCCAGGAAGGACGCTGACCGCTTCCGCTCACAAATACACGATCTCGCCACCGAACGCGACGTGCTGGCGGAGAAGGCGAGTCACGCCGACAGCGCCCTTCGTGAGAAGCTGGATCTGGAACGTGAACTGGCCGAAGCCGTCGCTTCCAGCTCGATGAAGGATACGGCGCTCGATGATCTCAACCAGCAGCTTGCCGAGGCTACTGACGCCACCCGCACACTGGAGAAGCTGCGGGCCGAACAGGACAGCGGACTGGCCGCACGGGACGAAGCGCTCACCGCCATGCGCGACGAGCTTGCCGGCATGCGTGACAAGGCGGATTCTCTCGGGGCACAGTTGAACGCTTCGGAAGACGAGCGTCGTGCCAGCGAAGGAAAGCTCGGCGAAGCCCTGGAGAACCGGAAAGCACTCGACGATGAGCTTTCCAGTGCCCGCGCGACGATGGCTCAGTCGCAAGAAGAGTCGCAAGGCTTGCAGCAGGAGCTCGCCGAGACGCGTGCGGCGATGGACGGACGCAACGCCGAACTTCAGAAAGCGGCGGAGGATCGGACGGCGCTCGAGAATGAGCTGTCCGGCGTCCGGGATAATCTGGCCCAGTCAGCCCAGGAGCGGGAGCGTTTCCAGGCCGAGTTGGCTGACGCGTGTCGGGCGGTGGAAGAAAAGAACGCCCAACTGGCGGCTGAGGGGGATTTACGTACCGCCCTGCAGCTCAGCCTCGACGTGTCGCGACTTGCCGTAACCGAACTCCAGCAAGCCTTGGCCGAATCCGCGGCAGAGACGACTCATGAC
>SDBT01017831.1_pt1 | contig 11190 bp, 7 predicted proteins | sample 2277101 | NCBI WGS metagenome assembly SDBT01 (sample SAMN10404973, study PRJNA504765) | marine sediment metagenome | isolation source: marine sediment core GS10_PC15, 103 cmbsf | place: Arctic Ocean: Southern Knipovich Ridge | collected 2010 | reverse complement strand
ATAAAATAATAACAACATGCTCTATCTTCATCAGCACAATTTTCAGTCACCAAACGCACAACGAACGCGACCTGTTCCTCCTTCATAAGGCAGTCCTGCCGTTTCCTCATCCTATAATACGTCAACTCAGTGCTCTATCAACACCTGAAAAGTTCAAAGAAGAAAAGGCCCATCTCCAAAGAGAGACCGGCCTCTCGTATTCGAGCGGTCGCTTTTCTACACAATCACTCACACTCTTCTCTGATATAGTTCCACGACTTCGGGAACTGCACGTTAAAATCTTTTCGGAACTTTTTGTGCCATTTGAGTCTCCAAAGGCACTTTAGCGGGGTTTTCCGGACACTACCGTCCAAAAAGCTAACATTAACAGAATCGCGGTTTCCATGGCGCGGTAAGGTGTAACCCCACATACCCTCCAGCCCCACTGGGGTCCCCGGAGGATCAGGTGGTAGGTCGGTATGGCGTGGACGGGTACCATCCCATATCGAATCGCAAAACGTGGGTATGTTCGCAGGCTTTCCGTCTCTTCCGCCTGCATTGGCATTTCGCCAGAACCAAGGCAGTTCATACGTCAAAATATCGAACGCCTCCGGAGGGTTGCACATCCAACCATTCATACCATAACTTCCATAATCACCATCATCTCCCCAGAGGGGGCTATAGTAGTCAGGCTTGCCATAGATTCCCCAGGCCACGAACGGACCCGGCGGATAGCCGTCGCTCTGAAATTTTATAGCCTTGGGGCAAAGACAAATCTTGCGGTCCTGGTAGTAAGAACGCATCGCGGCCATCCACATGCCTCCTTCCGTCCACCAGCCCGGAGGAAAACTGCCTTTGTGATCATCTGTATACATCGATAGAATATAGACCCATTGCCTAAGATTAGACTGGCAGAGCATGTCCCGCGCTGATTCCCTGACTTTGCTGAGTGAAGGCAATAATATCGACAGCAGCAGCGCGATGATTGCAATCACCACCAGCAACTCTACAAGCGTAAAGCCTCTGTCCCTGTCCATAACTCATCTCCCAAGCTTTAACCGGTTTATTACTCTATCAGAACAACGGTAACCGCTGCGGCAGAAGACCAACCTTTTGGTTGGTCTTCTGCCTGCACACGGTCTTGTTTGTTGCCCAAACTAATACGGCCAAAGAAGAGGGTTTTCAAGCCATTCTGCGGCAACAACAGCATAATCGAGGAAGTTTACCTTTCCGTCGCCGGTTAGTTCAGCATACGACACCACCAGCTGATGTACGGAACTGACACCTGCCAGGTCCATAACTTCCTGCTGCGACAGAGCTCTGTTATACAAACGGAAATCATCCATCAAACCAACATAATAACCGCCGGTGCCTTCAAACCAGCGCCATGCGCCAATCGTAAACCAACTCTTGCTATAGTCATCAGGATGGTTAGGATTAACATCAGGCATTTTCAAAGCTGTAGCATCATACTCTTCAGCAACTATCTTACCATTTTGATAGCTACGTATTACACCTCCATTAGCATCCTTAACAAACGCGTAGTGTACCCACTCGTTAAGCGGGTGCTCGGGATTACTGTAGCCATCCTCGCCCCAACCGGCCGCATCTTCCCAGCTGTTCTCGATATCCCAGCCGCATATGTAATCGAGGTGTCCGTTATATTGGAAACTGGCTTGAAGGTTACCCTCCATGGCTGGACCTGCCTGGAACAGCTGTGAGCCGATCTGATCAAATGGTGCAAACTCCGTCTCAACTCCGGCATCCTTTATCCACAGCGCCACAGTTGAGTGTCCGCCCAAATCGTTGGGCGCAGCGGCTGGCGGTACTGTGATCCACATCTGATCACCTGGAGGAAGAAAGTATACACAGTTTCCGTCAACACAGTCAACCGTTTCCCAGTTATCGAGCCCCATCGATCCGGTATGGCCATAGCCGGAAGAGTCCGTAAGATCATAGCCTGAACCCTCGTCAAACTTGTACCACAGAATCAGCCCGACATTCATATCATATGTGCCGAGATTAATATTAACATCGTAGGGTGCCTTGAGCCAGCCATCTTCAAGCACCTCAATATCTCTCATGTTAACCTTGCAATCGTTGGTAATGTCTGCATCTCCGTCCCGATTAATGCACATAGGACGATACAGTTCAATCTCATCAAAATAAACGGTACCGGTAACGGTAGCACCCGGGTCTACCCCGTCACCCAGACCAAGAGTGAAGTATCGGATATCCGCGATGTTAATCCCGTCATTGAAGTCCTCGATATCGATGGACCACACTCGCCAGAGCTCGTGCTCCTGCTTTACAATGTGATTTGAATCGGAATACAGCACTGTGGCAGTGTTGCCGTCGGCGTCTTTAAGGGTAACATACAACTGCTCAACGTCGTTGTCCGGTTCACCGTGGAAGCGAATTTGGAATATTTCTACACCGCCTGACACCCAATCCCGCCTGTTGGTCACCGGGCTAAAGCGGAAAGAACGAGTGCAGTTCGAATCCCAGGGGCTGTTGGTATTGGAATAATCAAGCTTCAACGCCTTAGTATCATTAAGCGGCGAATTTGTTACCTTACTTACGCTAGCACCACCAGCAGGTGTCCATACTTCAAAGTTATCCATATCGTCAACATCCTTATATGGAAACGTCTTAAACCTCCAGACCGGGCCTGGCCAGTTTGTATCAGTTACAGTATTGACCTCATCCACTCGCCAGTAGTAAGTCTCGTCGAACAAGAGATGGTCTGTTGGCTTATAAAGGGCATTCGGCGTGGTGGCTGTCGGCGTAGTGGAGGTATTTACATCGTCGAAACTCGTGCCAAGGTACACCTCGTGACTATTGGCTGCTATGCCTACGTTCCACCGAAGTATTTTCTCGATAGGAACCTCTATCAACCTATGGGCCGGATCAGGATTTGAGGCGAGATAGGGGTCCACAGTGGTAAATTTCCACACATTGCCTGGCCACGTTGTAGCTGCAGGGCCGTTAACCTCATCTATTCTCCAATAGTACGTTGTAGCAGGATCCAGCTCGCCGGCGCAGGGGTCATAGGTATTACTATCTTGATTCCCTTGGAACACTGCCCATGCCCCGGGAGTGTTGTTGGCGTCATTTACATCGGCGAAACTCGTGCCAAAGTACACATCGTGGCCGTTGACATCGTTCGCGTTTATGCCCACTTTCCAGATAAGGTCAGTGGTAAGACTGACATCTTGGCCATAATTTTGCGGGTCGGGATACGTGGCACAGTTGGGGTCAAACGTACCTATTACCGTAGTCTTGCCGGGGTTGCTGACATTATAGTCAAATTCTATGTTTCCTCCGTAGCCATGAAACATTTTGCCTTGGTTTATAAGGTCAGTAATATTTGAACGTTTATCGCCGTTTAATATCAGCGTTCCGCCGGCAATGTTTATATATGTTTCACCACCGTCCTCGTCATATACCTGCAGATCATCGGCCGTGATGGTACCACCATAAAGGTTCAAATACCCGGTACCATAGATATACGTCTGCGTACCATATGACCCGCCTACCACAAGGTATTCCGGCAGCTCCCAGCCGGGACACCATATAGTCCCATTTACATCGAGAGTCCCACCTCTCATGTTAAGGTAGCCGATGCCTTCTCTGCCTATATACAAATCTAATCCAACAGTTACAGTACCGCTGATTATATTAAAATCACCAATTGCATAATCTGACGGCAAGGTGGTATCACGCATTCCTATCATCACATCTTCGACGACTGTCAGGTTTGCGTCGTTAACATCCAATGTGGCAGTCTGCGGTACCTCACCCCCACCTGTCGACTGGCTGTTAGCAGGCCAGTTACCTATGTAAAGTGCTAAACAGTTAGCATCCGAATCTACCACGCAGGTTGCTGGGATAGGGTTATCTATTGAAGCCACATCACATGCATCGGGAGGGAAATGCCCCTGTTGGTTGTCCCACCAGCTTTCTCCTCCAAGACCATCCCAAGGGTGAGACCCTGTGCCCTTGAACCAGAAGGTACGGTGGAAGTTAGGGTTAGGTCCCCTCGCCGGCGGAATGTACTCATCCGCACCGAATGCTGAACCTGCTGTAAGCAGCAGCAAAATCTGTATGAAAAATATAGTCCTTTTCATAAATATAGCCTCCTAATTGAATTTCTATATTGGCCTTAAACTTACGATTATTGCACAAATATGAGTATTGCCAATCTACGAAGTTACCTGCTAAACTTTAATATCGTCAGAGCCGCCTGCGAACAGGCGGCTCTGACCAAAACTACGAAAAGATACTTTACGCTCTTTTCCGGCGAATTAAGGCCAATCCGCCAAGACCAAGCATAGCAATTGTTGCCGGCTCAGGAATGAGGACAACATTGTCAACCCAAAGGGTAGTGTTCTCCCAAGCACTTATCTGAAGCGAAATTGACGCCGTATCTGGGTGAGTAAACAAGCCATTATCCGCTTGATACTCCCCTTGGTGTGCGGGCCAAGCGGCCAACGTCAGAGTGGTGCTGTCAAGGCTCGTCCAGACGGTGGGACCTGGCTCGCCATAGCCGGTGTTGTCGGGGTAATTTGTGTCGTAAAACGGTGCCCACACATAGGATAACCAACCGCCGCCGCTGTCCCAACAGTCAATAGCTACACCTCCTCCTGCCGGTATATTTGGGTCTGACGAAGACGCCTTGAAGTCTAAACTGAAGCTTATAGACAGGTTCCCTCCAATAGGTATGCCGCCGGCTAGAGGCCATCGGCCTTGCTTAAGCTCAACACCCCAGTCCGCTGCACTAGCAGTCCACAGTTCCGCCACCTGAGTCGTATTGGTGCCAGTCCCAGTCACAACGCTGACGTTTTGGGTCGCCGGGTAGTTCAGCCATACCGCCCAGGAAGTAGGCGAATACCAGCCATTGCCCGCGTCAAAATACTCAGCAGGAGTAGCCTCGAAATCGCCATTGACAATCAAATTCGTCGCCTGAGCCGACATGGCCGACACGGCAACCAACAACAACATTAACTTAAAACCTTTCCAACTCATCTTTCTCTCCTCCAAAAATCACAATTAATAAATTTAAACACGAAACATTTTCTTTCTACTCTGCCGCACCGCTACTGCAGAGAGAGAGAACCTCACAGGCATTATTATGCGATATGGCGAGCCTCAATACAACGCCATTTCGTGCAATTTAGTCGCCATTGTGTAATCCCCTGTGATTAAGGTAGCATTCACGGTGGCAAAACGGCGTTTTTGTGTCATTACAAGGCCTTTAGCTTTTAGCCCGCATATTTCATAAATTCTTTGCGTTTTAGTATTCCTTGCCGCTGCGTTTTCGTTCCAGCGAAATACCCTCAATCTCAATAATCACCCCCTTTCGCGCCCCGTCCAGCGCGTGCTCTTTACCAATAGAAATCTGAACTCCCTGGACATTTTCCAGTTTCAGGCTATCATTTTTGCCGCCCCGGCCTGGTGGAGTTCTAAGCCAGTACGGGTTACTTTTCGGCCAGCCTTGCGGCAACATCGCCGCCTTGACCGGACGGAGCTCATCAAGCGGGACCCGTATCTCCTGCCATGTACTCTTTAGGTCAACAGTAGTGCCCCAAGCCATACCATCCTGCTCAATAAGCGAAACACCACAGCCGCCTCGATTCTTCCCGGCTGATCTCGCACGCAAAACAAGGGTGTCAAATTGCTCCAGATTGTTGGAACGGGGGCCCAGCTTACCAACAAAGTTGTGTTGAATCGCAACATTCGCTGGTCCATAATCTAATCTTGGCACGCTGATTCGCATAGCAAGCCTTGATGGGGTCATGCCATGTACATAGTCCACTTTCCTTTTAACACCGCCCCAAGAATGACAGAACAGAAGGCAATTACGGTCTCTTTTAGCATCGAAAATGACCAGTGGTGCGTTCTCATTCACTACCATAGTCTCCCATCCCTCAATAAGGGGAAAGTCCCACCGCTCAGGTTCTGACTGTATGCGCCCGGGAAAAGTACGAGCACCTTCTGCGGTAAATACGGAAATGAAGTATTCTATAAGGGCTCCTTCTACCATATCAGCAGAGACATTCACCTCATACCGATATCCACTTGTCCTATGCATCGGGCACTTCACAAACTTAAATTGGCCGGCCTGACGGAAATAAAGGACAACCTCGTTAGGCATCTCAGAAGAAACAACAGTTGTCCGGCAGGTCCATGTCCTGTTCGCAACTATCTCATAGGGTTGTTTATGAACCACAACGATTGGTCCGTCATACTGTGGTGGAGCAATAAAATCATAATCAACTAATCCCTCCAACACAGGTGTCTCTTTGGGTTTTTTGTCGGATTCAGCGTCTTTACGTCCCAACAGGTACACTCCCGGTCCAACGTCAAACTGGCCAGCCTTGGCCGAGGTCCTGTGACCGGAAGAGGGTTTAATCGATTCAACAGTAAAGGCCTCCCCAAGGTCAGGTAAATTAATCGTCATTGGCCATCGCCGCCAGATAATGCGCGAAATCTCCCTCTTCAAAGAAGGTCTATTATAAGGCTCGGCAACAAAAACCGCATCAGGATATACTTCCAGCCGCCAGAGGCCCGGCTTTAGCTTCTCGAGAAAATAACAGCCGGTCCCCTCGTATTTAACCAGACTCGATGAACCACAGCCGACAAGCCGTTCCAGCTTGGCAGGGTCACGGAAGACTGTCTCAGTGTCATTTGAATACATAAACTCGGTGTCTGTGACCATCTCGCTCAAGTCTCGGTCATAGTCGACACTAAAGGGACCGAATCTTGCGCTCTGCGGATACCGCCCGTACGACTTTAATCGCGGCAGCCTTCTGAATGCCTCAGCCGCTATTATGAAGCTGACTGCCTTGTTCGGAGTATAAGCAAGATTCAGATAATGTGTCTGAAATTCGGCATTCGTCGAAGCTATCGGAAGCGAGTCATACGTGAACATGGCCGCAAATTGCGCCCCTCCGACACGAAAAGCTCGTGCCATAGCGGGGTACATATAGGAACCTGCCACATCCGCAGCATCAAATTCATACACCAGCTTTGCCGTGTTCGCCAAACAAGGGTCCCCCATCTGCGGATAATCATCAACTTGCACCAGAAAATTCCCTTCAAGCGGTCTACCTGCTAACAAACCCGTAGGATACCAGCTGAAGGTCCCACCTTCAGCTTTTGAATCTCTGATTACCTTAGCCACACGCATATCCTGTGTAACATTGGAACAGACGGGCTTGCGGCAACCGGTACCGGCTATAGTGTCGTAAAGAGTGTTGATATACTCTACCGCCTGGTTATAATCCTCAGGATAGTGATGTGGTTCGTTAACCAATTCAACAGCCAATATCGCAGGCTCGTCCTTATAGGCAATCTGTGTGAAGCTGTTAACGTGTTCCATTATCTGCCTCAGGTAGTTGGACTGAGCCTTTATTGCGTTTGGATCGATACCCATCTTGTCTTTCGAATAGGCACTCGATAAACCTGCCTGCGGACGACCCAGGGCATCGGGCCAGCCTGCGTTGTAGAGAACAATCGGCGAAAAAAGCATGTAAATCCCGTGTTTTTTGGCCTTGTAAATCACATAATCAAGCACACGCAGGTGCTCATTTTCAACAAGATTACCATTTGCATCACTGCATTCCCAGTCACCCCAAAAACTAAGTCTAATAGCATCAAGCCCCATTCGCTCAAAATGAACCATATCCTGGTCGACAGCCTCATAATGACTGGCACCGATTCGTTCAATCATACGGAAGGCAGAAGCCGAGGACACACAATAATTAACACCAAAAAGCGCTACTTCTTCGTTGTTGTCGGCCCATCGTAGAACGCCTTTATCATCAACTTCTGCTGTACGATTTGCCGCTCGCCTGCCTGCCAGGCGGTTGTTCGACGGATACCCCCCCTTAAGCTTCTCTCCGTTCGACAGTGTCGACGGTAGTGAGCAGGCTGTTAGCCTGAATAACAAAATTAAGGTTACACAAAAAAGGAAATTTCGCACAAACAGGTTACTGCACCGGGATATCTGCTTTCTATTGGTCGTAACCCTTGGCCGTTGATATTTCATTTCTGACCCCTTTCTCTTTATTACTACTGTCTCACACCGATATTATGGGACTGTTTACTATGGACGTGCCTCCGGTTTCTGCAGATAGACAGGGTACATATGCTCTTAGTTCTATTGAATATCGATAGCAGTAAATGAGTATGGTTCCGCGTAGAAAGTGACCCGGTTGCCCTCCACATTGTCAATCAATTGCGGTCTTACTACCTGATGCTTAAGGCCTATCATTTCCGCAGAAACCTTCCCGCGTATTTTTTTATCAAAATTTATAGTGATTTTTCGGCGGAGCGCATTTTTACTGATGAACATTAAATGTTTCTGGCCGCGTTTATTTTCTGCCACAAGTACGCGAAGGTCTTTGTTCGAACTTCCAGATGCGAGAATAGTTTTTCCCTGTACAGGAGAAAATAGCCGGAACATATCAAGACTTAGAGTTTGTTCAAATGGTGGATCCTGTGTTACAATACTGGGAAAGAAATCCTGCTCTGCCCAGACATCACGAGAAGTTCTCCAGATTAAAGGCCAGAGGCAAGTGAGGCGCACATCACCCCTGGCAAACTCCATCAGCAGTTCGGCCTGTATGATAGCAGTGAGTGATTGATTAAATGTCTGACTCCAGTCGCTTGGTGCGACATTCCACTCAAGAACCACGAGTCCCACGTGTGGAGCACCGGCTCTCTTGAAGCTTTCTTTTATTAGACTGATGTCCTCGTCAAAAGGTCTTGATATTTCAGGTTCTTTCCATTTGTCCCCGGTATCTAATGGAGTTTGCTTAATCCATTCGTCAAACGAGCCTTTGCCCCACGCCCAATACCAGTGAACATCGAGATAGTCTATTACAGATGCGGTTTTGGAGATGAATTCTTCAAGTCCTTTTTTGTAATTGTAACCTTTGTTCGAGGTAGGATTAACAATGAGTTTGACGTTCGGAAACTCCTTTTTCATAGCGGTACCGTAAGCAACAACATCTTCAGCATACTGTTCGGCTGTGAAGTAAAACGGAGAGTCCCAGTTCCAGGTCTCGCAATCAAGGAACCAATATTTAACTTCATAACCCTTTTTGTCACAGTATCTTAGCCATCGCATCGCTTCTTCGATTCCCTCTTTGATTCTGCCGTGTTTTCTGCCCGAGGTCATATTAATTCCTACGATAGGTTCTGCTCCAAGAGCTTTACAAGCCTGCATAAATTCATCAAAGTTCATGAAGCTTTCATTGGTGCTCCATTTCTCCGGCGCTACCCACGTAGCTTGGAACTTACCTCGTTTCAGAGCGGACCCATGTTTTTCTTTTGGGTCCCAGAGGTCCTCATAGCCGTTTACTCCCGGATGCTCCCAGTGAAAAAAAGTTGTCTCTTTCCCTCCGGGGTATCGAAGTGCCCCGACACGGGCTTTTTTGAGCTTTGACAACACGTCGTATTTTTCCCAGATCTCATCGGTGTCGTTGAAATAGCTCAGATTGACTCCGAGAAATCCATTCGGAATAGTGTGCAGCCTCTTGCTTTCGCGGACTGTTACTTTCACACTCCTCTCGGGTGTAGAGTAAAATTTATCAAGCTGCTCTTTTGCCGTAGGTTCAAATTTTTCGCCTTCAGCATAACTAAGTGAAGCCATCCCAAGCATTAAGGCATACAGCAATATATAAGAAGAACTTTTCATAACATATTCCTTTCCACAGAGTATCAATTATCCACGGTGACCACCCCTCGTCTTTCTTCAAGTTTCTGACGAGTTTCAGCGGCGCGTTTAGCGGTGATAGGATAAAACTTCAAAGCTATAAGGGCAAATACCGCGGTAATTGCCGGTGCGCCGGCAAGGAACAACCTCATCGTGAAAAATGTTTTGGGGTCCTGATTGCCACCAAGCTCACTATTGTAGCCAGACAGCCAGAGGGCCAAACCGGCGCCGAAAGCTGAGAGTGACCAGGCTGTTTTTTCAAGCCAGGAGAATACCGCCCCAAACATACCTTCACGGCGTTTCCCATGGCGCAGTTCGTCTTCATCGCAAATATCTGCCATCATAGAAGCCAGCATGATTTTTACCGCCACCCACATCGGTCCGCACAGGAGCGGGTCAATCAGGATAATCGGGTCAATTCCTATTTTGCCTATATAGAAAATTCGATGCCCCGGAGTGAATATAAACCACTTCATGATGCCGCCGAAGACCATCAGCGAATATACGAAGTACAGAGAACCTTTTTTCCCGAATTTGTTGGCCAGCCAGGTGATAACCGGAATGGAAGCGAAGCCTACAACCGCATAGCCGGACGAAAGCAGTCCCTTCCAGATGCTGCCAAGTGTAATGTCCCCGTCCGCCATATAGTAAGTCATTACAAAATGGTCCATGCTCATCGCCAGAACACCTGAAAGCACATTTAGAATAATGATGCTGACCAAAATTAAAAAGGCGCGACTAGCGAACGCTTCTTTACAGCTTTGCAGCAGCTTGACTTTTTCCTGGTGCTCGGTCTTTTTCTTAAAGCGTTCGCGCACAAACAGGCCGGGCATCATACCGATACCAGCCATCACCACAAGCCCGACCATCCATGTAACAACACGAATGCCGTTGAGTTCCACTTTTTGACCTTCGGGAAGTTTTGCAGCGAAGTACACCACGCTGAATACGGCACCCAGTGGAATTATCCACTCATAAAACATTTCTCCGGCTTTGTGAAAAAAGGCGTTGTATGCCATCACACTGTTGCGTTCGTTGTAATCGGGCGTCATCTCATACGTTAAGGCATTGTAAGGCACGGAGAAAATGGTGTAGCAGGTGAAGAAAATTATCTGCATAACAATAAAATAGGCCAGCTTAGCGGCCTGACTCCAGCCTTCGGGCACCATCCAGATCAGCCCGAATACAATCCCCATCGTCACTGCTCCTATAACAATGAACGGCCGACGGCGGCCCCACTTAGAGTGAAAGTTATCGGAAATTTTGCCCATCAGAGGGTCGCTAAACGCATCCCACATGCGGGGAATAAAAAGTGCCATACCAACCCATGCGGGATTAACACCCATAATCATGACATACACAGTCCTGGCAACGGTATTTATGCCGATGTATCCAAACAGAGATGTAAAACCCCCGACACCCAGCGCCAATTTTTCTCGAAAAGGGACTCTATCTGTAAGGGAAGTTTTCATAATATCGCCATCATT
>SDBT01017830.1_pt1 | contig 11191 bp, 11 predicted proteins | sample 2277101 | NCBI WGS metagenome assembly SDBT01 (sample SAMN10404973, study PRJNA504765) | marine sediment metagenome | isolation source: marine sediment core GS10_PC15, 103 cmbsf | place: Arctic Ocean: Southern Knipovich Ridge | collected 2010 | reverse complement strand
AGAAATGGCAGCAGCCATAAATGGAGAGACGAGTTGGGAGGCTGAATTACTTGATACTGCATACGCTGCATATCCTTCAAATAAGTTAATCCCTCAAATGAATTTACGATGTTTGAACCAAAAGATTGCATTGACTCTTCCGGGTGAGCCCTTAGACGGGTACGAATTAAGCGCTGACGAGGGAATTCTCTATCTCAACAGAAGCCTTTATGGAGGATATAGGGAGATATTCGTAAGTACAACTGCAGGATATGTTGAAGTTCCGGATGCAATAACAAGAGGGGCCTTGAGGTTTTGCGAATATATGGAATCACGTGAAGGTGATGATCCGGCCATGATGTCCGAACGATTAGGGGATTATAATTATTCAAGATTTGGAAAGTCAGATCTGAAGAAAGCTTTGGGACCGTTGGATTTTAATGAATTAATGGCTTACAAAAGACCGCTTATATGAGAAATTATGAGTATAAAAACTATGATTCGGAAACATGGACTCAGGTGCAATGTACTGAAATTGACAACGACTAAGGGTGCTGGAGCTCAATTAACAAAAACTTGGACGGTTAGGCATGGGAGGGTTCCTTATTTTATTACTAATTTCCCCAGGATGACGGAAATACATCTCTATGGTGGCCAGAAGGTGTTCGCAAAATCCGTGATATACATTCTAACACGTAAAAACATAGATAGGATGGACAGGATACAGACAAAAGATATAACATACCAGATAGAGCTTGTGAGCAACTGGAGTAATGTTGACAAATTTATGAGTATTTATGTTTCTGAGTATCGAGGATGATAAATGAAAATTAAAGTGAAAGGTTCGGTTTTGCCAGAGGATAGGATCCCTTTAAAGATGATTGTGCAATTTTTTATGCTTTGGAGAGACAGTAAATGGGACAAAATGAGGGACGTTATCCAAATTTCCTGGGTAGATATGATCGACGAATTCGGATTAACGGAAAATCTCAAGGCTATGTTCAGTACAAAGCCTGTTGAGGTTGAGCTTTTAAGTCATAGGTTTGTAAATAACGTGGTATTTGACGCTGAAGTAAAGATTAAGCATCAAATAGCAAGGAAGGTTTTTAGAGAAGAAGTAAGGAGAGCGAGGGTAATTTGTGAAGCAAAACCGATGACTCCATCTCCCGACGGGTGTTGGGGATTGAATCCAAACTCGATACAAGTGTAAAAATGAAAGCAGATATTTCCTTTACAGGTCAAAAAATGGTTGCCAAGAACCTTAGAAAGGTCGATATAAAGACCAGAAGAAAAGGAAGAGAGGGAGTCCTGGCTGTAGGGTGGATGATTCACAATGATGCTAAGTATATGTGCCCGATCGATACGGGACGTCTAAGAGCCTCAACCTCTGTTAATTGGTCTGGAAGTGGATTAAATGTCGGAAAAACGCAATCTCCGGCAAAGACTGAGGATGGCGTAGGAAATCCCGGGCAAAAATTGTTTTGGTTTTGGGTAGTTGTTGGAACTAATGTGGAATACGCGGAGAAAGTAGATAAGTTTAGCGCTCCATATTTAACGGGAGCCTATATAATGAATAAATCTAAATTTATGGCGGTAGTGGGAGCCATGACAAAGCAAGGATTGAGAGGTGCACTTTGACCTGGGACACATCGGCGCCGTTAACAGAAATCCAGAACGGACTAGCTGCTATTCTGGATGGTCCGCTTGGAGGCAAATTTTACAACGAATTGCCTCCGAAGGTGCAGCATCCATATACCTGTATAGAGTCTATGGCAGGAACAGAGACGGGAGCGAAAAAAGTTTTAGGGTATGCGGTTTTGGTTGTAATGAAAACATACGGCCGGGATTCCGGAGGCAGTAAAGAAGTGACGGAAATCCAGGAAACCATTGTGGAAAAGCTCACAACAAACAAGCTGTCAATGACGGATTGGGTAGAAACAAGAAAAGAGCCGGCGAATGTAAACGTAGCGAAAGGGACAAAAGATCCCGGATTGGCTTATGAAGCTTTAACAGCATTTATGATTTACGTCCAAAGGAGTAGAACTTGAAAATATTTTGTGTATCGACTGGACGGTGCGGGACTATGTTTACGAGCGAAATGTTCAGATCTTACACCACTTTCCCGTCTTTTCACGAACCAAAACCCTTTTGTATAGGGTCTCTCGTGGATGATGTGAACAATAGAGAAGAGCATGAATACTCACACACCACAAAGCGAATATTAAGGGAAAAAATGGCCCAGATCAATAACGATTCAGATCCAGATGGTAATTATTTCGAATCAAGCCAGATGTTCATCAAGAGCTATGTAGGTGAAGTTTTTAAGACGTTCGGGAAAATATCAGCGATATATATTGAGAGAAATCCGATCGATGTTTTACTTTCGTACCACCTGAAGTGTCCTTGGCAGGAAAGCAGCTGGTTTATGGAGAGCCATTGGGAAAAGGTATTGCTTAAAACTGAAAAAAAACAGAGCTTTCTTGAGAATATTTTATGGGAATGGTATGAAATTCGAGAACGATGGAACTCACTTAAGCACTTATTTGATAAAACGTATGAGCTGGATTTTGCGAATTTAAACAATATTCCTGAGTGGGAGAAAATATTCGCTCATTTCGAAATTGATCATAGGGTACTTGACAATATTCCTAATCTGAAGAAAAATGCGATACAGAGGGATGACAGTGAGGTCCTGAAAGATATAATCGAGAAATGGAAAATCATGGGGAAAAGGAGTCCGCAAGCCACGGGATATGAGTTATTATCCAGGTCTGTGGATATTGGGAAAAGGGCAATTTCAGATAATTCAAGGAGATTAAGTAAATGTATGATGTAACATTTTTAATTACTTCATTTGAAAGGCCGGCGCTATTGTTAAACTGTGCAAATTCCGTGAGGAAAAAATACCCAAAAAGCCCGATTCTTGTGATTGATGACAGCGAAAAGTTTGATTTAAAAACAGAAATAAGTGGAATTGGAGCGGATTTAATCCAAATACCTTTCGACTCCGGAGTGTCAGTAAAAAGAAACCTTGGATTCAAAAAAGCCGACACGGAATTTGTAATGCTCCTGGAAGATGATTATGAATTTTATGAAAAATCTAACATTGAGGATCTTAAAATAGTCCTGGAATCTAATAAAAATATAGAAATTGCAGCGGGAGCGTTGTCAATTAATAACGGGACTGACATAAAAGAGCTAGGTAATAATATTGAAATCGATCGTGATAATAAGTTATTCAGAACGGTAGTGATAAATAATCCTAAATGGCATCAGGTAAAAGGAGTGCGGTATCATTATGCGGAGTATGTGTTTAACTTTTTTTTAGCAAGAAAATCGATGCCTTTAAAGTGGGAAGAGACGTATAAGATAGGAATTGAACATATGGACTTCTGCCTGAAAGCAAAGGAACTGAGAATGAAAGCGGTAAGCGTCCCGACTGTAATAGCCACACATTTAAGCGGATTTCCTTCAAAGAAATATTATAAATTCAGGACGAGGAATGAATATTGGAAAAAATTCAATCGAGATACGGGATATGCGACTGGAGTATTTGGAGGCTCACTTGTGCAGGATTATGAAAATGCGAAACTTATTCCATATCCGGAATATATCTTTAAATTAATGAATGCAAAAAGACGACTCGGTCTCGGAAGAGAATTTCAGCCGGGCGTTTAGGAGGAGAAAATGGCAGACCACATTGCAATCCCTGGTGAATTTTGTACGCTGTCGCTTGCAGGAATAGAAGTAGCAGCTACAAATAATTTTACCATGAATTTCGACAGAGCGACGTATGGAAACATGGTGGCGAGAGGAACTTCGAAATGGAGGACTATTTATCCGGCCGACATGGGAGCTACATTTGACATTGATGGCCTAATTGTCGTTCAGGACACTTCACCGGCAGAAAAGCAGTTTGATGATCTTTTTACCTATTCGGTAAACGGGACAGCTGTTGCGCTCATATTCACGCTCAGAACAGCCACGTCTTCAGAAACTACCTTTATTTACACCTGCAGTGCGATCATTCAATCTTTGACTTGCGCAGCCCCTCAGTTTGGAGAAGCTACTTATTCAGCCGGGTTAATCGTATCTGGAGCTCTTACGCAGACACAAGGAACGGTGAGCTAATGAGTGACGCACCACATACCATCTTGACCATTGGAGGAAAGGAGAGGAGGTTTCGTTTTGATATGAATGCTGTCGCAGACTTTCAAGGAGTAACCGGAATCAAACTTACGGAGCTGGACACGCTCGAAAATCGAGTGAATGAAAATGTTGGGGTATTGACTGCTTTAATTTGGGCAGGAATATTCCAATACGACGATAAATTAACAGTTCGCTCTGTGGGAAGAATGTTCACATATGATGAAGTAGAAAGGCTAAATGAGACTGTTTGGACACACGTATCAGCTGCATTGGGAAGCAAAAAAGCAAAAAAAGCGGAGAGGGCGGCACCGAAAAAGACGACTCTGGGCAACCGTGGTCGTGGGAGCTCGCCCTCCAAGAATCAGCGAACTTAGGATTTACTGAAGAACAGCTCGGCAAGATGACTCTAGCCGAGCTAAAACGTCACGGCAAGAGTCATAATTCTGAATTTAAGGAAAGATGGCAGCGAGCAGCCTGGATGGTAATGCACCAACTGGCTACATATGTGGAAAAGGGAAAGCGTCTGACAATAGAGAGCTTACTGCCTCCGGAGTTATTGGACGGAAAAAAGGGGAATAGGATCAACACTAAGGAAGAATGGGAAGAACATAAAGAGAAAATGAACAAGGTTGCGAAGTGGCATGGAAGTGTTTTGAGGAGGACTCTAAGTGGCGCAATGAAATCAAGGGAAGTAGGTGGTGGAGAGATAATAGCAAGGCATTCTAGGAAAATATAATGAGTGGATTTCTCGGTACTTTATTTGCAAAGTTAGGGCTGGACACTAAGGAGTGGGACAGCAAAATGAAGAAGGCCGGGAAGTCTATGAAAGATTTAGGCAGAACCCTGAGCATGAAATTAACTGCTCCACTTCTGGCGATGGGAGCTGTGGCGGTTAAATCTGCAGCCGATTTTGAAACATCCATCACAAATGCTGGGGTTGTGGCAGGAGAAACTGGCGAGCAGTTCGAAAAAATGAAGAATATTGCCCGGGAAATGGGCAAGACTACTAAATTCTCTGCAAAAGAAGCAGCCGATGGAATGTACTTTATGGCTTGTCTTCCTCCTGATGAATTGATTATTACTGGCGATTATAAAGTCGAGCAGATAGGGAAATTCAGGGGTAATTCAGTAATAGGAAAAGACGGAGAAGTTCAAAAAGTACTTAAACATACTTATAGGCCATGCACAGAAAAGGAAGTTATAAAGATAAAGCCGTTAATGCAGCGGCCGTTTAGGGTTACGGCAAATCATCCTATTTATGCGATTAGCGGGAAACCATGTCGCCCAAGCAATGTTTCTGGAAATAGCAATTCTCCGAGTCTCTGTAAGCCTACGTGTAATAAAAAAGAGGAAACAACCTGTACAAAGAAATATTATGAAAAATATAAACCCGAATGGATAGAAGCCGGGAAGCTGAAACAAGGTGATATTCTTCTTATCCCGAGAATTAAAAAATCTGAGGAGGTGTTAATCGACTGGGACTTACTCAAAGTTAATGTGGAATATTCAAGAAAACGCTACGGGAAAAAATTACCAAAAAAACTTGACGAAAAATTCGCATATTTCTTAGGACTTATGCTGGGTGACGGATGGGCAGATAAAGAAAGAATCGGTTGTGTTTTCAACGCAGAAAAAGACGTAGAATCTTTAGAATGGTTTGAAAATTATTTAAAAGAGCTTGGATATTCTTCTAATAGAAGGAAAACTCCGGGTGCTATTCAAGTTTTATGCTGGTCCCGCCCTTTAGCTAAATTGATTAACAAATGGATCGGAAAAGGAGCAGAAAATAAAAGGATTCCACCAGGATTATTTAAGGCGAAAGAAGGTATTATTTATTCATTTTTACGAGGCTACATAGATTCTGATGGATATGTTGATTTCGAGAAAGGAATAATCGGAATAAGCACTGTCTCGAAAAACATTGCATACACGATAAATTACCTGGCAGCAAAATGCGGTATGGTATTTTCTATAGGAAAAACCGAGGGAAGAAAATCGGTAGCGATGCCGTCCGGGAGTATAAGTGATTTAAAGCCTCTTTATACGATTTCTACAATTAATCCAAAATATATCGGAAGTATTTATGGGATTCGCCCTCAAAATTCTTTGAAATTCCAGAAACATTGGGTTGATGATGATTTTATTTATCTTCCTATTTTTTCATTGAAGAAAGAGAAATATGAGGGCTTTGTTTACAATCTTGAAGCAAAAGATAATACATATTCAACAGGTGTTATAGTTCATAATTCGGCTGGCTGGGACGTCGAAAAAATGGGAAGGGCAATAAAGCCGACCCTGGATTTAGCATCAGCCACGAATAGCGAGTTGGCATTTACGACGGAATCGGTGGTTAGTGCCTTAAATCAGTTCGGGCTAGCATCTTCAGAAGCCACGAGGGTTGCTGACGTTTACGCAGGGGCAATCTCGGGATCCCAAGCAACGCTAGAAAGACTCAATATCTCCATGGGATACGTTGGAGCGACAGCACATGCTCTGAATTTTAGCATCGAGGATACGAGTGCAGCTTTGATGGTGTTGTTTGACAGGGGAATTAAAGCTTCAATGGCAGGAACCGGGTTGAGACAAGCGTTGGCTAAATTAATGGATCCGTCTAAAAAAATGACAAACGCCTTGAATGCTCTAGGACTTTCTGTTCAAGACGTAAATCCTGAGATGAACTCAATGCGGGATATTGTGGCAAATCTGGAAGATGCTGGAATGGGTGCAGGTGACGCTTTTAAAATTTTTGGACAGCGTGCGGGCCCAGCAATGCTTACTCTGGTTTCTGCTGGAGCAGAAGGAATCGATGAATATAGGAAAAAGCTGGACCAATCGGGAATAGCGGCATCGATGGCAGAGCGTCAATTAAAGACTTTGGCAGGAATTTGGACAATTCTTAAATCTGCCATGTCGGAAGTAGCGATTCAATTTGGAAATATTATACTCCCGGTTCTGAAGAAACTGATAGAAAACCATCTAAAACCAGCGGTAGAGTGGCTGTCGAATCTATCGAAGGGATGGAAAACATTAATTGTGATAGTGGGCACAGTGCTTGCAGCTTTGGGGCCGTTATTGTTAATTATCGGGCAAATCGCATTCATTCTACCCAGCGTTGCAATAGGGGTGGCTGCAATAGGGACGGCAGCGAAAATAGCGCTTGGTCCGCTCGGATTACTCGCAATCGCGGCATTTGCCGCATTTCTGGCAATGAAAAAATTGGCAAAAGTAAAACGGGATGCGGTATTGGCAGATCGCGAGTACATAAGAAATGTGGACAGACAAAGGAACAGTCTCATAGAGGTCGCTGCTGCTGCAGGACTGACCGGGATGGAGTTTGCAAAACTTGAGCAGACATATAAGGGAAACACGAACGCATTGATGAGAGCTATACAAAAAGGAAAACATGGAGTTAAGATTCAAGAGGCTTTATTTGAAGCAGGAAAGAAGACCAGGAAAGAATATGAAGAGTGGAAAGGTACCCAAGAGGATGTGATTGATGTAAACAAGGACTTGGAAAACCAATTAAAAGCATTTAATTCAATCGTACTTGAGAGTGAAAAAGCCCAGATAGCAGCTGAGGAAGCATCCGATGACTGGGCAGAGAAAATGAAAAATATGGGAGTAATGACAATCCCGCAAAAAGCGAAAGCGGTAAGAGAATTGAACAAGGATTTAGAGAAACTACATAAATTATATATAGATGGAAAAATGGATCTTGAGAATTATGCGAATGGTACTATAAAGGTAGAAGAAGAATTGGCAGAATTAAACGCGGGTTTACAGATGATTGACCTTGATACACCTCTTGAAAAGTTCAAATCCTTTGGTGATGACACTAGTGACATATTTAAATTTCTTGGAATAGTTGGGGCCGAAAGTTTTGGTGGCGTGACGGAATCTTTACAGCTCTTGTTAGCTCAGGGTCTTATAACTGCGGAAGACATAGAGAAAGGTTTTGGCGAAACTATCGACATAATGGAAACCCGATGGGGCGATGTTATAGAGGGCATGTCTGGGGCATTTGGGCAATTCGTTTTTGATGTTTTGTCAACTGGCTCAACTTTTATGGAGAATTTAACCGGACTCTGGGAAGGCATGAAGAATGTTTTTAAAAACGTCATAGCTGACATGGCCCAGGAATATCTCCAAAATTTCCTCAAAAAAATCGTAACTAAGGGCGTAACAGCATTCGCAGATGTAGGGAAAGATATCGCAGACTTGGGAAAATCCGTGACCAGTTCCATTACTAGTATCGGCAGCGCGGCCTCCGGAATATTCGTAGGAATCGGAGCAGCTGTTGGAACTTTTCTCGGTGGATTAATCGGCAAAAAAACGACGGGCTGGCAAAAAGCGATGCAAAAAATCGGCCTCGAGACTGTCGATTTTATCCATGATTTACTTAATTATACGAAAGATTCTATTATCGTAATTCTCAAGGAAATGGAAAGACAGGCATGGAGGAGGGGCGACCAATTAGGGGAATTGGTTTTACAAGCTCGGGATCAGTCAAGATTGTTGGGATCTCTGGAAATAAAAAGCGATCACATGATAACTCTCCTGGGATCTCTCAAGGATATCGCAATAAATACAGGGGAAACATTTAAGGCATTAAAAAACATGGGTGGCCTTGCAAAAGGTGGAATTCAGATGACTCCTGCAATCAAAAAAGTAGCCGAGGATGGACCAGAACTGTATATACCTTTAAATAAAATGGGTGATTTACTGAAGACCGGGAAAGATAGCGGAGCTGGAAACATAACACTTGTAAATAAGATCACGATGGAGCCGGCCATTTTAAGGCAAGATGAAGATTGGTTGATAAATTTTATCCAGAAAAAAGCACAGCTTGAGCAGCTACTTATACCAGAGAGGGCCGTAAGATGAGCCTAATCAGATTCAATTATAACAATTTGGTAGACATTGCTACGATCACAAAGTTTACTGAGCATCCGAATTTTCCAGCAGAGCGAGTGCAGCATATGTGGCCGAAAAAATCCTACAGATCAAGATATGGGGCAAATTCCGGGTGGGGATATTTTGGGATCAACGCTTCAAAGAAAAAAATAGATTTTGAAGAAACCGGTGCGACTCCGCTCGTGGCGACGCTTGTGGAAGGAGCGTACAATGCCGACAGTTTAAGTGCAGAAATAAAAACTCAATTGGATGCAGCTGGAGCCTCAACTTATACGGTCACTTATAGCGATTCGACGAATAAATTCACGATAGTAAGCAATGGAGCAGGAGGGGCGGGAATTTTAACTCTCCTGTGGGACTCCGGAGCGAATAAAGCTAATAGCGTCGGCGATACGATAGGATTTGATGAAAGCGCAGATGATACGGGTGGGCTCACATATACGTCAGACAATATGCGGATTCATACGGCAGAAGTGCTGGTTTTTGATTTACTTGCAGCACGTGAATTAAAAGGATTTGGGATAAAATGTCACAATTTGCAATCCGGGGCAGTGCTCAAGATTCAAGGCGACACGTCGTCCTCATTTGCGTCGCCAGATTATACTCAAACCGTTACAGTAACAGATGACTTAATAATGGTGTATTTTTCCTCAGCTCAAACGTACCGATATTGGAGAATCTTTATCGAAGATCCCACAAATCCGGATGGATATATTGAGATAGGCAGGGCGCATCTCGGGTCTTATTTTTCTCCGGTGGCAGAAGCGAGGCGGGACTATAAAGAAGACATCGAGGATGAATCCGGAAAGCAATTTTCCAGGGGTGGTCAAATCAGCGTAAATCAAGAGGATGATCGATGGTCGGGAAATTTTACGTGGGATTTCATGGATGATGATTTAGGAGACGACCTGGAAGACTTCAAGACGATGTGGGAGTACTCGAAAGCTTTCAAGGATATGTTTATCACCCTTGATGTAAATTCAATATCGACGAGAACGGTATATGCCAGAATTGCGTCGCCACTTAATATCGGACATATTGTAGACGAGAAGGTGTGGAGAGTAGACTTAAAGCTCCAGGAATTGCTGTAATGGATTTTGACGCCTTAAAGGAGTTGCCAGCCTCCCAAAAATTATTTCTTGTCGAATTTAATGTTGCCTCCGATGCTGTCGGGAATACGTGGACGGTCACAGGAGGAGGGGGATATTTTCTAAATGTATTCCCAAATACTGCAATTAACAAGGTCGAGGCGGATGGCGTTGAACTTACAGAGGTTTTTAGCGTGTCTGCCACTGAAGCCTTAAACGATTCTTTTTATTACGATTTTAATATCCAAAGGCTTTATGTAAGAATCGGGGCAAACTTAGATCCGGAATCTAGGACGACGGTCCTCTTATACCATTTCGAAAGATTTAACGATAAAAACGATGGAATAGTTTTCCCAAGACAAACGGAAACTCTCATAGATGGGAGTTTTGAGGATTGGATATCAGCAACAAATCTCACTAATTGGAATGAATCTCTAGCCGGAAGCTCGACCGTAAATAGGGAATCAACTGAAGTGGATGATGGTGCGTATTCAGTTAAATTAACAATAGATGGATCTAATAATCCTGCGCAAATTTATCAAGATTTTATAGTGCAGCCAGGAGGCAAATGTAAAATTAAGGTTAGGTATAAAAATTCAACTTCAGGAAAGACTGGTGCAATACTTATTGGAGACAGCACCTCCAGTGTATTTTTAGAGTCTGACGGGACTTGGACGGTAGGTTTGGCCAGCATTATCCTTCCTAATTCTACAGACTGGGCGGATTATGAATTTGAATTTTATGCTCACGGTAGTTATACAAATTATATTGTATATTTCACTAATAATTCTGCTGCAAGTTCTGATATATTTTTTAACAAAGCAAGCTTAATCCACTACCGAGAAGATAATCCATATAAAGGGATGTTCGATCCGGTAGGTTCGGGAGGAATCCAGCAAGGAGTCTCAGATTATCATACGGGATCCCTTGAGAAGCAATCCATGAATCTAAGATTTTTAAACGCAGGGGGATATTTTTGGCAAAAACTGGAAGATTATCTCTGGTATAATAAAGAATGCAGCATTTATATTGGAGAGCTAAATTCAGCGTATGAAGACATG
>SDBT01017829.1_pt1 | contig 11191 bp, 10 predicted proteins | sample 2277101 | NCBI WGS metagenome assembly SDBT01 (sample SAMN10404973, study PRJNA504765) | marine sediment metagenome | isolation source: marine sediment core GS10_PC15, 103 cmbsf | place: Arctic Ocean: Southern Knipovich Ridge | collected 2010 | reverse complement strand
GGCTCTAGGGGAGGAAAAGGATGAATTTGTCCAAGATTCAATTAGAAAGGTTTTAGAAAAGTTGCGGAAATAGCTTTAATAGAGATGAACTCATTGGGCGTGAAGATTGTACACTCCTGGCTTAACACCTTAAGGAGGTAGCGTTATGGAAGAGGTAGTGCCTGTAGATGAAGGGGCAGAAGCTCTGATAGAGCTGTTCAATGCAAACGGTGTTGATTACATCTTTTTAAATCCGGGGACTGATATTTTTCCTATTCAAGAAGCCCTCTCTAAATTTGAAGCCTTGGGCAAACGCACACCAGGAGTGATACTTGCCCTTCACGAATCTGTAGGAATGGCTGCGGCCCACGGATACTTCAGGGTCTCTGGAAGACCTCAGGTGGTTCTTGTACATGTCGATTTGGGCACTCAACAAGTTGGTGGGGCGCTACACAACGCCCATCGGGGACGAATAGCCGTCATCCTGTGTGCCGGGCGGCCTCCATTACCCTTTGAAGGAGAGAAAAGAGGTGGACGTTCTCACTATTTAAACTGGATACAAGACCAGCGCGATCAAGCCGGCATTGTCCGGAATTATGTAAAGTGGGAATACGAGCTACATACCAATGACAATATTCACCATGTGGTGCAACGAGCCTTTCAAATCGCATCTACGGAGCCCTGTGGGCCTGTATATCTATCCATACCCCGAGATGTTCTTATGGAAAAGATTGACAAGGTACGAATCCTACCTACAGCCAGATATGCAGCAGCGTCAACACCACAGGCTGATATTGCGCTTCTGACCAAAGTATCGGAGATGCTGATAGAAGCCGAATCGCCTCTCATAATCGCTGGTGACTCAGGCAGGCATCCTCAGTCGGTAGCATCATTGGTAAAATTAGCAGAAACTTTAGGCGCACGGGTGGTCACCTCTCAATTCAGGGTAAACTTCCCAACCACGCATCCTCTATGTGCCGGGGTCGAGCAAAATCCCTACCTAAAGGATGCCGATGTCATTCTGGTGATTGACGCTGAAGTACCCTATGTCCCTGTGCAGGCAAAGCCTAAACCTGATGCCAAAATCATCCATATTGATATCGATCCGGTTAAGCAAGATATGCCTATGTGGTCCTTTCCGGTAGATGTACTTATTGGGGCTGACTCCAGTAAAGCCATCCCGGTTCTGTGTGAGATAATCCGCCAAAAGGTAACTCGTGAACAAGAAGCTCACTTTCAAGCACGTTTCAAACAATACGAGTATGAGCATCAAAAGTTACGAGCCGAGCGGCATACTTTGGCTACGAGCAAGGCTGACCGGAAGCCAATCTCTCCCGAATGGCTTTGTCATTGCATAGATGAGGTAGTAGATGAGGACACCATAATCCTGAATGAAGCGGCTAGCAACGAGCTGACCGTGGCACGCCAAATACGCCGCACCAGGCCCGGGACTTTGTTTGGCTCTGGTGGCTCGAACCTGGGGTGGGGGCTAGGAGCGGCATTAGGAGTGAAGCTGGCTGCCCCTGATAGTACGGTAATAACCTTGGTGGGTGATGGTGGTTTTATATTCGGCTGCCCCATAGCAGCCCTTTGGGCTGCTGATAAGCATCATGCTCCATTCCTGTGTGTAATATTTAATGACGAGCAATACTATGCCCTTAAGAGAAATATCCGAGTGGCATACGGCGACGAAAGCTACTCGGAGAAGACTGGAGTATGGGTAGGCGTACACATTGCACCATCTCCCAACTATGTCTTAATTGCGCAGAGCTGTAATGCCCATGGACAGAGGGTGGAAAACCCCTCCGATCTCAAGACGGCCTTAAGGAGTGCTCTTCAAAAAGTGCGCGGCGGTAAATGTGTGGTACTGGATGTTAGAACCGAGAATGCCTGAGGTCCTTTACCATTTATTCAGGCCAAATGTGTCAACAATACCATTTTCGGTAACATTTATTATGAGTCAATTCGGTCCATTGACAATTACCAGAAAAGGTTTATAATTTAAGGCATCCAATAAATTGTCTCTCCACATTCTGATAGTAAATCCAAATCAATAATCCCACGATGTAGCAGAATGAGTGAAAACATGATAGAAACTGATATTCTCGTTATTGGGGGCGGATTAGCCGGCACATTTGCTGCGATAAAAGCCAGGGAAGCTAACGCAGGAAAAGTAACCCTGGTGAGTAAAGGCAAACTAGGTAAAGATAGCGTCTCTACGTTCGGAGCTGGCGTCTTCCAGACTGTCTCTCCCGAGGATGATAAACAGGCATTGCTCGAGGTATTTGCTCTCAGCGAGACATATGGCGCAGGAATATATAACGAAGAATGGCTCAATGTTTATCTGAAAGAAAATTATGACCGTGTCCTGAATATGGACAGTTATGGAGTCAAATGGGAGAAAACTGCAGATGGGAAATTTGAGCGTGTTAAAACCAGGCACGGATTATTAAGGTCTATGTTTCACGGACCCCAGATGATGGAAGCAATGGCAAAGAAGGTAAGGAAGAGTGGTGTAGAAGTAATCGGCAATACAATGATGACCGACCTTTTGACAGAGAATGGAAAGCCGGGAGAACGCGTGGCAGGAGCCGTTGGGTTCGATGTCAAGACGGGTGAGTTCAAGGTGTTCAAATCGAAGGTCACTATAATGGCAGCAGGGGGTTGCGGCTTCAAGGCAAGATTTGCTGGTCACAAATTTGAAACAGGCGAGGCTTGTGCAGCAGCATATAGGGCTGGAACAGAATTAGGACAATTTGAGATAGGAGAAATCCTGCATACAACATGTGCTCAGTTCGACACACAAGGTCTGAACATGTTTCTGGGTCTTGGCGGCAAGTTCAGGAATGCGAAAGGGGAAGAGTTCATGTTAGAGTACGACCCCAAGCTGCAAAATCGCTCCAGCATGCCACGTGTGTCAGAAGCGTCTGCCATGGAGGTAAGGGCAGGACGGGGGCCGATATACCTTGATATAACCCACTTTACACCGGAGGATGCCAGAAAACTACGGGCTGTGCTGCCAATTCCGTCTAAAATATTGGAGAGAGCGGGAGTGCTGGCCGGAGATAAAATAGTTAAGCAAATGGAGTGGGCACCGGCATTTTATGGAACGGTATCAATGGGAGGTGGCATCAGAATCAATACGAGGTGTGAAACCTCCCTCACGGGATTTTACGCATGTGGAGATGCTACCGCAAGGAACAAACATCACGGTGCCTTGCCTGGTGCGGCGGTATGGGGAGCCAGAGCTGGAGAATTTGCCGCCGAGCATGTCAGACGAGTAAAAGAACCCAATATTAGCCAAGAGCGGGTAGAAGAGCTCAAGAAGTTTGCTTTTGCCCCCCGGGAGAGAAAGGAAGGTATCGACCCAGAACACATAATTATAGAACTTCTTGAAACACTTGTCCCTTACAAGGTCACTATAATCTCACGCGGTGACAGGCTGGAAGAGGCATTAAAAGAGGTGGAAAGGATACGAGACGAGGAAGTCCCGCTGCTCCACGCTTCTGACCCACATTGCCTCAGACTTGCCAACGAGACTAAAAGCATGGTTCTTGTTGCTGAAATGTATCTGAGGTCGCGTCTATTAAGGACTGAAAGCAGAGATGCCTGTATGAGGGAAGATTACCCTTATACAGATAATATTAACTGGCTGAAAAATACGGTGTTGAAGCAAGAGAATGGAGAGATGAAATTATGGACGGAGGATATACCGGTAGACATGTATAAAATCAAACCGAAGAGGGAGAAGTACCTGTATCCTGTATTCGAGGTTGCTAGCCAAAGAGGGATAAAATGGGGATAAGAAAGATTGACTATGACCCGTGCAATGGATGTGGCATATGTGTTGACAATTGCCCGATGGATGTAATTAGAATGGATGAAGCGACGAACAAGCCCTTTATAGCCTACCTCAGAGATTGCCAGTCATGTTTCCTCTGCGAGATGGATTGCCCGGTGGAAGCGATGTTTGTTACCCCCGAGAGAGAAAGAAGAATACCTCTACCCTGGTAGATTCAGAGTAAGATTATCAGCGAATGCTCCTGGTCAATGCTATAGGCTACAACTCCGTGTGATTCGGATTTTTATTTTTAATCAATATAGAAACGGGGCAGACAACGCCGCCTTTTAGGTTACTTCTATTCATGCTGAAAGGGATAGCTCCACCCGGCGCAACAACTGGAGACATCTACAAAGCTGGCATCCCCTTTCTGTTTTGTGACCTGGCAACAATGGGATTGGTCATGGCTTTTCCTATACAGGCACTCTGGCTACCACGTTTAATGTTTATATAAAATAAAGTACAAGGGAGGTTGACATGGCTTATCAGAACTTAAGAGATTGGATAGCAAAACTTGAAGAAATGGGTCAATTAAAGCGTATCACTGCAGAGGTGGACTGGAATCTGGAGTTAGGTGCTATTACCCGTCGCATATCAAATGAAAGAGGACCGGCACTATTATTTGAAAACATCAAAGGCTATCAGAATGCTGCCTGTCGCAAATTATTTACTAACGGCTTGACATCCACAGAAAGAGTGGCAATGGCCCTGGGCTTACCCGGGGATACTGATAATCGTGGGCTGGTTGATTTTCTCAGGGAAAACCTTGGGAACCGACTAGAACCGGTTACAGTAGCTTCAGGCCCCGTAAAAGAGAATATCGTGAAGGGAAATGCCGTTGACTTGTATCAGTTTCCAGCGCCAAAATACAACTTCTTTGACGGTGGAAGGTATATTAATACTCATGTGTGCACAGTGACTAGGAACCCTGATACCAAGATAATGAACGTAGGTGTTTACCGGGGAATGATTGGTGATAATAAGAAATCTATACCGGTAAACCTGCGGCGAGCCGCCCACTGGGGACATCATTTTTCCAAGCATGAGAAACGTGGTGACGAAATGCCGGTGGCTGTAGTTTACGGGTGTGACCCGGTGCTTTTGATGTGTTCCGCGGTCGCTATTGAGCATCCAGGTCACTCGGAGTATGAAGTGGCTGGGGGGCTACGCGGAGAACCGATAGAACTGGTGAAGTGCGAGACATCAGATTTATACGTGCCAGCTTCCGCTGAAATCATAGTGGAAGGCTGGATTTCTCCCGACCCAAAAACCTTTCAGATGGAGGGGCACTTTGGGGAATATACTGGCTTTTATGGTGGCGCACGTCAGCCCAGACCTGTTATCCGTGTAGAGTGTATCACCTACAGGAATGACCCTATCTTTCGCGGCGGCATAGTCGGCAGCAGTGCCGGCAGGTTAGCCGAGCCTGTCTACTATACTACTCCTTTTTCGGCAGCAATTATATGGAGAGCCCTGAATGAAGCCGGAGTTCCTAATGTCACCGGTGTGTGGGGCTCTCCCAGTAACATCGCGACAAATCTGCGGGTTTCAATCGATAACATCTACAAGGGACATGTTCAACGGGTTGCGGCTGCTCTCTGGAGTTTAGGCGCCAGCCTGGACCGTGGAAAGAACCTGATTGTAGTCGATAAAGATATAGATGTATTCGATAATGATGCGGTAGACTGGGCACTGGCCTACCGGACAAATGCCGAGATGGGAGATTTCCAGTTCTTCCCGGGAACTAGCGGCAGCAACCTGGACCCCAGCGTTCCCAAGGCGCAGAGAGACATTATGAAATATGGTGGAGGAAGGTGGACCCGGGTACTCATTGATGCCACAGTAAGCTGGGATTTAGAACCTGACGAATCATTTGGGGGGAGGAGGGAGCCACCATTATGTACTGAAATCCCTCCTGAGACTGCCGACTTAATCAATCAGCGCTGGAAGGAATACGGCTTTTAGACGTAGAGACAAAAAAGAATTAAAAAAGTCTATATGAAAGCTTCGGAGAGCCTCACAGCGTTTCCCGGTTCATAAGACAGCTGGAAAAAGTCGGGTTAGTGAAGAAGAACAAAGACCGTGAAAATGCTCAAATAATGTCGACTACATCATTTACGTTTATTTCGAGCATCTTGATGCAGGCTAAGATTCGGTCAACATTCCGGTCAATTGCTTGAATTCCGCCCGACATCGTCTTTAGTTCCGTTGCTGTCTGCTTTAGAGCCCGAATTCTATCAGCCATTCCTTTGATATCGTATTCCTGTGCCACTTTCTTACACCTTACTTCCTTAAGTCCTTGAACCTCTTGGCTTTAGCCTCATATCTGGGTAAACTGCCATGTTCATGGAACTCCAGGTTATATCTCAACAGAGTCTTTATTCTGAGCTGGTCAAATAATTTAGCCTTGACCGCGTCAACATTGCTCTCTTGTCCTGGCATTAGCTCTGCTTTTAACGTGATATCATCCATGTTGCCTTTCTTGGTCACCACCACCTCATATTCATCACTTAGCTCTGGGATGCCTCTGACTACTTCTTCAATTGAACTTGGCGCCAGTAATACTCCTTTCACCTTGGTAATGTCATCAGCCCTACCGATAACTCCTCCCGGGAACAGCCTGAACGTTCGTCCGCATTCACATTCAGTGGGACTCAACTGAAGCATATCTTTCGAATCAAATCTGATGCATGGTTGAGCCATGCGGTCAAAAGTAGTAATCACCATCTTACCCATCTTCCCGGGCTCAGTGATGAGCTCACCGGTATCGGGGTCTTCTACCTCAAGTAGGAACAGAGCCTCGTTGACATGCACACCGGATTGGCATCGGCATTCATAGCCCCAGGGGCCTATCTCGGTAGCGCCTAATTCATCGTAGACCTTAGCTCCCCAAGCCTCTTCTATTCTTTTCCTAGTTGCTGGGATACTACCCCCGGGTTCACCGGAGACAGTCATCTTTTTTATATATAAGTCCTTGGCCGGGTCTATGCCTAGCTTCGTTCTCGCAATATCGGCCATACCCAGTGCATAGGTTGGTGTTATCATCATCGCAGTGGCTCTCAGCTCTTGCATTCTCAATATCCGTGCCTCGGTGCTTAATTGGCCGCCAGGAACTACCTCGCAGCCTACCTTCTCCGCCCCGTAGTGGGCGGTCCACCAGGCCATGAACGTACTGTAGCCAAAGGCTATGAATACTCGGTCAGTGTTTCGGTATCCTTCTGCCCATAAAGTATAAGCCCAGCCTTCAGCGAACCACTCCCAGTCCTGCCAGGTATCAGCTTGCCATATTTGCTGTCCTGTCGTGCCGCTGGTCTGGTGAGATTCTGTAACCTCCTCCAGGGGTACACACAATATGTCCCCATATGGATATGGGTCTTTTCCCTGGATAGCCCTCATCATAGATTTCTCTACCTTGGGCACCTTTCTAATATCATCAAACGTCCGGATATCGCCAGGCTCTATGCCAGCATCAGTGTATATCTGGCGATGAAACTTGGAGCGCTCATAAGCCCAAGAGAATATGTTCTTAAATTTCTTCAACTGTAGCTGTTGAAGCTTCTCCTTTGGCATTGTCTCCAGAATTGGATTCCAATATTCCTCTTTATTTCTCAACTTATCCCTCCCGTCTGTCATAAGTCTGGGTAGCGTGCTGAAGAGCTGTCATTTTATCAGAATTTCGTTCCTTGCTAATCATTTAGGCTTACATTATATTCTGACCCTTAGCTAGCTGTCAAGATGGTCACACCCATAACCAGAGATTCTTGACATCCTTTGGGTAGGATGTTAGATTAATAGCAGAGCTTGATAATTATTACAATGTCTACTTCCCCAGCTTTGGCGATAAGACACGTCTAGTGATGATATTGCCGGCATCAAAGAAGGCTGACAGAGTAATAAGGAGCCGGTTCTGAGAGCCAGCCTGAGTAGCGAAAGGATGATGACAGGAGCTGGCTTTATTGATGCCGGAGGTTGATAGCTGTGAAAGAGATAAGGTTTCATGGTCGCGGGGGACAGGGTGCGGTTTTGGCAGCGCGGATGCTGGCGGCTGCTTTCATGGCCGAGGGTAAGTGCGTAGCCAACTTCCCTATGTTTGGTATGGAAAGACGCGGACAGCCGGTGGTAGCTTTTACTCGCTTTGACGATAGGCCTATTCTGGAAAAAACTCAAATCTACAATCCCGATTGTCTGGTAGTAATAGACCCTACCTTATTGAGTCTGCCCGAGCTTTTTTCCGGGTTGAAACCGGAAGGAATAGTTATCCTAAACAGCCCTCGGCCACTGAAAAGCCAGCCCGACGAGAACGTCAGGTTAGCCGGGGTAATAAATGCTACCCAGATTGCAGTTGAGGAAATGGGCAGGGACATTCCCAACACCTGTATTCTCGGCGCTCTTGCCGCAGCCACTCGCTGGCTGGATTTGAAGTCCATACTAGCCAGCCTGGGAGAGTATTTCAAAGGTGACGTCCTTCAGAAGAACATCCGCAGTACCGAAAGAGGATTCAATGAAGTGGAGGTTACCAGATGGTGATAGAGAAGGCATCTAATTCTGAGCATGATGCTGGTGAGTCGCTCCATTATTTGGATACTGGAACCTGGTCTAACGCCGATGAATTGTTCCTGTGTTTAGATACCGGGAGCTGGCGAACTAAAAGGCCGGTGCTGGACATGGATAAGTGCACCTGTTGCGACCTTTGCGTCCTCTACTGTCCTCCCCAGTGCATGGTCATAATGAACGATGAGTATGTGCCCAATCTTGACTTCTGCAAAGGCTGCGGAATTTGTGCCAAGGAATGTCCGCGAGAGGCTATAATCATGATGCCGGAGGGAGAATTTGCTGATGAAGGCACAAAAAAGTGAGGTAAAGCTCTTAACCGGCAATGCGGCGGCGGCCTACGGAGCCATGCTCTGTCAGCCAGATGTAATATCCGCATACCCTATAACTCCCGTGACTGAAGTATTGGAGCAGCTTTCCAGGTTTCATGCTGATGGGATTCTGGATGCTGAAATGGTGGAGGTCGAGGGGGAAACTTCAGTTATGAACGTCGTCCTCGCGGCTACAATGGCTGGTGGCCGGGCTTTCACTGCCACTGCCTCCTATGGTCTAGTGTTCATGTATGATGCCTTACTTCAAGCTGCTGGCTTCAGGGCTCCGGTGGTGATGGCTATTGCCAACCGTGAGACGCCGGGCATCATGGGCGTCCTCTCCGGCGAGCAGGACATAGTCACCACCAGAGACTCGGGGTGGATTCAGATAATGACGGAAAACTGCCAGGAAATCCTAGACTCGTTGATAATGGCCTTTCGGCTGGCGGAGGATATCGAAGTCCAGCTCCCGGTGATGGTAAACTACGATGGTTTTTACCTTTCCTACCTGGCCGAGGCGGTAGAAATCCCTGCTAGGGAAGATGTGACCCGGTTCCTGGCACCGCTGAAGCTACAGCCGGAGCGGACTAAGCTGCTCCCGGGGAAGCCTATAGGCTGTGGCACCGGTGGCAGTCTGATAAAGTTCATGGAGCGCCGCTACGAGCACTTTGCTGCCCTGAATCGAGCAAGGTCAAAGCTGGACGAGGTAGACCGGGAATTTGGAGAGTTGTTCGGACGGAGCTATGGTGGTCAGATAGAGGAGTATTGCACAGAGGATGCCGAGATAGTGGTGCTGGTCGCCGGGAGTGTTACCGGGACCACCCGCCGGGTGATTGACGCCAAAAGAGAAGAAGGATTAAAAGTGGGACTGGTCAAGTTGAGAATGTTTCGTCCCTTTCCCCGTGAGAAATTGACACGGGCTCTCAAAGGGAAAAAGGCCATAGGGGTCATCGACCGCAGCGTTTGCTACGGCTGGGACTGCGGGCCCCTATATATGGAGTTGAGGGCTCTTTCCCCGGATATTGGCTTTGTTCCCATGCTGGACTTTATTGATGGGCTGGGCGGTATGGATATCACCATACAGCATATAGACAGGGTGATAGATGAGGTCTACGCTGCCTCACAGGGCAAATCTTACCGCGAGGTAACCTGGATACCTTTGGAGGAGTGAGTAAAAACATGGCTAAAAAGGAGAAGGGAACATCCCGGGTTTTTGAATACTTCCGTGACGAGGACCAGTTTGCCGGAGGAGTGTCCCTGTGTACGGGCTGCCTCGCGGAACTCACTCTCAGGATTCTGTCGAAAGTTCTGGGGAAGGAGATTGTGCTCTTGACCTGTCCCTCTTGCGCCATCTCTATTCTGGAAGGGCAGGAAACCGGGGCATGGCACCGATTGTCTTACTATGCCTGCTTGATGACCGGTGTAGCTTCCAGCGCCACAGGCCTTGTCAGATATTATCGTAAAATAGGCAAAGATGTTACCGTGGTCTGCTTTACCGGTGACGGTTGCGCTGCCGATGTGGGTTTCCAGACCTTAAGCGGCGCCGCTGAAAGAAATGAGAAGTTTATTTACATCACCTACGATAATGAAGGTTACATGAACACCGGCGTTCAAAGAAGCAGCACCAGCCCTATTGGCGCTGTCACTACCACTACACCATATGGGGTGGCTCGGGAGGGGAAAGAAACATCGGCCAAAGACCTGGCTCTGATTATGGCCATGCACCGGGTTCCTTACGTAGCTACAGCCACCCTGAGCCATATGGAGGACTTCGTCAAGAAACTGCGCAAGGCAGAAGAGAAGAAAAACGAGGGATTTGTATATATTCACCTGTTTAGCCCCTGCCCGGTGGGCTGGAGAATAGCGGATGATTCATCGATCCAGGTATGTCGGATGGCGGTGAGAACCAATTACTTTCCACTGTGGGAAGCAGAAAATGGAAAGTTCCGTTTCACCCATAAGACGGGTAACCCCAGACCGATTGAGGAATTTACCAGGTTAATGGGCAGATTCTCCCATTTGAAGGAAGAGGATTTAGCCAAGCTGCAACAACTAGTAAACGAGAGGTTTAACCTCATCAAGTCTCTAACTGAGATGGGTAACTAACGGGTAGCTGTGATTGTTGCTTGACATCTTGGCCCCACATACCGGGCACACACCCTGAGTCGCCTTCTTACCGTTCTTCATAGTTATGACCTTGGCGTCCTTCATTTCCCTTTTAGCACGGCATTTCACACAGTATGCTGACGTTTGTTAATACCACTTCCCTCTCCGGAGTTGTAACTATATTCCACACGCACGGGTTTGTTTATATCTTGTGGGCTTGACAATATACTGGTCATGAGTTATATTCTCTTTTATAGAAGCTGGTCATATATGCATACGGATTAAGAAGCTATCTTTGAAAAGAAAGATTAAAAGGGAGGAGATACGATAGCATTAAGGGGTTTAAGGGAATGAAAATTTCTAAACCATGGGAGATAAATCTAGTTTCTGGGAGGTGAAAATG
>SDBT01017828.1_pt1 | contig 11191 bp, 15 predicted proteins | sample 2277101 | NCBI WGS metagenome assembly SDBT01 (sample SAMN10404973, study PRJNA504765) | marine sediment metagenome | isolation source: marine sediment core GS10_PC15, 103 cmbsf | place: Arctic Ocean: Southern Knipovich Ridge | collected 2010 | reverse complement strand
AGTCTTCATTATATCACAACAGACTTGCAATTTAATAAAACCTTCCATATCAAATGGCAATCCTGCACTGAAAGCTGTGCAAAAACCACTAGTTCTTCTAGTCTTCAAGAAATCACAACCTTCACAATACTGTCCGTGTGGTACTCTCATAGTTTTCATAATGAAGTCATTCTACCACAATATAGAGCGTTTGTCAAATATTGCTTTCCGTATATAGGTCTATGGTATAATTGAGGAATCCACAAAAAATTTAATACCCCAAAAAGGAGTACATTTCATATGTCCGAACTACTACAACAAGCTCAATATTTTGATAAATATTCACGTTATCGCTATGACCTAAACCGAAGAGAAAACTGGCCTGATACAGTACATCGAGTTACTGATTATCTATTTTCGTTTGATACAAAAAACGCGATTAGTGATAGAGAACGAGAAGAAATATTCGAGGCAATTCTCGATAAAGAAGTCATGCCATCCATGCGTAATCTAGCAATGGCAGGTGAGGCGGCGAAACGACAAAATATGTGTAGCTATAATTGTAGTTATATGATTATAGAAGACCTTAAATCATTCTATGAATCTGTAATCATATTAATGAGCGGTTCTGGACTCGGATATTCTGTAGAAGATAAACATATTAGCAAGTTACCATTTGTTAAAGAGCAGAATAGAGACACACGGCAAAAAATGTTTCGTGTACAAGACACCACTGAGGGTTGGGCAGAAGCGGTATATTATGGAATTACAGAATGGTTTAATGGTCATGACGTACAATTTGACTATGTTAATATACGCCCTGCTGGGTCAATTCTAAAAGTAAAAGGTGGTCGCGCATCTGGTTATGAAGCACTAGAAGAGTCTTTAAATAAAATTCGAGACATAGTATTATCTAATCAAGGTAAACAGTTAGAGTCGTTGCAGGTTCACGATATTATGTGCCACATCGCTCGGTGCATTGTAAGCGGTGGTGTTCGACGCTCTGCTATGATTTGCCTGTTTGATAAAGATGACAGCGATATGATTGCATGTAAAGATTCAAATAACATCCAAGGTAATGAGCAACGCTACCTATCGAATAACAGTGTAGCCATCTATAGTGAAATGACGCACAAAGAAATAAAAGGTTTCATGACTAGAATGTTCGATTCTTATTCAGGAGAACCTGGAATTATGTCAAAGTATGCCGTCAAAAAGACACTACCAGAGGGTAGAGAGTACACGGATGATTTTGGCTTTAACCCATCATTAAGAAAGGGTACTCTTGTATACACCACAAATGGTATTGTACCCATTGAATCCTTGGAAGGTAAGGAATTTAAGGTTAAGAACTTAAAGGGTAAAGTAAGTCAAGCAGAATGTTTTCTGTCGGGTAAGAATAAACCACTATACAAATTGACACTAAAGGGTGGACATGAGTATTACGCAACTAAAGAACACAAATGGCCTATCTTACAGAACGACGGTAGTGTAGTTAAGGTTGAGACACACGAGTTAGAAAAAGGATACCGACTACCTATTATAAAGACAAATGATTTAGGTGTGGGTACACATGGGAATTATGAAGATGGTTTTCTTGCGGGATGGATAACTGGTGACGGGTGGATAACCATTCGCTCTGACAACGATAAAAAACAATATGGTTTAATCCTGAGCCAAGAAGATTACGACTCTCCTATAAGAACAATACTGGAGCATAAATTATCTGTAATAGGGTGTAAGTCAACCTTTAGAGAACGGACGAGAGGTGAATCAACATGGTATGAAATAAACACGCAATCTAAACCTCTGAACGACTGGGCAGAAAATTTTGGAGTATTTGGTAAGAAAAAGGGACTACCCGATACAATATACACAACATCCTCTGAACAATTTAGAAAAGGTTTTGTGGATGCTATGATTTCATCGGACGGGACGATTGACACATATAACAATGTGAGAATTGGTCTAAGAACTGCTCATAAAAATCTCGCTAATGAATTTTCAGAACTATTGGGTTTTTACGGTCTAAAAACATCTATAGATAAGTCAGAAATAAATGGTGTATTCCCTAACGGAAAAGACTACGGTAAGACATACACATCTTGGAATGTCAGGATTAGTGCTAAATCTCACACCAAACATTTTAGCAATATTTTTTCGTTAAGTCATCCGAGAAAAAGTAAAGCTCTTTCTGAAAATGTATCATCTCCAAAGTATGATATGATAAGTGATAATAGTATAAAGATAGCATCTGTAGAACTTACAGATTTAAAAGAAGATGTTTGGGATATATCAGTTTTCGATGAAACTCATTGCTTCCAATTAGCGCACTGCATCACTGGGAATTGTGGAGAAATTGTACTTAGACCATACCAGACCTGTAATCTATCCTCGGTTATTTGCCGTAAAGAAGACAATTTTGAGACGCTATTAAAGAAAGTTAGAATTGCAACAGTAATTGGTACTCTGCAATCAATGTCCGAATATTTTCCTAATTTAAGAGATGAATGGACACAAAATCAAATAGAAGAACGCCTTCTCGGAGTTGACCTAAATGGAATCATGGATTGCCCAGCTATCCAAGATGCAGATAGCTTACGTGTATTAAGAAAGTATGCCAGAGAGATTAATTATCAATATGCTTCTAGATTAGGGATTAATGCTAGTAAGGCGATTACATGTATCAAGCCATCTGGTAATGCCTCAGTAATGTTAGATACTAGTGCGGGAATTCATTCTCGCTTTAGCCAATATTATATTAGGCGAATTCAATTGCACAAGGATAATCCAGTATTAGCTGTGCTACAGCTTAACGATGTTCCAACTGAACCAAGTAATTTCCTAGCTGATACTTTTGTCGCTAGTTTCCCTGTAAAGTCTCCTGAACGAGTAAAGTCTTTATCGGCGTTTGAGCAATTGGAGAACTGGAAGAAATTCAAAGTAAACTGGACTGAACATAATCCTAGCTGTACTATAAGCTATACGGATGATGAACAAAATATTATTGTAGATTGGTTGTTCGCTAATCAGACTCTAATATCTGGGCTATCGTTTTTACCTAGAAGTAATGCAATATACGAACAAATGCCATATGAAGCTATTACTGAGGGCGAGTATAATATGTACTCAAAGGATATGCCATTGTCTATTGATTGGGAAGTATTACACGAGCTAGAGAAGGAAGACCAGACAAACGCTAGTCAGACAGCGGGATGTGATGGGGACAAATGTTTAATTAGCTTCTAAAACAAAAAGAGCTACCTAATATCTAGGTAGCTCTTTTTTATTGCTCACTCTTAATCTGTTCCCAGATTTTCTTTATCTCTGTGTGTTCTAATGTTAATCGGTATCCGCATCCTTGTCCTCGTGACTTACAGAATACTGTCCAACCAACATGCTCTAATTCAAGCTCATTACCAGTTGGTTTCAATTCCTTTATAAATTCGAGACCACTTGAGCATTTCGGACACTTAGGTTTTCTTTTAAATGGTATCTTCTTTTTCCTCTTGAATTTTTTTATGATAGTACATCATTCTACTCCAGCCTATATTATAAGACCCACGACATTCCCCTTGACAATTGGCGGTACAACCCCAATCGTTTTGACTATATTTAAGCTCACCATTGCATTTATAGCATCTCGGCTTTCTGAGTTTCTTGATTGCATCAAACCATTCACTTATCATTATTCTGGTAGCCCACAAAAAGAACAATCCCCATTTTTATTCGTCACGGCATTACAATGACCACATAACCTCTTCCTATATAACTTTGTGGGCTTATTCCATGCTTTTTTTTCTGTCGTCGTTATGCGTTCGGTTAAATCCATTTGTGCCATATCTTCAATTAATGCCTGTTCAAATCTAGACGCACCCAATAGACGTTCCATAGAGGCTAGTTTCCTCGCCACAGCTTTACTATTCCAGTTGGACATCTTCTTTTTCCTCATACATACCACAATATTCTAACCAAACTGGGTCAAAATCAATCGGCCATGTAAACCATCCACTATCAATGCCGTGTCGATTAGCACTAACTGGGATAGGAGCTTGTGTCCCTGCTAAAACCCCCATAAGCACCTCAAATGGTCATTACAGCTTGAGTGCGCCGAACCAGCTACATTACCTTTATGTTTACAAGTATAACATTTACCTGTGAATTCGTTACTCATTTTTCTTCCTCTTCTTCTTTTCTTTCTTGTATAGTTTATTAATCTTAACTGCATCTAGCTTGGCCTGTTCTGCCACAGCGATAATTACATTTAATTTATGTAAAGTATTTTTCAGTTGTTTCTTGGTGACAATATCTAGTTCTAGGGTTATGGTTCTAGAACAATCGGTAATATACATAGTGCCATCTGGATAGGGTACTGTTCTACCATTATTATCGTCTAGAGTTAAAGAATAACCTATACAGGCTACACTATGATAACCTGTATGGTTTAAGAATTTCTTTCTACCTAATAATACTTCCACTAGGCAATTTCCTCAGTATCTACGTAATCAGGGTCATTCTTCATAATCCCTTCAAGGATACAAAACATTTCACCTTTGTACTTCAATACTTTTAATCCGCTTTCAGAGTCTATGCGTAAACAAACACCTTCTTTGAAATGACGACTATCTAGTACTGAATCACCTAGAGTATACTCGTTGGCTAGGTGCATGATGTCTGATGCTGTCTCAGAACCATTTAACTTGATTGTACCTAGTTCTGGCACATGTTCTAGTTTAAGTTCGTTACAGCGCAATTTTAGTGCATCCCAGCTTAAGTCTGTGCCATCTTGCGTGATACGGTAGACGTATACTTTAGTAGCGTAAGCACCTTGAGCGTTTTCTTGCTCACAACCATAACTATACATAACGAAGTCGCCATATTTAGCATATTCTTTCTTTGGAACACCTGAATCTTTCAAATCTTTTAAGAAATGGTATCCCATGATTGGAGAACCTTCTACGCCAGTATATCCTACAATCTCGTAGTATAGTACTTCACCTTCATTCAATCCCATTGAAGCGATTGAATTATGAATATCACGACGAAACACAGAACCTTCATAGAATCCTGATTCTTCCTCTTGAATTGCGTCTGGTGAATATACCACTTTACGTGTACCTGAGATATAACGATACTTGTCTTCGTACAATCCAATCCAACTTAAAGCGGTTTGATACCATTTTTTATCAGTCCATTTTACTAGACCAGTACGACCACTTGTTCCATGCAGTTTCTCAGTTACAATCATTTCAGCAGTAGAGTTAACGATAGAATAGATGTCATGGCGCAATTTAGTAGTAGAGAAATGACGTGTGAACTCTGGCGCATAATCTTGAGCTTTCTTTTTCTTAGCTGGTTGATTAGCCAAACGTTTCATCGCATTCAAAGTAGCTGGCGTATAGTATTTCTCGCAAACTAACTTACCATTTAGATGAGTAAATTCATCGCCATCTTCTAAATCAAGTAATCCGAATGCTTTTTCTAGTGACGGTATCGAAGTAACAAATGCCTCTGAACTAGCTTTACGCAATCGAAGTGCTTTCACACGTCCGTTTTCATGGAAGTATCCACCCATTTCTGCACCTGTATCTGGGTGCTTTCTATATAGTTTGTTGGCAAGTAGCATTTCTCTAGATAGTCTACCGTCTGATGGGAACACAACAACTAGGTCTCCATCTTTCGCATCTAGCCCAACAATAACTTGAAAGCCTAATGCGTTCGCAATTAGCATACGGTCTGCGTTTGGGTGCTTACGCACATCTGTTAAATAACATACACTAGCGAAATAACTACTTTCGTTTTTAATTTCAATCTTAGTCATAACTTACTCCTTAAGTGCTTGGTAACGTTTACCATACCTACCCTACCATTATCGTCTAACTTGGCTATTTTGTCAAGTACCAATTTTACGTCGTTTCTAGTAGGTTGATGATTGCTGTAGCTCTTGGCTATAGTTAATAGTTCACCCTCGTTAAAACCTTTCTCCATTAGGAACGTAGACAATACTGGAGGGAACATTAGAATTGCTCCAATGTCACTAGTAATACCTCTGTATCTGGGTACTGTTCAATCGACGCTCTTAATGCACGTTTAGCTTTCCTAGCATCTCTGCGAGAAATAGTCTCCCCTTCAATACCACGTTCAATAATACTAATTACATCGCGTGGGATACCGTGTCCGAAATACCACATTCTTTGAGTTGCTGTTAACATAAAAAATCTCCTATACTTGATATATAGGAGATTATAAACTAAAACTATTTATTTGTCAAGCTATTCTAATTTGTCAAGCCATTTAACACTACCAATGTTTACATAATGTCTGGCATTTGGATTACCTCTACCTTTTGCTGTGTATTCATCACATAAATTATCTTTATTGCACTCGTGAATGATACCTCTATTCACTTTCCACCACAGCACACTAATTAACAAGCTATCAAACGATTTACCAGCGTACTCCGTAGCATCGCCTAATGTCCAGTGTCTATAGTTAATTCCATTTGTATAGTCTCTTAGTACGACTCTCTCTACAAACTCTGGTTTCTCTTCCCCATTCCAGACAGCTTCGAAATCTTCCCATTTGCCGTCGTAGTCTCTTCTGGGTAGTTCACCAACTATAGAGTGAGTACAATATCCTATTTTTGCAGAACGTTTCTCGAAATATTGACAGCTTCCACATGATTCTGATACTCTAAAATTCTTTTCTAACATAGTATTATCTCCTATTTAACAAATGTCCAGTCTAATGTTTTCTCACCATAAGCATACCCTACACCACTTCCACTTGCATCAAGAATGTCAATCCAGAAATAGTTTTCTGTTGCCGTGTTCTTGAACGCTGGGTCATACTCACCAACAGTTCGGGCTTGAATATAACCACCTCTATCCTTGCACTCGTACACTTGACCCGACAGCATTATCCTAGTTCCAAAAGGTAGTTCTGGTGGACAAGCCATTGCCATTATTCCGTTTCTGGGGAATGTCCAATCGGAAACAAGTTCACCACTTGCCATTTGATTACATGGGTGTTGACAATTCACACCACCTTGCGATGGAACATAGTGGCTGACGGCAATTTTGTAATTTCTAAATTCACCCTTTCCAGATGGGTTGTTTTTACTTTGGGTGATTTGTATATTAGCAGGTTTAAAATTTATGTGTGAATGACAACCAGTACTGAATCCTCGTGAAGCATTTGTTCCAATCGGAGTTACGCCACCAATAACTACAGTGCCTACAGGGGCATCGAAATTGCCGTGTAAGAGGTTTGCCTCACCAGCCTTGCCCACAATGGTAATCATAGTATTATCTGGGTACACGCCATCGAAACCATTGTATGTAACGACAGCAGAGCCAGCAACGGGACTATAGAGCGTGTCGCCACAATATGTACTATAATCAAACCCCCCAGCACCATTTGAGAATCCATCAGGGTGCTGTCCTTGAGTCATTCTCAATTGGTCAACATTGCCAGCGAATACTAATTTGGCAACATCTTCGTGTCCATAGTCTTGACCAGTGACAACTTGTTGATTTTCTAGTTCCCCCTGATTGAATGCTATCATCCATAGGGTAGATGAGCAACAGAAGAAAAACACCATGATGAGAAACATCCACCATAATGCTTTAAATCCTAGCCCCATTAATCTTTTAATTATCTTCATTGTATTTCTTCACCCAACTCTTAGCTGTGGGTCTACTCATCCCAAATTGAGACATCATGTTATTTACTGACAATTCCCCGTCTCTAATTTCCAATTCATCCATAGCATTAAATTTGTCATCTTCTGAACCACCCCAAGTAATTTGTTTTGCTAGTTCGGGTAAAACTAACCCTTCGATAGCATTATCCTTGGCAATTCGTTCTATATCTTCGTCTGTGATATAGTTTGCCATTATAAATCCCCAACCATTGTAATCCTTCTCTATGGATGTGAATTTCTTTACAAACTTAGGACTAAACATCATGAATAATCCCTGTGTAGCCTTGGTATTCATAACACTATATACCTCTTTCGGTATCTTAGCGACAGTACCATATTCTGTATTGTTCTTCATATAGGTTGACAAGTAGGTCTGACATTGACTTGTTACCTCGTGCGTGATACCCTCTTTAGTTGGTCGCTGTGTGATTAAAACCAATTGGATACCAGTAGCTCTTGCTACTTTAGCCAGTGTCGTTAAATTACGTTCCGTTTCGCTACCACGTTCTATGCTATCAGCTACTTCATCGAAGAATACCACAATTCTAGGTAGTTTCTTACCAGTGATTTGCATATACTTGTCTAGGTTATCACACAATCTACCCTTTTGTTCTCCGAATAATTTAAGTCGTCTTCTCATCTCAATAAGAAGTAAATTTACAAGCTCCGTTGTTTCGTCTTGTGTTCTGGCGATTGGAGCAAACAAGTGTCTACTATCTGAGAAAATATCGAATGATATTTCTTTAGCATCTGAGAAACATATTCTTAAGTCTTCTGGGTCATAGGCAGTTAACATTTCAGTAATCATCCCATAGACAAGTCTAGTTTTACCATACCCAGTCATACCAATTATGAACGTATGACCCAAGTCCTTGACAGCGACGGTTATTGGCTTCTTATTGTCATCCTTACCGATTGAAATTCCATCCACTTCGTCTTCTTTAATTTCAGGTTCAATTTCAGGTTCAGGTTCAATTTCAGAGCTTGTTATAATATCAGATGGCTCATCTCTTCTATTCTCTAGCATCTGTAAAATAAAAAATGGCAGAGACGCGACAATTAATGTCGTGATAACTGCCATTGGAAGATTCGCTGTGTATAGACAAATCGAAATGAATACTACCACTAGAGATAGACGAAATTCTTCCTGTGTATATAATTGTTTAATCCATTCCTCTATCTGCTTCGCATCCATTCTCATTAATCCTTGTTACTAGGAACATCAAACGCTTCATATCATTAATTTCCATCTCTGGTGTAATCATGTCACATGCTATTGTGTATACGTCCATCTCCGCAAGGAGACGAGGTATCATCGTCCATTTATATTCGCTATCATGGTACTCATAATATGCAAACAAATGAGACAAAGCTATCACGTAGGTTTCTTTACTAGCATAATCTAAATCATACATTTTGTATGGTTCAAATGGTTCTGGTGCTGGTTCAAACAACATCACAACATTCATGAACATAGACATAGTTAGTATAAAGCCGAAAGCCATCATTAAAACTCTACTGACTCTCTGCTCTATACTAAAGAATGCAACAATCGTTGCTATAGTTGATAATAATCTTTCCATAATATTTCTCATGGTAGCGGTGGAGCATTAGACACAGTTGCCGTTGGTTGTAATACAGGCACTTGAGTTGGTGCTGGTAACGCTGTACCCTGTGCAGGTAACGCTGTCGGATAAATACCAACCCCGCCACCAACATCAGCATCCTGCCCCTGAACATCTTGTACTGTAGGTGCTTGTGGTGGGATACCGTTTACATTGATTACAGTAGTGGTATCATTGTAATTAATAGACGACGATGATGCATTTCCATCAAATGCCGTGTTGACAGTCTCTATAACCTCGTTCTGAATACTTATAATATATGGTTGTGAACGTTTCCATCCTTCGAATATAGCGAAGAACACAGCGGCGATACCGAAGGCTAGAATCAAACAAACCATACCAATGCCCACGAACACACTCAAGTAATCTTTAGATTTTAGTTTTCCCTTAATAGCATCTCTAGCAAATTCATCTAGAATTATGTAAACAATATATGCAAACACGGCTATACCACCAAGTTGCACAATTGCCGCTATAAATTGAGAAAATATGTTCATAAACTCGCTCATGTAAAATCCTTTAGTTTAGGCCAATCTTCATATTTGAAAATTAACCAGAATTGATATAGCTGTCTCCATAGCTCTATATCTTTTGGTTGTATGTCCTCGTTATTGCTTCGCTTCCTATTACATGTTCTACATGATGCTACTATGTTGAATACGTAATCATTTCCACCATGTCTGCCATCTCTGGGTTTAACAGGTACTACATGGTCAAGTTCAATGTCCTTATACTCTACTTTATCAGAACAATAACGACACCGATGACCATCTCTGTAAGATACCACTTTCCGTCTAGAACTAGGTAGTTGCCTTCGCGTTTTCTTACCGTCAATCAGCTCAATAAGTTTCATATCGTTTTGATGGTTGTACACATGTTACGGATGTCTTCGACATCTTGTTGACTAACTTGCCCACGTTGATGTTTCAGAACAATCATTGGCATCTCATCCGTTCCTAATATCCTAGCCCAGAGCCAATACATAGAGTCTATATCAGCTTCTCCGAAAAAGAAATATGACGCTGACATGTGTAGATTATGGTCGCCAGCAATCAGGTCATATATTGCCTCTGTAACAACCTTAAACGCTAGTTGTACATATCCAATATCACCCGCATTCCTCCATACAGAATACGGGTCATCGTTAATCCCACTGTCGTAATTATTATTGTGGTTTAGATTATCCATTGAAAGGGATAATTTGTGGAATACCATCCACGACAATCCCACATCCTAGTGTTGGACTCATATCAATAGCTTTTGCATAAGCAAAGGCATAAGCACTATGGTCGATACCTGCACCAACATTCATTGCCCATCGTGAGGTATATCCATCATTAGCATACATTACACTTGCGTAAGAATGAGTATGACCTTGAATCACATTGAAGTTTGTTAGGACAGCTTTCTTATAGGTTGCTGTCAATCCAGTACGATTACCGTGTTCGATTAGAGTGTTTTCGTTTAGGATATAGCTATTGTTCCAGTGCCATCCATCAACATTCGCTTGACCTTCTGTAATGTTTTCGATAACTTCATTGAAGTGTCGTAACAATCGTGTTGGAATACCAGCTTTACGAGCCATCCGTTGTGGTCGTGCATCGTGATTACCAATCGTGATATACATCTCAGGAAACATATCAGCCATTGCGATTAATTGTGGAATCGTAGCAATCAATTCACTATCCGCTGACATTCCATCTGGGTCGCTTTCCCATGCACTAATCGCGCACATATCTAGAATATCGCCAATGCAGATAATCGTGTCTAGGCCATATTGTGACTTAGTATTATCTAAGAACTCTAAAAACCCATCTGCCACGAAAGGGAAGTGAACATCTGGAATAACGAGGATACGGGGATTTTTAATATTCAATTGAAC
>SDBT01017827.1_pt1 | contig 11191 bp, 23 predicted proteins | sample 2277101 | NCBI WGS metagenome assembly SDBT01 (sample SAMN10404973, study PRJNA504765) | marine sediment metagenome | isolation source: marine sediment core GS10_PC15, 103 cmbsf | place: Arctic Ocean: Southern Knipovich Ridge | collected 2010 | reverse complement strand
GCCGGCAGACGCGGGCGAGAGTACCGTCCAACTGAGCAAGATGCAGGAACAGGCAGAGATCGACCAGCTTGCCCTGGCGGCGTCAAAGCGGAGACTGGAGAAGGCCAAGGTTGACGCAGAGCTGGATGACAGACGGACGGCGCATGAACTACTCGAGCACAAATGGGCGTCGATGGCGAAGTTTGACGAGCACGACAAAGACCTTGAGGACAGGGGCAAGGTGATCGAGGATAATCGCCAGCGGGTCGAAGAAGCGGAGGCAATCCTGGCGAACCGTGAAGCGGCGGTGCAGAATGCCGAAGGTCGGTTCAAGGCGAAGATTGCTGAATTGAGGCGGGTGATCCAGCACGACTACGAAGAACTCCGTAAATGCCACCTGGACCTCAAGGACCGGGACTATCAGTACAGACCGCAGAGGGCTTTCCCCGACCTGTGGTTGCCCCAGGGTCTATACTTCGGGAACGCGCCGATGGGAGACATCGTAGAGGCAGAAGTTGCCGACCTGGATGGTGCTGACGACTTTGACGATGAGGATGAAGAAGACGATGGACCGGAGGCAGGATGATGGCCTTTCTACTGATTGAGGAACATGGCGTAGAACTATGCAGGGACGAGGGGCACCCCTTTCTATTGGAGACCGTGGTTGTATCGTCAGAGCTGCTCCCGGTTGGTTCTCCCGGTACGGTCAGTAAGGTGTGGGTCACAAATAATGTCCTCAGTGGGAACTGGGACATTCGACCGGTAGGGGAAAAGACTGAATCGGAGGCTGAGAAGTGAACGCTGAACAGAGAGCCCCATACCTGGAGGTTGCGTCGTTGGTTGCGCCCTTGTGTACCTTCTGCCACTTCTCTGACTACGTTGGCGGCGGCAGTAGCCCTTGCATGGACGATGGCGCCTGGTGCGAATGCCACCATCCGGTAGACAACCTGTCCTCGCAGTACCGGTACGAGGAAGACTTGTCACCAGGGACCGACTGCTGGGGTTTCCGGCCGGGGTTCTCGATGGCGATGATCGCTGACATTGTGGGGATGATTCTCGCCGGCGGCTGGGATAATTGGGGGTTCACTCACTTCACCGAGACAGGGACGATTATCGTCGGTGGCTGGTCGGGCAACGTCCCTCCTCAGTCACTCGCCGATAGACGGCTCGATGTTATCGATCATCTATTGGACAATGCTTGCGGATATGGGGTGTGATGATGGCAGTGGTACTGAACAGGCGGGATCTTCCCCGCGGTGTAATCCCTCTCGGTGCTGTCTATGTTGGTCGGCCGACAAAGTGGGGCAATCCTTTCCTGACCACCGATCCGCTAGTGCCACCCGGCTACACGAAGGAACAGAAGCACAGGGCGGTGGTCGATGAATACCGCAAGTGGATACAGACGCAGCCGTAGCTGATGGCTTCCCTGAGAGAGTTGTCGTGCAAAGACCTGGCGTGCTGGTGTTCCCCGCTCCCCTGCCACGCCGATGTACTGCTCGAACTAGCGGCAGAGGCAGCTGGTTAAATGAGGCGAAAGACTAACTGCGAGGCTGGATGATGAACGATGCAATTCTGGTAGTCGGTGTGCTTGCTCTTGTGATGTCTCCGATGGTCGTTGTGTGCGGACCCGAGGTCATCGATGCAATCAAGAGATGGATGAGACGCGACGATGAATAGAACGCCACGGTTGAGTAAGAGCGCCATAGAATACCTGGGCTACGTGTGGAACTTCGCCAGCGGTTGCACGAAAGACTGCGCATACTGCTGGGCTCGGAAGATAGCGCGCCGGTTCGCCGACCACTACCCGAACGGCTTTCAGCCAACGGTCTATCCCGAGGCGTTGCTGTCGCCGCTCCACCTCAAGAAGCCCAGCACCATTGGTTGCGTCTTCATGGGCGACCTCTTCGACCCCGGAATAGATCCATACGAGAAGATTGACTCGGCCATGCCATCGGGTCTGGCAACTGTGGCAATGTCTCTCAGGGGGTGGATATTCACCACGATCAAGCAATGTCCCCAGCATCGATTTCTCTTCTTGACCAAACAACCTCAGAACCTGGCAAGGTGGGCGCCTTTCCCCGACAACTGTTGGATCGGCGTAAGTGTTGACAGTCCGGACGCATACGATCCCGCGATGGCGGGTCTGGCAGAGATCGAAGCCTCAGTGAAGTACATCAGCTTCGAGCCGCTATTGGGTGACGCGTTGGGGTGTTCGGATATCGCCACGGCTGAGGACTGGAGTATCGCGCACGCCCGTCTATGGTCAACGGTGGGCATCAACTGGGTGGTCATTGGTGCGCAGTCTGGACCGAAAGTCATGCCCGAGATTGGCTGGGTACGGCGTATCATCAATGCCGCCGACCAAGCCGGTACCCCCGTCTTTCTCAAGAATAACCTCGGATGGCCACGCATGACGCACAACGGCTCACGGCCATTCTACCGGCGCGAGGCCGGCACGTGGGTGTTGCGCCAGGAGATGCCGACTGATGGCTAGTCCCTACTACCAGGACAACGTGATAGGAGTGAAAGTCTACAGTGACAACGACTGAATGGGAAACACCACAGATCCTGTTCGACACCTTGGAGGCCGAGTTTGGCTTTACGATTGATGTCTGTGCCAGGAGAGAGAATGCCAAATGTTCCCGATTCTACTCCCGACAACATGATGCACTTGACCGGGACTGGAGTAGTGAGGTCGTTTGGATGAATCCGCCTTACAACAAGAGTGTCAGACCCTGGGTGCGAAAGGCTTACCGGTCGGCTCAGGCTGGTGCGACAGTCGTCTGTCTGTTGCAGGCGAGAGCGGCTGATTCGGAGATGTGGCACCAGTATGTGATGAAGGCATGCGAATGGCGCTTTGTCCGTGATCGACTTCACTTTACCCGGCTGGATGGTTTTAGCGCACGCGCCAACCTATCGAGCGTGATTGTGATCTTCCGGCCAGGTTGCCAAGGACCGCCAGCCGTGTCCAGTATCGACACCAGAGGGCGGCCGATTGAGGTGCCTGCGTTATGAAGCAGACTCCAATTGCATCTGTCAGCAAGACGAAGGCACGTCAGAAGAGAGTCGAGGTCGAGTTGACTCAAGACCTCCTAGAGCAGTGCAACGGGCTTTGCGAAGTTTGTGGTCAGGCACCTGATTGGCGGGGGTTGGCCAAGCATGAGATCCGATTCCGTAGCCGGGGAGGCGACCCCACCGACCCGTTGAACTGCATCATGGCGTGCGGTATGTGCCACGATCACCGGAATTACCCGAGTAGCGGGACTCCCCTGTCGATTGAGGAGCAGCTGAACATAGCGAGGCAGCGATACGATGACCACAGTTGAACTAGCCGATGGCATCAACCTCGGGGATGAATGCCGCAAGGGCAACAGCTACATGGTGTGGGTGGAATGCCCCGACTGTCATAAGCGCCGCTGGATGCAGAAGAGCAACGGTCGCGGGGCAAGCGGTGGCGCCTTCCTACAGGTCTGCTGGGATTGCCACCTGAAGAAGCAGAAGGCGTACATGGGGCAGTACAACAGGAGCCCGAACTACAACCCAGACATCAGGGTGATGACAACAGCAAGGGAGATGGAATGATCAGGTTCAGGGATTGCCCCCGGTGTGGTGGTGATATGGTCGTCCAGTACGGTGAGGACGGTTGCTTGCAATGCGGCTTTGAGAACGTGGATGTTTCTGTAGTGAAGCAACCGGACGTGATCGACGGCGTGTGGCGTGGCAGAACGGCTATGGACATTGAGGTGCTTGGTGTCGGTATACAGTGCCGGATAGAACGCCCTCCGAGTGTTGATTCGTCGGAGCGGTCCCGGTTCTATGATGCCAACTGGGCTAAGATGGAGAAGGAATACGCCGTTGTCTGTCGCGCTCGAGACAAGGATCCGTCTTGGGCGGGTCGGGTCAGGGCATCCAGGTTATACACGGACTTCCTTAACGGTTGGGGAATGCGCCCTAGCAGATGGTGTAGGTTACGGAAGCGGAAGCACCACGAGATGGCGCACGCATAAACAGGAACGTCCGAGCCAGGGAGAGCGAGGAGGGACAATGATGACAATGGCCAACATAGTAGCCAGACTACGCAGATTACTCAGGCGACCGCGGGGTAGGGCGGGACTCGTTGCGGCAATACTGATGCTCCCCTATGTTGTAGGGGGTTTTGCTCGCGGGACGAGTACTGTGGCAGGGGAACAGTCGATATGGATGCAGTGGGGGCTCGGGCTACTCATGGTCGTGGGCGGCGTGTTTGCCATAGGTCTGGTGCTCTTAATTGGATTGGTCATCTATGTTGTCGTGCGGTGGATAAGAACCGGTAAGGGTCCGGACTTCCTACTTGACGATTGACACAGAATCCCGATCTGGGAATACACAGAGAAAGCGAGGTGCTGACATGGTGATCTGGAAGCTGAAGAGTTGCGAAAGGTGCGGCGGCGATCTGTTCATCGACCGGGACATAGACGGCTGGTACTCGCAGTGCCTCCAGTGCTCGCACTGGCGCGAGCTTGGTTCCGTGGGACCAACAGCGAAGCGCAAGAAGAAGCCGGTATCAGCATGACAACAAAGTTCAAGGTGGGCGACAAAGTCCGCTACAACCGCAGACCGGCAAGGCGCCACCGGGTGCCCGACCACGTTGAAGAAGAGTATCGTGGCCGGACGCGCACCGTGATCGGCATAATCCACGACGAGCCGAACAAGCGGGTATTGTACGAACTTGGCGAGAAAGGCGGTAGTCGGATAGGGTATGTGTTCCGGTCACACCAGCTCGTGCTTGTCACACCACGGCAAGCGGGGACTCCTGGGCGCCCTAAGACGAAACGGCGCAGACGTGCCAAGGTACTGTCGGGGGGCTAGGCGTGGATAGGCGTGAAAGTCCTATCGCTGGGGGCATAATGGCGAGGCGTCGAGAAGGGGCGTTAAAGGTACATGGCACTACCAGCGCCCCTAGAGCCGCCTACAGGGCGATACACCGAACTGGAGGAACAGCATGGTAATAGCGGTTGAAAGCCCAGCAATCGTACTACTCGAAGACCTGCCTCATATCCTCGGGGTCGGACGGGAGAACGCCATGACAGGCGCTACACTGGCAGCGCGCTTCGGCCACCGTAGCGACAGGGCTGTCCGACTGGCCATCCGCCAGCTTATTGATGAGGGTCTACCGGTGGCATCTGAGACGACGGCGCCGGCTGGGTTCTTCATCGCCAACACGCAGGAGGAAGTGGATACCTACGCCAAGGCACTTCGGGCGAGGTTGATCGAGGATGCCAAGAGACGCAGGGACTTCCTTCGTGCGGCTAAGAACATCAAGCTCCCTGGTCAGTTGCCGTTGATGTAATGGTAGTTGACAAACACGCCGAAGTAGACTAATCTAGTTAGTTAGTCATGGGACAGATGAAGCAATACAAGGTTCAGGAACGCCGCCGGGATGCGAAACGCTGGTATGATTACCGGATCAAGGGCATGGACAATCGCACGACCAAGGACATTGCCCAGCACCTGGTCAACCGCCTGCGGGAAGGATTCGGCGGGCTGTACGCCTACCGGGTTGTGAGGGTACCATAGGTAGGGGCTAGTGTGCCCTGGGGGCAGATAGCTTGTAAGGAGGGCTAAACAAATGGGTGGAATAGCGAGAGGGACAATCCGCAAGTTCGCCGGACTCCGTTTTCGAGCGGAATCATTCTTCGCCAGCAAGAAGATTGCTAACGAAAGCGCAGATGGGTTCCGGAAGAACAACTGGCTGGTGCGTGTTACCAAAGTAGCTAGTGGGTACATGGTGTGGACCAGGCGGAAGTAGGGGTCAAACCGATGGCGAACGTCAACTTCAACAAGATACTGGCCAAGGTCAATCGGCTACGGGAAGGATTCGGCGGGCTGTACGCCTACCGGGTTGTGAAGGTGTAGCGTAATGGCGAGTGTCAACTTCAACAAGATACTTTCCAACATCCGCAGATCATACAACTCTGCGAAGCAGGCCATCGACCAGCGGGCAGAGCGGGATCTGGCACGCGCCCGAACGCGCAACGAGAAAGAGATAGTCAAACTCCGCCAGCGCAAGGAACGCGCCGACCTGGACAAGCAACTGGCGGAAGCACGGCAGGCTACCAGGAAGGCGGAGGAAGCCGCTCTCAAGGCCAAGCGGGAAGCCGGTGATGTCAGTGTCTTAGAACGTCTGTCGAAGTTCTCCCGCAGCTTGGGTGGTAAGCCAACCCGTCGCCGAAAGAAGGCTACTACCCGGAAGAAGGCCGGGACCAGGAAGCGGACTACTGCCTCGAGGCGGTAGGGAGGTAGGCTGATGGCCGGACAGCGCACTACCCGGAAGTTTGACGGCAAGACCTTCCAGCTGAACCAGTCCGATCTCACCAAGGCCGACGCGAACACACGGGCCTCACGACTGCGGGTACAGGCCAGAGTCCAAGGTAACCCCATCAATATCCGGGTTACCCGAGCCGGTCGGGGCAGCTGGCAAGTCTGGGTCAGATGAAACATTACCACTACAACCGCAGCACGCACCACCCCGAGGTGGACCAGCACCCCGGGGGGCACCTGCGCCACCAGCACCCCGCAAGGAACCTGTGGGGATACGGGCGTACCAGGAAGTCACTAAAGCCACTGTAGGAGGGACAGACCGATGGCAGGACAAGCACCAGGGAAGAGAGCGGTAGCGCCACGCAAGAATCGTGTCACCTTCGTGTGGGGCGACCGCAAGAAAGGCATCGCCGTAGTCAGGCAACCGGGAAGGGAAGGCGGCAAGGTGTGGTACGATGTCCACCACGTGCTGAACGGCAAGACAGTACTGGTACACCGCGACTACACGCCCAAAGCGGCGGCGATAAGAGAGGCCAGGAGCTACGCCAACTTCGAGAAGCGGTACCCGAAGAAGAGCTTCTTCAAGATCACCAAAGCCCCACGGCTGAACCGGCCATAAGGGCGATCCGGCACCTGTAGGGAGGCGCTGTACGATGGCACAGAGGAAGAAGGCACCACCCCGGCGAACGCCGTCCCCAGCTACAGGGCCAAGCCACTACCATTTCTCCGTCTCGGACGACGCGCTCTTCAAGGATTCACACCCTGGAGGGGCGAAGCGGCACCAACACCCGAGGTTCCGGTTCCGTGGATACGGGCGCACAAGAGACTCGTTCACGCTACTGTAGACAGGTAGGAGGGACTGACCGATGGCAACAATAGCAGGGCTCCCGCCAACACCCGAGAGAAGCAAGCTGACGATCGACAAACGGCCAGCGAGGCGGGGCATCTCTGACCGCCGGTTACCCGCCCTCGGTCTCCGACTACGATTCCGTAACGGGACGCTGCGGCTAGTGGTAAATCCGAAGGGAAGCCGGGGCTCGGTTGCGGTCGTCAAGACCAGTCTTCCGGGATTCACGGTAATTGAGGAGATACCCCCCTTCCGCACCCTCGGCAGCGGATTCCGGAAGGCCGATCAACTAGCCGTGCGTCTTGCTCTCCGTGGTCACAGGTCGGTTACCATACGGTAGAGTGGACAGGGAGGGACAGACCAATGGCGATGACAAAGCGAGAGAAGGCACAACTCAACTCCCTGCGCCAGCGAGGGCGGAAGTTGGCATCCGACGCCAAGCGGCTGGCCCGTGACACGGACAAGGTTCTTGTAGCCCAGATGAAGAAAAGCTGATCCCTGGCTGCGTAGGTCCGTCCAGGAGCCGCCCTTTACCGGGCGGTTCTTGCATTAGCCCTACAGGCACGCTAGGTTGACAATACACCATGTTGACTGTTAATATATCAGACGTAAGTTAGTTAGGCGCGAGAGTGCGATGCCAAAGTGTCCTGAATGTAAAAGCACAAAGCTGATCAAGTTCGGCAAGAGGTTTTCCCGTAAGTCCAGTACGGGCAAGCGGCGCTTGGTGCAGCAGTACCAATGCAAGAACTGTGGTCGGATCACCATCCACCCACTGATGGCCAAAAAGGGGTGACGCAATGGTTATAGGAGGAGGAGCACGGCGCAGGCGTCAGGCGCAGGCTGCGGAAGTTCAGCAGCAGCAGCAAGCTGCTGAGGAAGCCGCAGCCGTGTCCGGTGTCGAGACGGTTCCCACTGTCGGAGCAGAGGCCGAGCCCAGTCCAACACCGACCCCGACAGGGACCACAGTAACACCAGCCACCTTGCAGGAAGCTAGCGCACTCGGGGCTGCGGGTCTCACCCCTACCTCCGATCCAGCGGAGATTGCTGCCGTCCTTGCGGGGGTGAGAGCACCCGCACCGCCGCCGCCACCGCCGGGACCGCCACCGGCAGACGCCGCAGTGACGCCGGCTAGTCTGGCAGAGGCCGGGGCACTCGGCCAAGCGGGACTGACAACCGCCTCCGACCCTGCTGAGATCGCCGCCGTGCTGGAGACGGTACGGGCAGCAGCTGCCGCCGCAACGACACCGACCTCGTTGGCAGAAGCCTCGGCACTCGGCGCCGCTGGACTCACCACTGCCTCCGATCCGGCTGAGATAGCCGCCGTCCTCACAGAAGCGAGGGCATCTGCGCCCTTTGTCGTTGACATCTCAGCGTTGCCGGTTGGTCCTGCTGCGGGCAGGGCTTCTAGCCCCGAGTTGGCCGCTCTGGTAGACAGTGGCGCATCCGTCAAGGACATCCTGGAACTGGCCGAGAGAACACCGGGGTCGTTTGCCGGTGGTATTAAGGAACTGCTGGCGCCGCAGATTGAGGCGGCACGCCTACTCACCGGGAAGGACCAGTTCTTCGCCTTCAAGTCCCTCGGGTTCATCCCTGAGGACGCGGAGTTCGTTGAAACGGCAGACGGCTGGGCGTTTACTGTGCCCTTCGAAGCGGCCGATGCCAAGTTCGTCGTCCCTCCCGACTTCAGACTGGACGCCGCCGACCTTGCGTATCTGCGCGAAACCAATCCCGCTATCGCCGATGTCGTAAGGGATGAGGGTCTTACTGAGGCGTTCAAGAAGCACGGTGATGTCCTGGTCAACGTGCGCTTTGAGCGGGAACTGCTGGCTGTCAACCCCGAACTGCTCCGGATATTCAGGGAGCAGGGACCGGAAGCGTTCCAAGCGGCTGCAAGTGCGCTGGCTGAAACTGCGCGTGCGGAACCCGCAGCGACAGAGGCTCAGATCACAGCTGCCAGGGTCGTTCTGGCTGCGTTTGGTGGCGACCCCGCCGCCGCCATTGAGGCTGGGGAGATAGCTTCTGTCCGCCTGTTGTTTACGCCCGAGATCGTAGTAGGGCTCCAGATAAGTGTAGCAGAGCGGCGTAGTAGGGACAGGGCACTGGAGACGCTACGCCCGTTCATTGACCCTGCGACGGGTAACCTTCGCGTCGTGGACGCCATAGTAGCGGGTATTAGTGCCGCTGTTATACGGGGAGCGGGTTTCGGTGTTAGCCAGTCCGACTTTGACCAGTTACGGAGGGAACTGGATGCGGCGATCCAAGTGACCATACCTACTGGTCGGACGCCTTCGCGCAACCTGCGAATCTCGCAGGACCGGTATGTCGCTGCGGAGCTGGCGTTCAGCGATGCCATGCAACGGATAACAGCCGCGAACCCTGGTCTTTCTGGGGAGGCATTGGTGCCCCTGTTCACACAGTCGCCAGAGTATATCGAGTGGACACAGGCGACGACAGAACTGGAACGGCTAACGGTTGAGAATGATCCCATAATCCAACTCACCAAGGTTCTATCCATTCTACCGGAATGGTGGGTGGAGAAGATAAAAGACGATTACACCCCGCTGGCTGGTTTTGCCAAAGAGGATAGTGCTCTCCGTGTTGCGTTTGAGGCGATAGACAACACGATGGCAGTGTTGCGTGGTGGCGCTTACACAACTGCCGCAGCCATTACAGGGATACCCCTTTTCTTCTTGGGACTTACTACCGACCCTGTTGGGACAGCAATCGCGGTCGGGACAGGTGCATGGGGATCCGTGACAGGGATAACCAGTACGCTCACGAGTAGATTCGATGCGGCATCAAATAGTCTCACTACGCAGGAACTCGAACAACTGGGGTCAAACATCGCAGTGCTGGGCCTTGTAGCCCTGATGCTACGGGGCGCCTACAAGGCAGTACCGGGGAAGGTACGGGCTCCGATTGAGTCACTTGCCCGCCGCATCTACGTGGATCAGCGCGGGTCTGTGCGTCTGACTGGCGAGCCGAGTACTATTGTTGAGCAGATACGAGTCACTAGGCCAGTGTCGGAAACACAAGCGGCTGAAGTAGTACGCTTTTTGGAGACTATACAGAAGGCTTTCGCCGAGGGAGACCAGATTCTTCTGCTTGACTCCGCAAGGGGCATACTCCCAGTGGCTCGTTCCATTGGTGACCCGACCCTTATCAACTTTGCACTGGATATCGCCAATAACCCGCGTGCCTACATACTGGGGCTACAAGAGATCGTCCGTACTGCGGACCCTGTAAGGATAGCCCAGAAGATTGACGAATCCAGTCCTAGTGCGGGCAGAAACCTCCGGACGCTCAGCGCCGAGGACGTTGGACTGACCAAGGTGGAGTTCGCTGAGTTCATCCGCCTTCGTGTACTCGACCCGGAATTGACTGTGGAGGCGTTCAAGGTAGCTGCACGAAAGTCAAAGGCAAAGAGCGTAGAAGAAGAAGTCGCCCGAATGGTGGAGGAGTTCAACAAGCGGAAAACTGGAGAAGCCGAACTACTTGAACTACTGCGGGAGCAGAAAGAGGGTATAGAAGCGGAGATTGCGCTAATACGCATAAGCCAGACTGAGCAGCAACGGCAGCAGGCGGAACAAGTTGAACGAGATCGTTTGCTTGAGGAGCAGATAGACGAACAGGAGCTTCTTCGGGAACTGCGCGTGGAGGTCGAGAGAGTGCTGGAGCAGCAGGCTGCTGCCGAGGAAGCTGTTGCGGCCGCTAAAGACGTGTCGCGGGTAGCCGAGGGGACGGGGAGCCGCACAGTTACCGACGCTGCCACCGAACTGCTGGCACTGGCTCAGGAGCAGTTGCGGGAGGCAGTTCAGTTACGTGAGCAGTTAGCAGAGCAACAGGAAGAACGACTACAGCAGCAACGGGAACTTGCGGCACCGAGTGAACTGCCTATCCCCAGTGAGGCACCGGAGGAAGCGGTGCGCCCCGCTCCGCTGGTTGCGCCTGCACTGAAACCCAAGGAGGAGCCAGAGACGACGCTACGGAGGCTGGTAACACCAGCCCCGGTTGAGGAGCTAGTGACGCCAGTGGTACTAGAACCGCCTCCGCCTCCAAAGCCGC
>SDBT01017826.1_pt1 | contig 11191 bp, 7 predicted proteins | sample 2277101 | NCBI WGS metagenome assembly SDBT01 (sample SAMN10404973, study PRJNA504765) | marine sediment metagenome | isolation source: marine sediment core GS10_PC15, 103 cmbsf | place: Arctic Ocean: Southern Knipovich Ridge | collected 2010 | reverse complement strand
GCGAAGGAGAAGTTCGATAAGCTGATAATTAGTATCGACCGGTATGTCAAGGAGGTGGAGGTCAGCAACGACAACGCCGAATCGATACGGCTTCTGGACAGACTTATCAAGAAGTATAAAGAGGCGATCGCGTTGAAGAAGGCGAACCCGGATTTGCCGTTTACGATAGAGGAGGTAGAAAAGGCGATGAATCGCGCCAAGACGAGACTATGGAATATAAGGAAGTTATGAGGAGGGCGGGGGAGGGCAGTCAGGGTGCGGATGGCGGATAATTTATTTTTCGTTCATTTCCTCTTTTACCTGATTCAGCAGGTTTATTGCGTCGAGGGGAGTCAAATTATTAACGTCGGTTGATGATAGTTTGTCGAGGACGGATTTGTGTTTTTCGACGAAGAGGATGTCGTGGGGTGGCTTTTTTGTTTTGTGGCGGGCAAGGTGCTTTCCGGAGGCTTCTTTCTGGAAGGTGGATTCGAGTTCTTCCAAGATTTCTTTTGAGCGTTCGACGATGGATTTTGGTATGCCGGCTAATTTAGCGACGTGTATTCCGTAGGATTTGTCTGTTCCGCCGGGCAGGATTTTGTGTAGGAATACGACTTCGTCCATCCATTCCCGGACGGCGACGTTGCAGTTTTTTATATTGGTGAACAGCTCGGCCAGTTCCGTCAGCTCGTGGTAGTGGGTTGCGAAGAGGGTGCGGCATTTTATTTTGTTCGCGATGTGCTCGGTTACTGCCCAGGCGAGCGACAGGCCGTCGTAGGTGCTTGTTCCGCGGCCTACTTCGTCGAGGACGACGAGGGATTTTGCGGAGGCGTTGTTGATGATGTTTGCGGTTTCTGTCATTTCGACCATAAATGTAGATTGTCCCCGGACCAGCTCATCGGAGGCGCCGACGCGGGTGAAGATTCTGTCGGCCAGGCCGATTTGTGCGGACTTTGCTGGGATAAATGAACCTGTCTGGGCCATAAGGACAAGCAGTGCGACTTGTCTTATGTAGGTGCTTTTGCCGGACATGTTCGGGCCGGTAAGAACCAGAATGTCGCCGGCGCCGTTGCCCAGTTCGATATCGTTTGGTACGAACTGGGGGCCGAGGGTTTCGGCGAGGACGGGGTGCTTTCCTTCTGTTATGAAAAGTTCTGCGCCACCGGTTATTTTTGGTCGGATGTAGTGTCGTCGTGCGGCGGTGTATGCCAGGGAGGTGAGGCAATCGCAGGTGGCGGTGGTGTCGGCGAGTTTCTGGAGGCGGTCGATGTATTGGGCGGCCTGTCGGCGGACTTGCTCGAACAATTGAAGCTCTAACTCGAGGGCCTTTTCCTCTGCGCCGAGGGCCTTTGTTTCGTATTGTTTTAGCTGGTCGGTGATGTATCGTTCGGCGTTTTTTATAGTTTGTTTTCGGTGGTAGTCGGGCGGAGCTTTGTCGGCGGCTGAGCGGGATATTTCGATGTAATAGCCGAAGACTTTGTTATAGCCGATTTTCAGATTCTTGATTCCGGTTCGCTCGATTTGCTCTTTCTGGTAGTTTTGGAGCCAGGCCCTGCCATCTTTTGAGACTGACCGAAGGCTGTCCAGCTTTTCGTCGAAGCCTGCTCGTATGACGCCGCCGTCGCGAAGGTGCGCCGGACAATCGGGCTTTATTGCGGCTTCGAGCAGGTCGGCAAGTTCGTCCATACTGTCGCAGCGGCCGGCAAGCTGGAGACTCAGGTCGGATTCGAGCTGGTTTAAGGTTTGGCGCAGCTGCGGGATTCGGCGGAGCGTCATGGGCAGGGCGACCAGGTCCCTTGGGCTTGCGCGGAGTGTGCTGATGCGAGCGGCGATTCTTTCGGTGTCGGCGATGTTGGCGAGTAGTTTTCGGATTTCGGTTAATTTGCTCTGGGACTCGATGAGCTCTTCGATGATATCCTGGCGGAGCTCAATTGCGCCGAGGTCATAGAGTGGTGCGCAGAGCCAGCTTCTAAACATTCTTGCGCCGGGGCCTGTAAGGGTTTCGTCGAGGCAGTCGAGGAGTGAGCCTTGTTTGGTTTCGGTGCGGATGGTGCGGAGGATTTCGAGGCTGGCCAGGGAGGTCTGGTCGATTTGCAGGTAATTTTTTCGGTCTATTTTTTTGACCGAAGCGATGTGGGCGAGTGTGGTTCTTTGCGTTTCGTTGAGGTATTCGAGAACCGCTCCTGCGGCGGGGATTAGGCCGTCGTCGGCCTCTTTTATGCCAAAGCCTTCGAGTGTGGTCGTGCCGAAGTGCTTCAGCAATCGCTGTTTGCTTTGATAGGGGTCGAAATACCAAGCGGGTCTTTCGGTTATGATGGCACCGGTCAATTGTTTTATGTCGGCGGCGAGTTTGCGAGTTTCCGCGTCGAAGAGCTGGCCTCTGGTGTCAGGCAGGAGGCACTCAGCGGGACAAAGCCGGAGCAGCTCGTCGAGGAGCTTTTGTTCCGGCAATTGCTGGGCGAAGAAGTGGCCTGTTGAGATGTCGACCCAGCTTATAGCGGCGGTTTTTTTGTTGGTTAGATTGACGGCGGCGAGGAAGTTGTCCTGCCTTGCGTCGAGGAGCATGTCGTCGGTGAGTGTGCCGGGTGTGATGATTCTGGTGACGTCACGTTTGACCACACCTTTTGCGGTTTTTGGGTCTTCGACTTGTTCGCAGACGGCGACTTTGTAACCAGCCTGGAGCATTTTTTTAAGGTAGGTATCGACGGCATGGTACGGGACGCCGGCCAGCGGGATTGGGTTGTCGCCTTTGCTTCTGCTGGTAAGCGCCAGGCCGCAGATGCGGGAGCAGGTCTTGGCGTCGTCGTAGAAGGTCTCGTAGAAATCGCCCATGCGGAAGAAGAGGATGCAGTCGGGGTGCTTTTGCTTGAAGCGGTGGAACTGCTTCATTGCCGGGGTCAATTTTGTGTTCTCCGTAGACATAGAACCGGATTATACACGAAGTGGGGCTTTTAGCAATTCTGTTATGGTGGCGGTTGCGGAGTCTTTGGATTTTGCGTGTTCGATTTTCTTGAGCAGATTTTTTTGGCGGTCGGTGAAGCAGATGGATTGTCCGAGGTCAAGGGCGGTGACGCCAAGGACCTCCTGGATTTTTCGTATTAGGACATCGATGCCGGTTTCGAATTTTGCACTTACCAGGACTGTTTCTGCGAGGGGCGGGGGTAGATTTTTGGGGTTGAGTTTGGCAGGCAGGTCTGATTTGTTTAAGACGATCAAGATTTTTTTAGGGGCAAGTTTTTTGAGCAGTTTGCCGTCGAGTTGGTGGGCCGGCTGGTTGTTGTCGAGGACGAGCAGGATTAGGTCAGCGGTCCGTAAGATTTCGAGGCTTTTTTGCTGAGCAGCTTTGTCGATAGAGTCTTGCGATAGTGTTTCGGTGAGTCCTGCGGTGTCGATTATCTCTGCGGCGAGTATTCCGATTCGACATTGAGCGCTGACCCAGTCGCGAGTGGTGCCTTCGATGTCGGTGACGATTGCTTTTTGCGTCCCGGCCAGACAGTTTAACAGCGTGCTTTTTCCTGTGTTTGGCGGCCCGGCTATTACTATCGAGCAGCCACAGATAAGTAGTTTTGCGGTTTGGCTGGCTTTCAGTATTTCGTTGGCGTACGTTTTTATTTCGTCGACTGATATAGAGTTTATGTTTTTCAGCCAGTAGTTTGCAGTTTTGTTCAGACCCGAATCGATTTGGCTTGCGATTATTTTTGTACCTTCGAGCGTTTTTGCCTTGGGCACGGCCAGCTTGGCTTCGATTTCGATTGTGCTCAGGGTTTTTTGTTGTTTGAGGATTTTTGCAAGGAGCTGGTCGGCGGCTAAAAGTTCCGCACCGTGTTTTTGGAGCAGCTTCATAATCATTTCAACAATGAGAGGGTTTCCATGGCAGTTTATGGCGAAGCTATTGGGGCTTTCGCAGCCGATGGTGACCTGGTCGATGGTTTCGGCGTCATCGGATATATGTCCAAGGAGGATTTTGCCCGGTGTGAAAATAGTCTCTTTGCCGGAGGCCGGTTGGAATATTTTTTTTAAGACGGCCTTTGCGGATTTCCCGAAGAGCTGGATGGTTGCTATCGCGCCGGTCCCCTTCCCGGTCATTACTGCGGCGAAAAGGCTCATAGTCAGATGTCTCACCCCTTTTCTTCGATATATTTTCGATAGGCGAGGACTATTCCCTTGACCACGAGGTTTGGGACGTAAGAGTCGATGAACTCGCAGTCGTCTTTGATGGTTTTAGCGGCCGAGCCGGTGATTACGGTGTGGGGCCATTTCCCGATCTTTTCTGCGTATCTTCTGATTACTTCCTGGAGGGTTGCTATCGCCGAATAGTAGAGTCCTGCGTTTATGGCTTCCGTTGTGGATTTTCCGTAGGGAGCTTTTGGCTTTTTGACTTTAACCTTGGGCAGTTGTGCGGCGTATTTTTTAAGGGCCTCGGCGCTTATCTCAAAACCCGGACAGATGACACCGCCCTGGAAGATTCCGTCCTGGTCGACAAGGTCAATGGTCACGGCCGTTCCGAAGTCAGCCACCACTACTGCATCTTCGACGACGGCATAAGCGGCGGCAGCAGCGACAACACGGTCGGTTCCGACCGTATCAGGTTCGTCGACACATAGCGTCATTGGTAAGGGGATGTCTTTTCCAATCAGATAGACTTTTTCGTCGAGGCTGTCTCTGACTATTTTTTGAACCTGTTTGGTCCATTCGGGCCTGACCGAGCTTGCGATGATGACACCGTTTCGTCTTTTTTCCCTTGAGGTTTGCGACAGCGGTATTTTTGCCCAGGCTGATTTTAGGGTATCGGCAAGTTTTTTTGTGGATTTGCCGGGGACAGATTTTGTGAACTGCTCCTCGTCTTTTATAAACAAGGCGATTGTTATATTAGTATTGCCGATATCCACTGCAATTATGTTCATAGTTCGCGCCTTCTAATCCGTATTTACCTAAACCCTTTTTACCTTATTCTTTTGCTGATGTCAATTTACGCCTGCGATTAGGAAAATTGGTTGACCGTAATCCTGATGCCATGATAATCGTTCGGCTGGTAGGAATAGCCGTCGAGAAGAAGACCTTAAGCCAGATGCTCAGCTTGTACACGACAACGAATGACCTGGAGAAACTTCAAGCCGCACAAGAGCAGTTGCAGGCAGCCGAAGCTAACGCTGAACAAATAAAGAAAAAGGCGCTCGGCAAATAAGTATAGGACTGATATATAAATATTCAAATTAGCGCCGGCCCGCCAACATCCTTCCCCCAAATCCAGGTGTTTTCGGCCTATTTAGCAGGTTTTTTCAAAAAAATTCAAAAATTCCAAAGAAAAAGTGTAACAAAAGGCCACGTTTGGGCACTTAGTTAATAGTACTGCATGGATGCGTTAGTTGCGGCAAGTATATCGTCATAATTCGCTTATCAGGCGTTTTGCCAGCCCTCAAGACCTAAAGGGAGCAAAAAAGCGATGAATCTCAAGTAAGGAGCGGAAAAATGAAAATTACAAGAAAAAGTTTGTTTTTCGTAGCAGTTTTGGCCCTTTTAACTGGACCTACACAAGCGGCCGAACTCCATGTACCAGCCGATCACAATACCATCCAGGCAGCGATTGACGCCGCCGTAGATGGCGATATCGTGATCGTTGCTGATGGGACTTACACTGGCGAGGGTAACAGGGGGATTGGTTTCAGGCGCAAAGCCATTACCGTCCGCAGTGAGAATGGGCCGGAGAATTGTATAATTGACTGCGAGACTTCCGCTCGTGCCTTTTACTTCGGAAGCCGCCAAGATTCGGATTCGGTCCTTGATGGCTTTACTATTACCAGAAGTTCTGGTCACGCAATCTCTTGCTCCTACGCCAGCCCAACAATCACAAACTGCATTATAACGGGGAACTACACTGGCGGCATCTACTGCAATCTAAGCGACCCGACAATTACAAACTGCAGGTTCACAAGCAACTCAGGGAGATACGGCGGCGGAATCTCTTGTTATCAAAGCAACCCAACGATTGTAAATTGCACAATAACGGACAACACCAGCACATATCGAGGCGGTGGCGGAATCTACTGCCGGGCCGAAAGCAACCTGACAATTATAAACTGCACGTTTAGCGGCAACTCGAGCACTGATGACAGATATGGCGGCGGCGGAATCTTTTGCGATTGGGGCAGCAGCCTGACGGTAGTAGACTGCACGTTCAGCGGGAACTCAGCAATATCGAGCGGCGGCGCGATATCGAACGAAGGCTCTGGGGCGCAATTGATTGGCTGCTTGTTTAGTGGCAACTCTGCTGGTGAGAACGGCGGCGCAATATACAGCACCGGCGAATGCAGATTGACCGGCTGTACCTTCAGCGACAATTCCGCCCAGGATAGTGCCGGCGGGATATTCAGCGAGGCTAACAAGCCAATATTCTTAACAAATTGCATTCTTTGGGGTAACACCGACACCAGTGGCGGCGAGTTGGCCCAGATACAAGGTGGCACGCCGGAGGTGATATTTAGTTGTATCCAGGATGATGACCAGCACGACACGTACATTCCTTTCAATGACGACCCGAACAATCAGAATATAGACGACGACCCGATGTTCGTGCGCAATCCCGACCATGGCGGAGATGGATGGGGCGACGACCCTGAAACACCTGATGTAAACGAAGCAGCGAATGATGACTTTGGCGACCTTCATCTGATGAGGGATTCGCCCTGCATAAATGCGGGGCTGCCCAATTTCGTTGCTGGGCCGAACGCCGTCGATGTGGACGGTCAGCCACGAATTGCCGGGCTTCGTGTCGATATGGGTGCCTACGAACATGAAAAGATTATAGTAGCGACCAGGCCGGTTGCTGGTGACATTTGGACGGCTGGCAGTGTCCATCAAGTCGAATGGACCAGTTACGGTGCCGGGGCTGTGGATATTTTGTTGAGCACCGACGGCGGCGGTAATTGGCAGAGTATTGAAAATACTGTGCCCGATACCGGCAGTTACACCTGCCAGTTCGCAGGCGCCGTCCGTTCGGAGCAAGCCGTAGTCTCGGTTGTACCGAGTGTAGCTGACGCTAATGTTACAGTTATTGACAGCGGTGTCTTTGCGATTCGCCCTTACCACAGCCCTCGCGGAGTGGCAACAGGGCCCAGACGCCGGCACAAGAAGCAGGGGCCGGCGTTCGGCTGCGTCAAATGGACGTTCGAAACCGAGGGGCCCGTAACCGCAGCGGTTACGCTCGGTCCCAAAATTCGTGGCATGACCAGAGCATATATCGCCTGCGAAGACGGAAAAGTCTACACACTCGATGCCGAAGACGGCGCACTTCTTTGGAGTTACGATACGAATTCGCCGCTGCTTGCTTCTGCCGCGGTCAGCCACTTCGGCACGGTTTACGTCGCAGCCACAGACGGCAGGTTGTACGCGATAGGCAAGAGGGGCCGACTGTTGTGGACGCACACAACCGATGAACCCATATTCTCGTCGCCGGTCGTATCCCACGGACAAATATATGTCTGCTCGGAGGACGCCAGCCTTTACGCACTGGCGCAGGATGGCAGCGACCTGTGGCGATTTGAGACGGGCGGTTTCGGGGCACTTGGCGGCTCTATCTTTGCAACTCCTCAGATAGGGACTGACGGCGCCGTATATTTGGCAGGGCTCTATGACCCCAATCTCTACGCATTAAATCCGGACGACGGCAGCATAAAGTGGGTGTGCAACTTCGAGTTTGCCATTGACCCGTGCGACCCGAACAGCGCGACAAAAGGCGGCTGGCCTTTTGCCGCCCCCGCCATCGCAGAAGATGGCACCATTTACCAGACCCTGCTGTACGATTCGCATCTTTATGCAATCGAACCCGAAACCGGCACTATCATCTGGGCAAAAAATCTGGCAGACCCGTGCTCAGGCCTCTTTGATGCTAATGATGCAGCCGTATTGCGATATGCGGACGGCTGGTCAAGCCCGGCTCTGGCCCCGGACGGCACAATCTATGTGAGCCTCGATGACCCGTATCTGCGGGCAGTTCACCCGAATGGCACTATCAAATGGGCAGCAAAGTTGGGGACAATGGGCGCCTTTACATTAACTCTCGGCGATGACGGCCTCGTCTATGCGGCCAGTGACGACCATTACCTTTATGTCGTTGACCACGACGGTGAGCAGGTCGCGCAATTCCAGGGCGACCATTGGCTCAGCCACCCTGTAATAGCACCAGACCGTACCATAATAGTCAGCGATGCCAATAACACGGTATGGGCCATCAGTCAAGAAACTTGCGACGGACAGACGCCCGTTCTTGACGGTTCCGCCGAGACCGAAACAAGCGAGCCAATCCAATCTAAAGGAAGAAAGAAACATAAGTAGATCTGAGGGAAAAAGATTATGAAATCCAAAACGGCTTTTACGAGAAAAGAGGTTGTTGTCACCTTAGGTTGTGTTGTATTTCTGCTTGCTACTGTAGGCGCTATTGGCCACAGTGGGCGCAAGAGGGCTAAGCAGATGGTCTGCCTGTCGAACTTACGGCAATGGGGCCCTGCATTTATGATGTTTGCAGCCGACAACGATGGCTTCTTCATGCGGGGATGGACAAATCGCGGGGTCGAGGGGCCGGTGCATCAGCGTTACTGGATGGAGGCCCTGCGCCCCTACTACGCCAATCACGGAGATTTGCGCCTGTGCCCCGCGGCAACCAACATAGGCAGCGAGACCGGCGCGGGGCAGTTTAATCAGAACGGAGATGCGCACAGCGCATGGGGCAGCTTCTCCGGTGAGTGTGGAGAGCCATCCCCTGCGTGGGGGTGGGTTGTAGGGTGTGATTACGGCAGTTATGGGGTCAACGCCTGGGTGCATAATATAGAAGAAGGGTTCGACCCTTGGCATGGGGAGGATGTGTACTGGAGGACAGCCAATGTAGCTGGAGCGGATAACGTACCGCTGTTTGGCGACCACCAGTTTCTGGATTGTTGGCCGCATGGCACCGATGCCCCGCCAGAGTTCGACGGTCAGCCTTGGTCGGAAGGCAGTCAAATGGGCCGCATCTGCATTAGCCGCCACAGTGGCTGTGTAAACTGGGCTTTTCTGGATTTCTCCGCACGCAAAGTAGGCCTTAAAGAGTTGTGGACTTTGAAGTGGCATCGACAGTATGACACTTGCGGCCCATGGACCCGCTGCGGCGGTATCGAACCTACCGACTGGCCCGAATGGATGCGGGATTTTCCCGACTACTGAAAATACTTAATCGTAAGGCAAATAAAAAGTGAAACAAAAAACAGCGCTTAACAAAAACGACGTTATTATCGCTTTGGGTTGTACTGTCTTTCTGTTGATGACCCTCGGTTCTATCGGAAGCAGCGGTCGAAAAAGGGCAAAAGAGGCAGTCTGTCTTTCCAACCTTCGCAAATTGGGCGTTGCCTTTCAGCAATTTACTGCCGACAACGATGGCTATTTTCAGGAAGGCTATTGGGGAATGCCCGATTGCTGGACCAGCGGTTGGTGGATGTACGGGCTCAAACCGTACTTTGAGAACCAGGACCTGTGCCTGTGCCCGGAGGCGACCATTCCGGGCGCAGAGGTCGGACTGTTTGAGCTTGGAGCAAAGTTTCATGCGTGGTCCGCGCAGGGCTGGCTCGGGCCGCCCGGCTCAATTTACGGCAGCTACGGCATAAACGGCTGGGTAGAAAATAATAGATGCGAAGCCGAATCCCCAACCATTAAGCGGCGCAGATGGAGAACTCCCAATGTTGCAGGTGCTGCCCATGTACCCATGCTTCTGGATGCTGCATGGATTGATGGCTGGCCGCAGCACCAAGCCGCCCCTCCTGAATTTGATGACCAGGACGTGCGGCAGGGCAACCAGATGGCTCGTTTCTGCATCAACCGCCACAGCGGCTTCGTAAACAGTGTGTTTTTGGATTTCTCGGCAAGGAAGGTCGGACTAAAAGACTTGTGGACGTTGGACTGGCACCGAGAGTATGATACCTGCGGCCCATGGATCCGCTGCGGCGGTATCCAACCTACCGACTGGCCCGAATGGATGCGCGGATTTCAAGACTACTGAAAAGCGCTCACCCGATGTATGCGCACTATGCTGGCAGCCGGGATTTTCAATCATACCCGCAAGGGGTTGCGCGAAAATTCAATCATACGCGCACGTGTTTTGGGCGAAAATCCAATTTTTCCAAAAATTTTTACTCCCTTGTCCCCGCGCAGGCGGGGATCCAGTCTTACTCCTAACCTCCCTTACTCCTTACTCCTTACTCCTCCGGCGCAGCCGGGATTTTCAATCATACCCGCAAGGGGTTGCGCGAAAATTCAATCATATGCGCAAGTGTTTTGGGGGAAAATCCAAATTTTTTCATTTTTTTTACTCCTTTGCTGGTAACGACTTACGTGCATTTGCGGCAGGGGTGTTGCGCGAAAATTCAGCGCAAACGCGCACGTTGCTCTAATAGTAGGGGGACCATGTGTCCCTCGTAGCCCAGCCGAATCCTGAGCAAGGTCGAAGGGCTGCTCCTTGAAAACTAAATAAATTCAAGCGTAGCGCTGACCCCAGACTCCGATCTGGGGCCCAGAAAAAAGTTCGATCCGCAAGCCCGGGACCCATATTCTCCACGCAATACGCAGGACGCGGGACACAGGACGACCTCATTTGTACAAACAAACCCAATTTCTCGTAGCGAAGCGAGGATCCCCGAGCGCAGCGAAGATCCCCAGGGTGAGCTACCTTGGACCCGCAAGCCAGGGACCCAGAAAGCAACCCGTAACCCACAACTCGAAACTCGCAACCCGCAACGCGCAACCCAAAAGATGCCCACTTGTACAAACAAACCCAATTTTCGGGATGTCTCAAATGCACCTAACTTGAATTGTGACAAAGGATTATGAAAATGAACCGCAGCTTCAGACGCCGCGAAAACAAACCCAAACAAAGGCAATTTGCGCGATGTCCGAAATGCGCCTAACTTGAATTGTGACAAAGGATTAGGAAAATGAATCGCGGGTCCAGACTCACGGAAAACAAACCCAAACAAAGGCAATTTACGGGATGCCCGAAATGCACCTAACTTCAATCTTGACAAAGGATTATGAAAATGAATCGCGGCTTCAGACTCACGGGAAACAGACCCAAACAAAGGCAATTTACGGGATGTCCGAAATGCACCTAAATTCAGTTTTGACAAAGCGTTATAAAAATCCAACTACCTTAAGCCTCCGACAAAACAATCCCAATTCTCAAAGCGAAGTG
>SDBT01017825.1_pt1 | contig 11191 bp, 9 predicted proteins | sample 2277101 | NCBI WGS metagenome assembly SDBT01 (sample SAMN10404973, study PRJNA504765) | marine sediment metagenome | isolation source: marine sediment core GS10_PC15, 103 cmbsf | place: Arctic Ocean: Southern Knipovich Ridge | collected 2010 | reverse complement strand
ATGTAATGAAGCTTTTGCTGCTCAATATTGTGCTGTTGCCCAAGAGCTTAAATGGGATTTTGGTAAGACAAATGTTAACGGCTCTGGTATTGGTTTGGGACATCCAGTTGGATGTACAGGGGCTAGAATAATTATAACGTTAATTCACGAGATGAAAAAAAGGAGTGCTTCTTATGGACTCGCAACTCTTTGTGGTGGTGGTGGCGTCTCGGAAGCAACCATTATAGAAAACTTATAACTAAATTTTATTATTTTTATTATTTTTTATAAGAATCATATCGAATATGAGATTAAAAAAGAATGAATAGAGAATTCCTTTAATTTTTAGTTTACATGGATAATATCTGATGTTAATAGAGAAAAGATATTGTTATAAATCCTTTTATTATTCGATGTATCGAACCTATAGCTAAATCGGCTGAGACAAAATCAACACCTTTAATTTTTTTAGCGACAACGACACCTGAATCCCTTATTAGCCAAATAGGTACAAGCATAAAGGTACAAGGAATAGCAATGATCCATAATAACATGAACATCGTTATATAATCCGGAATCATATAAAATTTATTAGGATAGACACTACGTAAAAATTGGATAATTATTTCCTGAGAAGCCAACGTTAAGGCGATATTTATTGTAAACAGGGCAGAAATAACAGCTCTTATCATTAATTTACGCCACAATAAATAACCTTCTAATTTTTCAATTCGGATGCTAAGCCTCGAATGGAATAAAAAACTAATTCCCTTTCAGGAAATTTTATATTAGGGATTATCTGGGGATTCTGGCATTTACCAATGTTCTTTATGGTAGGTCTTATGCCTCATGGTTACATGCCTCTCTGGTTATTCATACTTCATATAGTAGTTAATTCTCTTGTAATAGCTTGGATACAAAATAACTCTGAACAGAGCGTAGTCCCAGCCTTAATCATCCATACTTGGTTAAACGTTTTACCGGCTTATTTACCACTATTTGAACCCATTCCAGGAGGAAATTACACCCCTTGGTTATTAAGTGTAATCATTTTGGCAATCTTAATAGTTGTAGTCTCTATTTATTACGGTCCTGATTTTATTAGAGAAAAAGCTCAAAATTCATAATTTGTTTTTTTTATATGTTTTTTTAAAATCTTATTCATTTAAAATAGTCTATTCACTTTCACTCAATAAAATTAGCATCTTTTTTAAAATAAGCAATTTTCTAAGACCTTTTACTTTTACCTTACCTGTTAATAGTTTTAAACCTAATTTAGACATCGGTAATCTATCCATTGCTAACGCTAAATAGGTTTGTGTATCCATTGCCATTAGAGCGTCCCAACCTATTTTTTTCTTTTTTAAGTTTTCTTTTGGTTTGTTAGGTATACTTTCTACGGTTAATAGGCCATTTTTTATTATGATTAGCGCAGCGAAATTCACATTAATAGCATTTAAGAGGATTTTGATATTGGTTTTAGCAAATTGTTCTTTGAACTTCTGGATTTCGTTTAAAGGAAGCAGTCCCCCTGCAATTAATCCTGCAAAGCCTCTAATCCTTTCCTTTTCTAATTTTATTTCGGACATAAAATCTAAATTAAGAAATTATATTGATTTTAATTTTTCTTAAGTAAATAACATTCCTCTTGAGCATTTAATCTAAACTTTTAAAAATCATCGCTTTTTCCCAACTACTCCCATGTATATAGCAAACTCTTTTTTTTCATCCAAATCTAAGATTTCATTTATTTCATCGTCATAGTAGGCTCCAACAGCACATGCGTTTAATCCTAAAGCTTCAGCAGCTAAATAAAAGTTTTGAGCAAGATGTCCACAGTCTAAATAAATATAGCGATAGGCTCTCTCAGCATAATTTATCCTAGTCCGTTCAATCATTGCGGTCCATACAAAATTGATTGCCGATTTTTGAAACATTCTTTGTCCATAACAGGCGTCTGCAATAGACTTTCGAAAATCTCCTTGTTTTAAATAATCTAACTCATGCTTTTCTATGTTGTAATGATAAATCCCTTGTTCAATTCCACTTACATTATTGATGATAGCATATATTTCTATGGGGAATAATGCCCCCGCTGATGGTATAGTACGAAACGCAAATTTGGGAAAAACTCTTGTAAGACCAGACATCCCAAATAATAGCTGACTCATATCCATCATAGATAATGGTTCATTTTTAAAAGCCCGAGTAGTATGTCTCTTATTTATTATATCCCAAAACTGAATATCCGGTGAAAATTCCGGTTTTGGAAGGGAAATCCTTGATATAGCATTTTTATAGCTTTTGTACAGATCAAATCTTTGTTGATCTGCTACATTTGATCTTCCTACACCTCTGATATTCTTTGATTTTTGCTGGAAAATTTCTCCATAAAAGGCTTCTTTTTCATCGTTCATAGTTTTATTAACACTCATTAGTTTTAAAAAATTTTATCAATATTGTTCATTAGAATATTTATTACTTAATATTATTCCGCCACTTTTCTGCTTCTTCAACATTCTTGACGGTCTCATATACATCAACAATCTTCTTATAACATTCTTTTGTTATTATGATAATTAAATTTACTCTTCCTTTTCTTCCTGACCAGAAATATAAAATCCTGAATCTGCAATATTATTAGGATCAAATGCTTGTTTTATTTTTCTCAGCCAAATATGGTAATTAGACATATGTGGTCCAAAAAGTTCATGCATACTATCACCTTCAACGAAAAATGGTGCTCCGAGATGTTTGAGTAAATCCATCTGATTGCTAGCTTCCATATATTCAGCCATTCCTTCTACACTACCAACATCTGTTTGGTCAAAAGGAGTGGGAGACTCTACGTGAAAATAATGTCCAGACTCGTAGGAGGTCATCCAATGACCCTCGCCGAAATCGTTGACAATTACTCCTTTCTTGATAAATTTCTTTTTCAATGGAATATTTTTTTTAGTGCTTTGGAGACAAACAGCAGCAGTATCACAGACTCCTTTAGTGCTTTGAAATCCGCCAGTGGCAATGAAACCGTGAAGACCAAGATTCGATCTAAGTGCTTCTGCATAAAAAATAGGATTAGGAGTGTATAAGGTTCCAATAATGTTAGTTAATTTCATCTCCTCCAAAATCATACTCATTACTTTTTGTTTGTAATCAAATTCTCGATTTGATCGTGCTGTGATGATAACAACCAAGGGAACTTTCATAGCCCCTAGGGCCATTTTATCCATTAAACCTTCAATATTGAGGGCAAATATTGCCATCACTGCAAACCCGGATAGATGGCTACACATAAAGGAAATTTCCTCTTCTTCTACCCAAAGCATTGCTTTTTCAAGATGACTGAAGGTTCCACAATCCATAACATAGACTCTCATAAAATCAGGAATATCAAAATCATAATCAGGGGAACAACCATCTAACTTAAATTCAGTACTACAAGGATACGGAAACAGTTTGACAGCAACCCTTGTAAAAACTCCGATGCCTGACTTCGCACCTGCCCACCCTCTCATAATTCCTCTTAGACTAGGTCCAGGACCATCACCACTATACCAATCAGGATTATTATTAAGCCCAAGAGAACCTAATCTCATGAGTTCTCCATCAGGTAATACCCATTCGACACCTAATACATTGCGGGCACTATGTCCCGTAGAAGGAGACGTAAATCCAGGTCCATTCATGCTAGTGGCACTTGCAAGCGGAGAAACTTGAGGTCCTGCACCTGGCATATGGCAATTGAGACCATATTTCATAATTTCTGCTTGTAGTTGCGCTCCGCTTACATATGGTTCTATTACAGCATAAAGATTTTTGGCATCAATTTTTACAATTTTATTCATTCTTCGTAAGTCTATAATTATCGAATTATCTGTTGAAGGCTGATTCCATGGTCCCAGACCGGTTGATTGCGCTTTGAATTTTATACCATATTTATTGCATAATTTTACTACTTTTTGTACTTCTTCTGTGGTAGATGGCAAAACTACTGCTTTAGGAATTGGAGAAAAAGGGATTGGTTCTTTTCCTTCCATATAATTAAATATTTCCATGCACCAATTGTAAGCATATGCATTCGTCATGACTTCACTATCACTTATATTTTCAGCACCAACTACGTCCTGAAATTCTTTAAGAATCATCTTTTCTAAAACCATTTAGGCCACCTCCGCAGTGGCTTTTTTTAATTTTTCAGGCTCCAAACCTAATGACATTAATAATAATTCGCTAATATCATAGTATTTTAATTTAGAACTATTCTCTGTAATACCATCTTGTAAATTTGTTGAACAAAACGGACAAGCTGAGACCAAGGTATCGGCTCCTGTATCCTCAGCTTCTTCTATTCTAGCTTTGGCAGTATACAGCGCCAGCTCTGGAAAAGCAGACTTAACTCCCGCACCTGCTCCGCAACAATAAGCATATTCTTTAATTCTTTCCATTTCTACGAGTTTTATACCCGGAATTTTTCCTAAGATATTCCTTGGAGCAATATAAACCCCTTTTGACCCCGTTCTTTTTGGTTTTGGGGGCATATTAATAGATATCATAGGCATCAAATCTACAACGTCTCCATCCCATTCTTCATATCTTTCAGCATTTCTTCCTAGATGACATGGATCGTGGTATGTAACTGTCAGGGGTACTTCATTTGTCAATCTTAACTGCCCAGTTTCAATTAGCTCCTCAAAAAATTCCACAGTATGCAGTACTCTAAATTTATATTTTCTATATAAAGGATAATCGACTTTAAATGTATCATAACACCCAGCACAACTAAAAACTATCGTCTCAATTCCTTTCGATTCAATTACATCTAAATTTCTATTAAGTAGATCCTCAAATGATGTAATATCTCCAGTTCGTAATATTGGACTACCGCAGCAAAATTCGTCATCCTGTAATATGTTAAAGGAAATACCAGCTGCTTTCATAATGCGGACAGCAGATATGGCCATTTCTTTTCTTCTATACGAGGAGGTACATCCTATATAGTACAAGAGCTTAGCATCTGGATCGACTTTGATATCTTCAGGTAACCACTTCATTCTTGTTTCGTGAGGTTCATTGTACGGATTATTTACTTTTTTAACAGCTTCAATGTACTCTTGTTGTTTTGGCATTGGTCCAACTCCTGCTTTTACCAATTTTTCCCTTAATTTCATCATAATTTCTAGGGGTTCCAAGGTATTTAAAAATTTACAGGAAACGGCACATGCCCCGCATTCAGTGCATTTGTAAACAATATCTCGGAGCTCATCTGAAGGATTTATTCTGCCCATTTCAAGTAGTAAAGCTAAAATAATCTTTCCCCCTCCGCTATAAGGGTGAAAGTTATACATATCAATCGCAGGACATGCAGTTGCATATTTTTGGCTCTTTATTTGAACTTGTGGAATCCATTTACATATAGAACAGCGTAAACAGGCTTTAATCATGCGCTGATATTCTTCTTCTTCTATTTTAATCACTGATCTTTTTAATTTTTATTAGATTTAATCATCAAAACATAAAACTCCAGGATTTAAAACATTATTAGGATCAAAAATCTTTTTTACTTTTTTTAAGGCAATTTGCGTTTGATCGCTATGTCGCTTATAGACTTCTTTTGCCCATACACCATAAGGACGATTGAAAAAAGCTCCAGAATCCATTAAAATTGTACTTATTTCTAAAAATTTATCTTTAACGGTTGTTACAACATTTTCATTATTAGAATCATAAAAAAGATCGAATTCACAATAATATGAAGTCCCCTGATTTATGGCCTGAATATAAACACCTAAATCTTTTTCAAATTTTGATTCTACTATAGAAATAAATTCAGGAATTCTTTCAAAACTCGTTAAGAAAAAGATATCTTGATATGCTCCTTTCGCTCTTGTTCTCCAAGGCTGTAATGTGGATTCATTAACACATTTTATAATATCATTCTCATTGATATTATCACTATTTTTCAAGTTATCAAGCTTAAGATCTTTAACTATATCTTTTATATCTCCTTCCAGATAAGTTAATTTATCGATGGCTAACGTTCCCCTCCCGGAGATAATATAAATTAAATTCCATTTAGATAATGATTTTGATAATTTTTCAATCTCATGGGAATTATTTTTTAATAAACAAGCTAAATTTAAATTATTTAAAATGAAAAGTTCATCACATAATCGGTATTTTATTAATTTATGTTGAAGATCCATTAATTCTTGGATATTATCTGATTGAACATGAATAACTTTTTGAATTGAAGGAATTAACTCTAGTTTTAAAGTAGCCCATGTTACCACACCTATACTTCCTTGAGCACCTTGAAGTATTCTAAAAGGGCTAAATTGAGTAGGACCCATAGGATTTACTTGAGCCTGCCCCATTTTTTGTTGTTCTTTCACGGTTCCTGGACCTGCAGCAGTCCCTGTTCTGAATAAATCTCCTGTTCCAAAAACTACTTCTGTACATAATAATGGGTCTGAACTATCCCAATGATATCGAGGTATAGTAATAGGTTCTCTTTCGAGTGCAGCCGTAAGGACTGACTTGGTAGCTTTTGGATGTAAAGGTAGGAGTAATCTTAATCCCTTTTTTTTTAAAATTGGTATTATTTTTTCAAATGTTACCCCCGGTTCTACCATTACCACACGATTTTTTCTGTCAATAGAGAGTATTTTATTCATCTTAGATAAATTTAAGATGACTAAATTGTCCCTCTTTGGAACAGTATCTCCATGGTGTCGTAAATTAGAATTTGAACTCACAGGAATAATTGAGAAGTTCAATTGATTAGCTAATTTTAGGATTTCTTCAATTTTTTTAGTGTTTGATGGCCAAGCAATGTATTTGGGATTTTTTCCTTCTGTAAAACTCAAATCAGAGGAGTATGTTTCTAACAGAGAATTATCATTAGACACATTTTTTGTGCCACAGATCTTCGCTAGCCCTTGGAATATTAACTTTTCGCTCATAAGATACACTTTCTTTTCAAACTATTTATACTTCTTAATTTACGACTTAATGTTTGAATAATAATTCTAGCTTTTACCGATTTTATATAATTTTCCTTAATATATTTAATTAGTTAATCTATCTATACAATTATGTAAAATATGAAATGTTTAAATCTCATTTATATTAATATTTCCTAAAATAGCATCAGCACAGTTTATGCCTGAAGCGGCTGCATGCTGTATGCCGATTCCATGCGCATCTTTGCCACAAGTATCTCCTACTGCGTAAAGACCTTCAATAGGTAATACTGATGATGGTTTATTTTTACCAGTCTGATCTGGAGTTAAACCTAAACCCTCAACTGGTCCTGACAATTTTCCTGTAGCTGCTATAATATCTTTAGGATATGAGATATCCACGAAATTAAGCTTTTTATCTAATTCCGGAAAAAATGCGTGAAGATCTTCCCAATAAACATCTTTCCATTTTTCCCAATCTGGTCCTTTTGCTGGAGTTAGCGTTCCAAAAATCACGGTTTGACCCCCAGGAGGACAAACACCAGGATCTATGTTAGATAATACAGGTCCAAAAAATCCATTTGACAATGGAGCTCCAGGATCGTATTTATCTCCCCAATCATGTAACGTCGGATGATAGCAATTAATTAATGCCCATTTTTCAATCATAGGTTCCTTTAGCGCAAGTTTAAATGTCATCGAAGATAGTGATGGTGTTAGGCTCTCAATTTTTTCCAAATATTTCTTCTCAAAATAATCTCTCCCCACTAAACTGAGAACAGTCCATTTAATTGAGAGATTAGATATGACAATTGGAGCTTCTATGAGTTTATTGGCTATCCTAACTCCTTGAACCTTATTACCTTTAATAACAATGCTCTCAACTGGCGAATTTATACGAATTTCTCCGCCATAATGCTCAATACCCTTGGCAATAGCGTTTGGAATTGCTTGGGCAGTCCCACTCACGGGATATTGGTACCCTTCTTCAGACATCATTTCAGCTTTAAAACAATGGATAAACTCAGCGGCACTTGCTTTTGAGATTCCGATAGCAAACATACCCGCTAAAAGAAATGCAATAGTACCATGAATAAAAGGATCATCAGTTAATTGATTCAACCATTGAGTTACTGTTAAACCCTCTTCATACAATAATTTTAATTTTCTTTTATTCATGGTGACGATCTTTGTCATTACTGTAGTAAAATCTTTTATCGTATCTTTTGTAAAACCCATACTTTTTAATCTGTTTGTATCTCCTTCACCTCCACTGCCTATGGTTTCTTTTTTACTTCCTGAAGGTTTTGAAGCTTTCAACGTCGAGTTTATGTTAGAATTAGTTGGAAAATAACCTTCTTGTTTGTATATTTTCATCGCGGATCTTTCATTGAGATGCTTAACGAATTTTAAATAATCTAATCCCAATCTATCAAAGATTTTTCCTAATGGCCCATTTAATCCAGAAGAAAACATATGTACTGCTCGATCGAATGTATATCCTTTCTTTTTATAAGAGCTACAAGCACCACCAATATAAGAATTTTTTTCTAAAATAGTAACTTTATGTCCTCCATGTGCTAGTAAAGCAGCACAACTCAATCCGCCAATTCCTGCCCCAATAACAATGACATTTTCTTTCATAAAAACATTACCTCAAATTAGAGATACAAATAATTCATAATTAAAAAATAAACTTTAGTGAATAAGTCGATCTTTACCTTTCCAAAATTCTTCTCTTAATTTTCTTTTTAAAATCTTTCCTTGTGCACTTACGGGTAAAACATCTCTAAATATTACTTTTTTAGGTCTTTTGTAGCCGGCAAGATATTCTCCACAATAGTTGATTATTTGTTCTTCGTTTAAATTAGCTCCTTCTTTCAGAACTACCAGAGCGACAACACTCTCACCCCATTTCTCATCTGGTACTCCGATTACCGCACACATTTTAACGCCATCTAATTGATAGATTACATTTTCAATAGCTTTAGGATAAATATTTTCCCCACCGCTTACAATCATATCTTTTGCTCTATCAGTTAAGAACAAGTATTCTCTCCCATTAATTACTTTTAAATATCCCATATCACCAGTAAATAACCAATTCTTACCGTTAATTTCTCGTATAGTATCTTGGGTCAGGTCTTCCTTATTCCAATAACCTTTCATAATAGATTGTCCTGAAGCAACAACTTGCCCTATTTCACCTTTAGGAAGAAAAATTCCGTTCTCATCAACAGTAGCAACTTCAGTACCAACTAAAGGACGCCCTCCACTTTTTAAAATCTCAGGATATTCCGTTGCATATTCATGATCTTCGACGGTTAACTGAGTAATTACAGGAGAGTATTCTGTCTGTCCATATGCTTGGCGGAAATGCGTATTTGGTAATATTTTTAAAGCTTTAGCTAATACTGTAGGAGATATTGGTGCTGCACCATATGTTAAAGCGGTAAGACTACTAATATCGTACTTTTTAGCTTCTTCAGATTCTAAAAATTCTATGAGAGCAATAATATTAGTCGGTACACAAACAATATGATTTATCTTATATTTATCAATTGATTGAACTATTTTATCTGCTTTAAATCCTCTATGTAAATACATTGTAAATCCTGCACCTGATGACAACAAAAACACGATCATCGCTGCCACATGAAAAATGGGAATGGGAATGATTATTTTTTGATCAAGCATTTCCACTCCCTCTGCTTTAAAATCAGGTTTTTCCTGTAGTGATTTTAGCATTGTCTGAGCACTATTACTCATATTTTCAGTAAGGCCCTTATGAGTTAACATAACTCCTTTTGGAAAGCCTGTTGTTCCTCCCGTATATATAATAAACGCTGTGTCTTCAGAAGATAGCTTTCGGGGTGGTTTGAGCCTCCTTTCTGTAAAAGGAACTAAAGAAACTTCCTCAAATCGTTCTTCTGAAATGAATTCTTTTATAAACGGACATTTTTCTTTATAGTAACTTATATCATCCTTAAATCTCTCTCCATATATCATTATTATTGGTTTACAGTCATTTAAACAATATTCTATCTCCTTTTTCGCCATAAAAAAATTTAAAGGTACTGTAATTGCCGAAGTTCGACAAATTGAATAATAGGCTATGCATATTTCAATACTGTTTTCTAAGAGAAGCGCGACTCTATCATCTGGATTAATTTTAAAATCATTAATAAGATAATTTCCAAAATTGTTACATCTCTGCTCATATTCTGCATAAGTAAGGCTTTTCTCTCCAGCCATTACATCCACAAGTGCAACTTTTTCATTTTTGGATTTTGCAATAACTCTAATTATTTGATCTAATCTCATTTTATTTCCCAATAAATTTTCATCTTTACTATTTATAACTATTTCGAATTAGAGCTTATTGATATTAATTTGTGATATCTTATAAAGACTAATTTGATGTTGAGAAAGTTAAAGATTAAATAATATTAAATGGTAATTAGTAATTAATTATTAGACTAATTATTCAATATTACATGGCAATTCAATTAGTGAGTTTTTTTTGTTTACAATCAAAGTTTAAATAACTGAAAAAGTGTAAAGATTAATGAATACATACGATATAATCATTGTGGGAGGTGGACCCGGTGGCTCTATGGCAGCTAAGGTCGCTGCTGAAAAGGGCTTAAAAACTATTTTTTTCGAGAGGGGACGAAAGCCTGGAGAAAAAAATTCTTCTGGATGTGGTCTAGGACCAAGAATGTTTCGAGACTTTCCAGAAATGATGAAAGAACTAACACCCGAAAAATGTCCTTCTATGAGAGCGGGATCTGCTGCTCGATGTTATTTTATTAATGAAAAAGATACAGTTGCTGGTTATGTAATGTCGCGTCCAACTGAATCAGTATCCTATGAGCCTGCTAAAAGCTGGATTACGATGAATTGTTACCGGAGCGAGTTCGACCCATGGATAGCTGAATTTGCGACTAGTGCGGGTGCTGAATTAAAAAATTCAACTTTAGTGGTAGACTTATTAAAGGAGAATGGTAAAATTTGTGGAGTTGTTGATGAACATGGAGAAAAGTATAAAGCACCTATCGTGATTGGAGCGGATGGGGCTATATCAATGGTTGCGAAACAAAGTGGATTAAGAACAAAATGGGCGCAGGACCAGATCACTGTATGCCCCCAGTATGACTTTCAAGCCCCTCCGGAAAAAATTGATGATATTATGGGGGATGAAACACTTGCGGTGTGGTGGTCTGCTACATTTCCAGCATCTTATC
>SDBT01017824.1_pt1 | contig 11192 bp, 10 predicted proteins | sample 2277101 | NCBI WGS metagenome assembly SDBT01 (sample SAMN10404973, study PRJNA504765) | marine sediment metagenome | isolation source: marine sediment core GS10_PC15, 103 cmbsf | place: Arctic Ocean: Southern Knipovich Ridge | collected 2010 | reverse complement strand
AGCCTGCCGACGCCCGTAGCGGCCCCGACAACTCACAGCCCCAGCCGACCTCTCGCGACGCGGCGCCAGAGGCCACAAGGCCCCAAGGCGACACGACCGAACGCGGACGGCCGTCCCAAGGCGACGCGAACGCCACGAAGGGCAGAGCAGCGGACCCGCGGGCGGCCGTCCGTTCCAGCACGCGCAGCAGCAAGGAGGGCAACGCTCCAGCCACGTCCGTCTACGCTGTCCTGCCCTTCGGGGCGGAGCGCGCGGTCGCCGTTCTGGAACGCCGTGGGTCCCAGACCGGTCCGCAGGAGACTGGCGAGACGGGCCGCCAGATACCCAAGAAGGGACGCGCCGCGGGCGCGACCGGATCGGCCGGGCCCAAGGCCCCCTCAGTGCGCGAAGGCTCAGCGCGGCGGGGCGTCAGCCTGGAGTCCCAGGGACCGACCTCGCCCGAGGCGTTCCGATCGGCCTCAGCGGCGTTCCATGACTCGCCGGGCGAGGTCCGCCGCCCCGGGCAGAACGCGGACGGCGTGGCCCAGGTGGCGACGAGATGGGCGCGCGAGGGCCGCACGACAGGCCCCCAGGCGCCGACCGACGCGCCGGCGGCCACTCGCCGTCCGAGCAGCCCGTCGCCTGAGGCCTCGGGCGAGTCGGCCACCCCGGGGCGCCAGGGCCTTGCCTCCAAGTCAGACATGCCCGAGCGCGGTCGACCCACCGACGGTTCGCCCGGCGCCGCCACGGGCCCCGGGCGTCCCCGGCCGGACGCCGCGCCGGCGCTGCCCACGAGCGCGCACCGGCCCGCGCCGATCGCGGACCAGGCCGCCCCGGGAGCCGCCGCTGCCGCGACGCGCAACGCGCCCCCGCAGCAGAGCACGGCTGAGACGCCCCGGTCGACCACCGGCCCCGCCGACGTGCGGCCGTTCCAGGACGGCACGCCCGGCCCGGTCGGCACGGCCGTGCGTGCGGTCGCCGCCGCGACCGTGACCCCTGAGCCGCCGCGCCAGGCGGAGACGTCCACGCGTGTGCTGGAGGAGTTGCGGACCGTCCTCAGTGAGGACAGGCCAAAGGAGGCGCCGGCCGCCCCCGGGCGCGCGAATGGCCGCCGGCCCGCCGCGGATCCGCGAACATTGAACGAGGGACACGCTTCCCGGTCGTTCGCCGAACCGATGGTCGCGGCGACGGGTGCCCGGCCCAACACACTCCCATTGACCGCTGCACCTGCTGAGGGGCGTTGGGACGCGAGCGCCCCGGCCGTGACGCCACGCGTGGCCGCGCCGGCCAGGGCGGCCGGCCGCGGAGGGCCGGACGCCCTGGCGGACGGCATGACCACGTCGCCTGCGTCCGCGTGGCGGCAGTACCTGGCGGATGCGCCCGAATCGGCCGTCGGCAAGGGACGCGTGGCCGCACGTCAGATTGTCGGCCGGCTGCGCCCACAGATCGTGCGCCAGGCCCGCTACGCTCAGCGCAACGGCAGCTCGGAGATCACCATACAACTGCAGCCGCCCGAGATGGGCCGGCTGAAGGTGCTCGTGGCGATGCGCGACGGCAAACTGGAGGTGACGATCAGGGCCGAGGACGCGGGCATCCGCGACGCGCTCCGGTCCGACTTGGATGGCCTGGACAAGGTGTTGAGGGGGACCCAGCTCGACGTGGTCCGGCTTGATGTAGCCGACTACGGGGCCGGGCGCCGCGACGAATGGGACCAGTCGACCAACGAGGACGCGTCCGGGGCCGGGAGCCGGCTGCCGGGAGACGCGGACACGAACGAAGGCGACACTGAGCCGGCAAGCTGGGTGCTCTGCACCGAGTCCGGCCAGGTGGACTGTCTGGTATAGAGGAGGCGTAGCAGTGGCAGCGAACTCCGGTACGGCACTTTCCCTGGCTGCGAGCGCTTCGCAGGACATGTACATGAAGCTGCTGATCGCCCAGCTCAAGAACCAGGACCCCATGGACCCGATGAGCAACGCGGAGATGGTGAGCCAGATGGCCGACCTGACCGCGGTCGAAGGCATGAACAAGCTGAATGCCACCTTCGGCGAAGTGCTCCGGCTCCAGCAACTCACCAGCGGTGTGCAGCTCGTGGGCCGGGACGTCGAGTTCGTGGAGGGCGACCAGACGTTGCAGGGCACCGTGGAGTCGGTTACCACGCACGGCGATTCGATCCGCCTGTCGATAGGCGGCTACTCGGTAAGCCTCGACAGCGTTCTCAAGATCCTATAAGACTTCGGAGGTAACAGATGGCCAGTGCACTGCAGACGGCAGTCCTTGGAATGCGTGCCTACCAGGAGATGTTGAACGTCACCGGCAACAACATCGCCAACGCGGACACCACGGCGTATAAGGAAGACCGCATCACGTTCTCGGACATGTTCTCCCGGACGCTGAGCCGTGGTTCTCGCGCTACGGAAGAGGTCGGCGGCTCCAACCCCATCCAGGTCGGTCTGGGCGTTCGCATCGCCAGCGTGGCTAAGAACATGGGGCAGGGGAGCTTCACGTCGACTGAGAAGGACTTCGACATGGCGCTGGACGGCGACGGGTTCTTCGTCGTCTCCGACGGGACAAGCGACGTCTTCACCCGTGACGGCACCTTCGACGTTGACGCGGCCGGCTACCTGGTGGACCCGAACACGGGCTACCGGGTCCAGAGGATCGGCGTGACCGGCGAGGACGCCGGTTTTCAGATCTCCGGCAACACCAACGTCCTGATCCCATACCGGACCGAACTGCCCGGCAGCCGGACCCTCACCATCGACTTCAAGGGCAACCTGAGTGCCGACGACTACGATCCGACCACGACGAGGCTCCAGGGCTCGACGGCGTCCTACACCCTCACCGCGGGCGGCTTCGCTACCGCGACCGATGACTTCTCGGTTATCAGCCAGCTCCAGGGATTCGCGGCCGGCGACACGGTCGACATCACCGGCCGCCTGAGGGACGGTACGGCCGCGGCGGGCACGTTCACGTTCGGTGCGCTAAATGACGGCACGACGCTGCAGGACCTGCTGAACGTCATGACGACCACGTTCGGCGGGGCGGGACAGGTCACAGCCGCCATTGACGAAGGCATGGTGACGCTGGAGGACGCGCAGTCCGGCTACAGCCTGCTGGACGTCAACTTGAGCAGCGCCGCGCAGCCCACAAGCATGGCGCAGGACTTCGACTTCCAGGCGGTCGGCGGCGCGTCCGCGCAGACAACCAACATCAGCGTGTTCGACCGCCAGGGCCGCAGCCACTCGCTGACGGCCACCTTCGTGCGGCACGCCCAGAACGTGAACACATGGGACCTGGTGATCAACAGCACGGACGGCGCCACCGAGATCGCCGACCGCCGCATCGCCGGCATCACGTTCGATGAGAGCGGCACGTACCAGGGCCTGAGCGGGATGGACTCCTTCGGCAACGCCTCCACCGATCCCGGATTCGCCGAGTGGGACGGCAACATCAGCATGGGCTTCCCGGGCATCACCTCCAGCCAGGACATGATGACCAACTTCGGCCGGATCGGCTACTACGACGGTCTGACCCAGGTCGGCGGCGCCTCCTCGGCCGGCGCCATCAGCCAGGACGGCTACGGCACGGGCGCCCTGCAGAGCATCACTGTTGACCCTACGGGCGTCATCAGCGGCACCTTCGGCAACGGCCAGACGATGGAGATCGCCGGGATGAAGATCGCCGTTTTCGACAACCCGCAGGGCCTGGAGCGCGTCGGCGGCAATTACTACCGTCACACGCCCTCGGCCGGCTCCACCGTCTATTCCGGCGGCATGCAGGGGCGCGCCGGGCGGGTGCGTCAGTACGTGCTGGAGGACTCCAACGTGGACATCGCCAGTGAGTTCACCCGCCTCATCGTAGCCCAGCGCGGATTCCAGGTGAATTCGCGGACCGTGCGGGTCACCAACACCATCCTGCAGCAATTGGCAAGCATTATCGTCTAACGCAGCGCGCGCCGGACCGGCCCCCGGCGGGCCGGTCCGGTGCGCGCCCTCAAGACGGCCCGAGCTCAGGCCCCGCCGCACGCGCAGACGCGCCCGGCGGGGCCTTCGGCGCCGGTCAGCAAAGGGGCATCACAGTGCCACTGGAATCTCTGGACGCCATCCGAGGGAGCCTGCGGAGCGCCGAAGGGCTGCCACCCGCCTCCACGCTCGCGGCGGTCGGCTCCCTGCTGCTGCTGGTGTCGCTGATATGCCTCTACCTGGTGCACCTGCGCAATCGCAGGCGGCTGGCAGCGAGCTGGCGCCAGTTCTCGACGGCAGCCGCCAAGCGCGGTCTGAACGGCGACGAGACGGAGCTGTTGCGCAAGTTCGCCAACCGGGAGGACTCCCAGCGTCCCCTGAGTGTGATCGAGAGCCTGGCGGCGTTCGAACGGGGCGTGCATCGGTACCTGACGCCACTGGCCAGACACGGGCGGGACCCCGAACGGGTCCGCGCCGCCGTGGCGCTGGTGGAGTCGCTACGCTCCTTGCTGGACTTTCCGGCTTCCGGCGGCAGTGCACGCTACGGCACCAGGCAGCTCCCCGACGGCCAGCGCGTCTACATGACCCCGTTGCGCTCCGCAGCGGCCTGCGTATGGGGCTGTGTCACGGGCAGCCGTGAGGACTTCCTCCAGATAGCCGAACTGGGTTCGGATGCCGCCCACCTGCGGGGCCGACGGGTCGAGGCGGTCGCCTTCGACCGTGCCGGGGCCGTCACCTTTGAGGCAACGGTGACGGACGTGGAGGGCTCCTCATGCCTGCTGACCCACAGCGTTGACGTGCGGGAGACCGACGCCCGCTACTTCCACCGGGTGAGCGCCAACGCGGCCATCACGTTCCGCGCCGTGTGGGAGCCCGACGAGGTGCGGCGCGAGGCGGTGCTGCGGGACCTGAGCGGGGGCGGGTTGGCCCTTCTGGGCCGGTGCTTCTACGAGCCTGGCGAACGCGTGTTCGTGGACCTTTCCCCCGCCGACCTGCTCGGCCCCCACCACAAGGGCGCCGACGACCCGCTCCAGGGCCGGCAGATCGACGGCCGAATCGTCGAGACCCGCCAGGTCTCCAAGGAACAGTGCGTCTACCACGTTCACTTTGACGACATGGACGGGCCCGCCCGTCAGTACGTGTTCGCGCTGATCCGCCGGATCGAGCTCGGCCGGCGGCGCGCCGACGCTGCGGAATAGCCTTCCTGCTGGGCGGAAGAGGATTCCCTCCCGCTTCACTGTGCCGTTCCTTGCACCCCAGCCGCCCCCTCACCGATCTGGCCTCCTGGCCGGCTCTCGCCGGGTCCCGAGGGAAGGAGCGCGGCTTCCGGCGCCCCCAGTGGCGATGGCATGACGTTTGCGCCTTCCCGGCCGAGTGCGGCGGCCCCATGGCCGCCCCGGATAGGAGAGCACACATGGCCGAGTCCATCTACCTGGTCGGCAACCGGCTGAACGGTCTGATGGACAACCTTCAGATCATCGCCACCAACCTGTCGAACGCCAACACACCGGGCTACAAACGCACCGTGGGCGCGTTCCGGGCGGTGCTGGACGGTTTTGCTGCGGACCCGGCGGACCCTTCGGTGCCGGTCGGACTCTCGGGCTCGTGGTCCGAGCTGTCGGGCCATTACACGGATTTGACACAGGGCCCCATCCAGGTGACCGACAGAGACCTGGACGTGGCCATCCGCGGCCCGGCCTTCCTCGTTGTCGAAACACCCGTTGGACCTCGCTACACGCGCCGGGGCCGGCTCTACGCAGACTCCGAGGGGAACCTGACCGACGCGTCGGGGAACCCGTTCGGCAGCGACTCGGGCGCCCTGGCCATTCCCGGCGACACCGGCCGATTGACAATAACACCGGACGGCACCGTCCTGGCCGACGGCACGGCGATAGGCACGCTTAGCCTTGTGGACATACCCGAGCCCGACAAGCTCGTGGCCGAGGGTTCGTCCACGTTCCGCAATGACGGGGCCGCCGCAGAGCCGGCCGCCGACAGCGAGGTGATCCAGGGATCCATTGAGCAGTCCAACGTCGAGGCCCTTCGAGAGACGATCACCCTTGTCACCGTGATGAGGGCCTACGAAGCAGGCGCCAGGATCATCAAGCGTCTGGACGGTCTGGACGGCCAGCTTATCAAGTCGACCTGACAGAGGAGCCGACATCATGCGAGCAATGTACACCGCCGCCACCGGCATGGACGCGCAGATGGTGCGCATCGACACGGTGGCCAACAACCTGGCGAACGCCAACACGTCCGGGTTCAAGAAGTCCCGGGTGGACTTCGCGGACCTGATGTATGTGGCGCTGCGCGAGCCCGACGGCGGGCAGACACAGACGACCGACACGCCTACCGGGCTCGAGGTCGGCACCGGTGTCAGCGCGGTGTCCACCCTGAAGGTATTTACCCAAGGCGCAGTCTCCAAGACCGACGGTGAACTCGACATGGCTATCATGGGCCAGGGCTTCTTCCAGGTGGAGGTCCCCAACGGGGACATCCGCTACACGCGCGACGGCAACTTCCGCACCGGGCCCGACGGCGGCATCGTCAACTCCCGGGGATATCCCCTCTACCCCCGGCTGAGCCTGCCGACCGACGTAACGGCCATCTCCATCGGCACAGACGGGACACTGAGCATCCTGGACGGGGCCGGCCAGCAAAGCACTGTCGGCACCGTCCAACTGGCCCGGTTCGCCAACCCCGCCGGTCTGGCGAGCAAGGGCGGGAACATGTTCGGCGAGACCGTGGCATCCGGCACGCCCACAACGGGGACCGCCGGCGCGGGCGGCTTCGGCGAACTCCTGCAGGGCTACGTGGAGACGTCCAATGTGAGCGTCGTGAAGGAGCTGGTCGACCTGATCATGGCGCAACGTACGTACGAACTGAACTCGAAGGTCGTAAAGGCAGGCGACAGGATCCTGCAGGCGACCAACTACCTGGTGAGCTGACGCCATGCACAGTCTGATACCCGCACTGCTGATCATGGCCGCTCTCTCCGGCGCCGTCCCCGCTACGGGGGCGCCCGGGGAGGGCCGCTGCGCGGTCACGCTCCGGGAGACCGCGACCGTCTCGGGGGACGTGGTCGCCCTGGGCGACATAGTCGACCTGGACGGCAACGTGCCGGAGGGCATGTCTGCCCTGCCGCTGGGCAACGCCCCGTGGCCGGGCAGGTCGCGGCGCATCAGCCTGGCCATTGTGAAGGTCCGGCTCATGTCGGCCGGCTTCGACGCGGGCGGGCTCGAGTTCCGCGGCGGCGAGGCGTGCCTGGTGCACAGGGAGTCGCTGCGCGTAGAGGCGGAGCAGATCGTCGCGGTGGCCAAGCGCCATCTGGAGGCCCAACTCCCGTCCAGCGGCTCCGAAGTCGAGGTGGAACTCTACCGGAAGGTCGGGCCGGTCCTGGTTGCCGTGTCCGAGGGCGCGGTCGAGTTACGGCCCTCTCTGACGAGTCCACGCTCGCCGGGCGGGATCGTGCGGGTGGACGTGGCCATCGTGCGGGACGGCGTCACGCTGGCGACCAGGCCGGTGACGTTCACCGTCAGACTCTACCAGCAGGTCGCCGTGGCTGTGCGCCACCTGCGGCGGGGCGAACCCGTCACCGGACGGGACATAGAGTTCGTGCGACGCAACGTGATGGGGCTTGCCGACGAAAGCGTGCAGGGGCTCGACGAGTTGACAGGGAAGGTGCTCGCCCGGAGCGCAAGGCCCGGGCAGGCCCTGACCCACCGCATGTTGGCCGCCCCGCTGGCGCCCTACGTGATCGACCTGAACCAGCGCGTCTACGTGGTGGTGGAGACCGGCACATTGCGCGCCGTGACGGTCGGGCGCTCCCTGAACCGTGCCAGAAAGGGCGAGCCGGTCCGGGCAAGGAACCTGACTACCGGTCGAGAACTGGTCGGCACCGCCGTCGGACCGGGCACAATCCGCATCTTCCTCGAGGGACAGATCGATGATGCACAGGATCCACGGACACAGTAGCCGCGCGGCCCTGGGGCTGCGAATCGGGACGCTGGTCGCGACTGTCGTCTGCATCGGCGCCGTGCACGGCGAGTCCATCTGGGAGAGCGGCCAGAAGCAGTCCGCATTCCTCTACACCGACAACGTGGCCGCCGTCACCGGCGACTCCATCACCATCCTGGTGTCGGACCAGAGCTCGTTCACGAAGGATGCCGAACGGGAGATGGAGCAGAGCGCCTCGGCGAGCGGCTCGTTGAACGTGACCGCGGGGCTGGTGGACTTCACGATCCCCGCCGGCGACCTGACGCAGACCTCCGAGCGCACGTTCGAGGGATCCAGCGAGTACAGCAGCAGTCGGCAGTTCACGGACAGCATCACGGGCACGGTGGTCGACGAGCTGCCCAACGGCAATCTGGTCATAGCCGGCCGCAGCGAGCGGCACATCGCCGGGGAGGAGATGGTCACCATCGTTACCGGCGTCGTCAGGCCGGAGGACATCTCCGGCGCCAACACGATCACGTCCACGCGCATAGCGAACCTGAGCCTCTATTACGAGACAAACGGCCCCGAGGATGGCTTCACGAAGGGCGGCTTCCTGACAAGGCTGCTCCACGCCGTGTGGCCCTTCTAAGGCATGAACGTCCACAGGAACCGAACGATGAGCAAGCAGACCACGAGGGCGATCAGGATCGGGCGCGGGGCCCTGCTGGCGCTGGCGCTCGCCTGCGTCCTGGCCGCGGCCCCCGCGGCACGGGCCGCCCGCATCAAGGACATCACCGCCATCGAGGGCATCCGCTCCAACCAGCTCTACGGGTTCGGGCTTGTCTTCGGGTTGGCGGGCACCGGAGGCGGGAGTGACTTCACGAGTGACGTAGCGCACAACATGCTCGACAAGATGCGCATCGGGCGCGGGCTTGCGGGCCTTGCGCCGGAGAACATGGCGGCCGTGATAGTCACAGCCGATCTGCCGCCCTTCGCCCGGAAGGGAAGCACGCTCGACGTGACCGTGTCCGTTCTGGACGACTCCTCCAGCCTGCGGGGCGGCACACTGGTGCTGACGCCGCTGGTGGGTGCCGACGGGCAGGTCTACGCCGTTGCCCAGGGGCCGGTGGCGGTCGGCGGGTTCTCCTTCGGCGGCGCGTCGGCCAGCATCGCGCACGGCCACCCGACCGTGGCCAGGATACCGAACGGCGGCATCGTGGAGCGGGAGGTCTCAACCACGTTCCTGGACGACGGGGCGATAATCCTGGTCCTGTCCAATCCGGACTTCGCAACGGCCGGTCGAATCGCCACGGCCGTGAACGCGAAGACGAACTCGAAGGGCGCCGTGCTGCACGCAGGTGCCGTGCGGGTGAAGCTGGCGCGCACGGTCGACGCCAACGAGCTGATGGAATCGATCAACGACGTCCAGATGCTGGAGGTTACGCCCGACGCGCGGGCCGTGGTGGTGATCAACGAGCGCACGGGCACCGTGGTAGCCGGCCAAAACGTGGGCGTTACCAGCGTCGCCATCTCGCACGGCAGCCTGACGGTTGTCACCCAGGAAACGCCCCAGGTCGTGCAGCCCGGCCCGTTCTCGCGCGGGTCAACCGAGACGGTGCCGCGCACTCAGATGACCGTGGCCGAAGGCGCACTGCCCGGCCACGAAGGCCAGATGACCGTCATCGACCAGGGGACCACTGTCGGTGAGGTGGCCAAGGCCCTCAACCTATTGGGGGCCGGCCCGGGCGACGTGATTGCCATATTCCAGGCCATCAAGGAGGCGGGAGCGCTCCATGCCGAACTCAGAATCATGTAGCCCCGCCGGATCGGCGGCCCTGGCACGCTTCCTGATCGACAGCGCCCAGCCCGTGCAGACCGACCGGCTGGCCGAGGTCCGGCTGGCCGACGTCGACCTTCCGCAGCTCGGGGCCGGCTTTCCCCAGGTCGGGGCCGATGACGACCCCCTGAAGCGCATCGCTCGCGGTTTCGCCTGGACCCTGTACAACCAGTTGGTCAAGCAGATGCAGAGGACGGTGAAGCAAGACGACGGCGATGAGGACGACGACTCCGTCAAGGGCGGGGTGCAGGACCTGATAGGCATGTTCCTTCCCCAAGCGTTGGCCGCCGACGCCGGCGACCCGCTCGTGAGAGACATCTATGAACGGCTCACAGCTCAATACGGCGACCGGCCCGATACCGATCCGTCCGACGCCAGGCGACTCGACGAGAGCGGCTGAGGAGCTGCTCCCGCTGCTGGACCGGCAGATCGAGTTGCTCACGCTGAAGCGATCGCTCATGGGCGAGATGGCCCGCAGCGTGCGCGAAGGCGACCTGGATCAATTGGAGCGGGCCGCTCTGGACGAGGCGGCGCTCTTGGCAGATGGCGAAGCCCTGCAGCGCAGTATCGCGGCTGCCCGCTGCGCCGTCGGCCGGCTGGTCGGGTTGGCCCCGCGGGAGGCCACGCTGGGGCGGCTGGCAGATTCGCTGGACGGGCCGATCGCCGTCGCCTTGCAGGACCGGCGCGAGAGGCTCTTCCAGATCGCTCACGAGCTGAAACGGGAAGCGGCGACCGTAACGCAGATCGTCCAGCAGACGGCCGAGTTGACCGCCCAGTTCCTGGCGGTCCTGGTGGGGCAGGATCCTGCCGCCCGCACCTACTCACCGAGGGGAGACGTTGCCGGCGGCACGGGCGGCTCCACCTTCCGGCACATTGCGTAGGAGACGCGGATGTTCGAATGGGCAACAGGCCTAAACGCGCTCAGGACCGCGATGCAGCTCTTCGACGTGTCCGGCGACAACGTGGCCAACGCCAACACGCCGGGCTATCACGTCAGGCGGGCCACGGTGGCGCCGGTGCCCGGGGTCTCGCAGGGCGGCGTGCGGGTCGGCCTCGGATCACGCGTGACGGATATCTCGCGCGTCTACGGCGAGCTGGTCGAGCGGATGCTGATGAGCAGCATCCAGGTGGGCGAGCGGCTCGGCGTTGAGGCCCAGGTCTCGGGCGACATCGAGCTGGTCTTCTCCGAACCGTCCGACTACGGCCTCGACGCGGCGATGGGCGGGTTCTTCGACAGCGTGGAGCAACTGGCCGCGTTCCCGTCCGACCTGACGCTCCGCGAGCAACTCGTGCAGAGGGCGAAGCTGCTGTGCGACGTCTTCAATCGGCTGGATCAGGGCTTGGCGCAGACCAGCGACGAACTGCTCAACCGCGTCGAGAGCGACGTCGGCGAGATCAACTCGCTGACAGAGCAGATAGCCGACCTGAACGGCCAGATCCATCTGATCAACACCGGCGGCACGTCCGCCCCGGGCCTG
>SDBT01017823.1_pt1 | contig 11192 bp, 12 predicted proteins | sample 2277101 | NCBI WGS metagenome assembly SDBT01 (sample SAMN10404973, study PRJNA504765) | marine sediment metagenome | isolation source: marine sediment core GS10_PC15, 103 cmbsf | place: Arctic Ocean: Southern Knipovich Ridge | collected 2010 | reverse complement strand
AGGGAAAAAGAGCGGCAGGGAGAGTGACACGGAGAAAATTCTGTTTATATCCATAGGGATGGGAGTGGAGGATGCTGGTGCAGCACTCCATGCGTATAAACGTGCCAAGGAGCTTGGTATTGGCCAAAACCTTGAAGCCTAACCATACTAAAGAAATATGAAAGGAGAGAAAAGTGGAAACCGTCTTACTTAGCAAATCAGATATTGAACAAGTAATAACTGAGAAAGACGTAGTCGAGATTGTCGAAAAGACTTACAAGGGTTATGGCGAGGGCAAAGTCATTAACCCGACGAAAGTTTCCCTGGATCTAGGTGAAACAGCACAGTGGCCTCCATATCAGGCCTATATGAATGCCATGCCGGCATATGTTGGCTGGCTTGACAGTGCCGGTCTCAAATGGGCTGGCGGTTTCTTTAGCAATATCAAGCAAGGCTTACCCTATATTAGTGCGATGATTTTGTTAATCAACCCTAGAAATGGTCAATTTAGAGTAGCAATGGAAGGTGCTCATATCACCAATATGCGTACTGGAGCACAGTCAGCAGTGGCCCTAAAATATCTTACCGATAAGAAGTCAATCCGGATTGGCTTGTATGGCGCTGGAATGCAAGGCCATTACCAGACCATGGCAATATCTGAGCTTTTCAATATTGAAGAATTAAAGGTTTACGATATTAAGAGGGAAGCATCTGAGAAATTCGCCAGGGACATGAAGGACAGGGTTACGGGAAACATCATCATCGTTGACTCCCCAGAAGAGGCAGCAGATGGCGATGCCGTGATTTGTGTTACCCAATCAAAAGACAAATTCGTAAAAAATTCTTGGGTAAAACCGGGAACAGTGGTACTTGCATTAGGTTCTTTCCAAGAGTGTGAAGATGCCTTTATCCTAGCTGCCGACAAGATAATAGTAGATCACATTGGACAGACTTTACACCGTGGCGCTCTGAAAGAACTTAATGCAAAAGGAGAGATAACTGAAAAGAACATCTATGCAACGATAGGCGAGATTGTTGCCGGCAAGAAAAAGGGACGCACCTCTGACAGCGAACGCATACTTTGTGTACCAATTGGTACCGGAGCATTGGATGTAGCGGTGGCTACCGTAGCCTATCAGCGAGCCCTTGAGAAAGGGCTTGGTAGTAAATTTACTTTTATTTAGGAGGTGATGCCAGATGTGACAGTATTTGGTAACTGGCGGACAAAAATCTAAATGGAGGAATTTTTAGATGAAAAAGAAAATGTGGTTAATCCCACTGGCAATATTGTTAGTCGTGAGCTTGGTTGCCTGTGCGGCACCGGCTCCGGCGCCAGCACCAGTTCCAGCACCAACGACAACCGTAACGGGACCGGCAACAACAGCAACAGTAACAGCACCGGCTCCAGCGCCAAAACCAACCTATCGCTGGAAGATTCAGCATATCAGACCAATAGATACCGCCATTGATCTAGATGTCCACTGGCTAGTTGATAAAATCAATCAGGACTCAGGCGGTCGTATTGTAATAGACATCTACCCAGCGGGTCAACTAGGTGACTATTCGGTGGTGCAGCGAAGGGTATCAGCGGGCGACATTGAGATGCAACTGGCTTGCTTGGGTACCGAAGAGGATAGGCGCTTAATGCTCGGACCTATGCCTTGGCTAGCCAAAAACTACGACGATATCCGAACGCTATTCGCCACTGGTGGTTTCGTGGATGACATGATAGCCGAGTTCCTGCTAGACCAAAACATTAAGAAAGTCTCTGGCTGGCCATGTTACTTTGGGGGTGTTGCTCTGGTAAAGGAAGCTCCCAGCCCAACTGACCCTGATGTGCCCAAGAATATAAAGATAAGGGTGCCCAAGATAAAGTCATTTGAGTTAGTTGCCGAGAACCTTGGTTTTATCGCAACACCGATAGCTTTCGCCGAGCTGTATACTTCAATGCAAACTGGTATTGTTGATGGGGCAATCGGAGCCGGTGCCGAGGGCTACTACGCAAATATCAGAGACCTCATCCATTACTATCTCCCAAACAACGACCACGTTGAGTACTGGTATTTTTACATGAATAACGACCTCTGGAAATCACTTTCTGCGGAAGACCAAAAGATTCTTTACGATGCCGGGCAGGAGTTGGAGAAGCGCCGTTTTGCGCGAGTTGAAGAGGACCAGGCTACCAATGAGCAGAAATTGGCCGATTACGGAATAACAGTGATCAACTTCACCGACGCTGATTTGACAAAGATTGCCGAGAAAATGTATAAGAATGTCTGGCCTGAGCTAAGGGAAGTGATTGGCCCAGAGGTGGTGGACGCAGCATTAGCTGAGATAAGGTAACTCCCTGCTTCAGGACTCTGGTGAGAGGTGCAGGAATGAGAAGACTAGCTCGTTGCATTCCTGCACCTCGACAAAACAAGAGGAGAGAAGGAGCAATTGTCATATAAAAGCAAGGCCACGAGCATCTGGAAGCAGATATATCGAGTGCAGGGCAAAGTAGTATTTGTACTGATGCTAGGCATTTCGTTTCTTGTATTTGTTCAGGTGATCCTGCGCTATGTGCTCCAACGCCCCTTAATGGGCATTGAGGATACACTTCTATTTCCAGCTATATGGCTATATTTCCTTGGGGGGGCTATCGCATCTCAGGAGCGTAGTCAGATTCGCGCCCAAGTAATCGAGGTGTTCATACGGGGACAGAAGTCCACTTACTGGATCAGAGTTATAATGACCGCTATTGGTTTTGGTGTGGCTGCCTGGCTGACTTACTGGTCTTATAAATACCTCATCTTTTGTATTTCAAGTGGTGGGTATAGCACCAGTCTGTACTGGCCATTGGTATACGCTCAAAGTGCCATTTTCATCGGGTTTCTACTAATGACCATCTATTCTCTTGTTGAGCTTGTTGGCTATATAATTAAACTTACCGGAAGATCCTGGTAGCAAAGGAGCAAAATGATTACAATTGTCGGCATTTCCCTGATTATCCTCGTTCTTTTGCTCATGGTGGGTGTTCCCCTTCCCTTTTGCTTTGGCGGGGCCTTGCTCTTCCTGAGTATTTTTGCTGATATTTCCCCGTTCGGCCTGATCATCTGGGGCTTTGGGATGATAACTAGCCCGGTAATATTGGCAGCTCCCCTTTTCATTTTTGCTGGCAGCGTCATGGGGGAGAGTGGCATTGCTAAAAATCTCTTCGATTTCGTGAATGTCTTGGTGGGCAGAATAAAAGGGGGACTGGGGGTAGTTTCTACTGTAACCTGTGCGATCATAGGAGCTATCTCTGGCAGTGGTTTTACCGGTGTCGCCGCCATTGGCCCTTTCCTGATTCCACGCATGGCTGGAGAGGGATATCCCCGGGGTTATGCCACAGCGCTGGTAACGTGTTCTTCCATATTGGGATTGCTCATCCCACCCAGTGTCATTATGATAATTTACGGATGGGTAACCGAAACTTCAATATTGGCTTGTTTCCTTGCCACGGTGGGGCCGGGGCTCCTCATTGTGCTAGCTTTTTCCATTATCAACTTAATTGCGGCTCGCAAAATGCCCTTGGTTCTTGAGCCACCGATAGCCCTCAAAGAAAGGGGCAAACTTTTCATGACTCGCGGCTGGCATGCTATTCCGGCTCTTCTGATGCCAGCCATTATTCTGGGCGGTATTTATGGAGGGGTCTTCACCCCGACGGAAGCGGCCGCTGTCGCGGCGGTTTATTCCATACCGGTGGGTTTTCTTATCTACCGTGGTTTAACGCCGAAGAATTTTTACCGTACCGTACTAGGAGCGACTAGTTCTGTTGGTGCCATAATGGTGATGATTTTTGTTTGCCTGTTGCTGGCTCAGGCTTTCGTCATGCTCCGGGTTCCTCAGGCACTCGTTGCTTTTATGTTCAGCATTACCACAAATAAATATTTGCTATTACTCTTTATCAACCTGTTTCTATTTTTTATTGGCCTGATTATGAATGATGCTTCTGGTATGATCATAGGTGCCCCGCTATTACTCCCCCTGGTGATAAAAATAGGCATTAGTCCCGTCCACTTTGCCGCTATCATGGGCACAAATTTGGCCATGGGCGGTGTAACTCCTCCCTACGCCAGTATCCTCTATTTAGGAATGCGTGTTGGTAATGTCCAGTTTCTAGATATATTGAAACCAACTATAAAATTCCTCGTCTTCGGCTATGTGCCTGTTGTGTTTGTTACCACTTACTGGCCTGAGTTGTCTCTATGGTTGCCTCGCTTGCTAGGGTACGCATAGAAAATATAGGGGATGATAATAAAGTACTACTAAAAGTATTCGCTCGTAGAAATAAATATCAGGCAAAAAGGAGGAAAAATGAAAGTTACCGGTCTGGAAATTAGATTACTTGAAGTACCGCTTCCTGGAGAGTTTCTAGATGCTGCATCTCTATTTAATGATAAACCAGTTAGGAGCTTTAGTTCATACCTTGTTAAAGTATTTACAGATGAAGGTATAACAGGGATAGGAGCTCAAAACACATATAGCCCCAACATGACTGCAGGATGGGACAAATATGTTAAAAGTTCAGTGGAGCCTCTGCTAGTCAATAGAATTGTTGATCCTTTACTCATTGAAAAATTCTCAAGGGCTATTAACTTACTACCCCCTGCTGTCAATTCAACTCCTCGGCCCTGCTCCGTGGAGATGGCCTTGTGGGATATACTTGGCAAAAAGGCCGGTTTGCCGCTCTTCAAGATTCTAGGAGCAACGAAGGATAAGGTCAAAGCATATGCTTCTGTTCTTGAACCTTACCCACTGTTGACGCCGCAAGGATGGGTGGATTTTATAAAGAGCGTGTATGATGAAGGCTTTAGGGCGGTAAAATTACACATAGGTGCTAGGTGGGGAAAAGAGGGACCTAAGAATACTCTTGCTGTTGTAGAAGCTATAAGGAATGAATTAGGCGATGACTTAGACATAATGATAGATGCTATGAAAGCTTGGCCCACATCGCACCCTTATGATTACAACACAGCTCTAAAATTAGCAAGAGGACTCGAAAAGTACGATGTCGTATTTCTTGAAGAGCCGCTGCCACATATCCATAACCCTGAGCTGTCTTCAAGGCTTTGTAGCTCTGTGGATATTGAGATAGCAGGCGGAGGAGCAATGGCTGGTTGGCAGAGCTTTCAGACTGTGCTAGAAAAAGGTGCCCTTGATATAGTTGAGCCTGATGTACAATTTGCTGGTGGGATTTCAGAACTTAAGAAGATAGCCTTCCTGGCCGAAGTGTACGGAAGACGTTGCATACCTCATTTCTGGGGTCCAGGTCTTGCACTAGCAGCAACTCTTCAAGTGATAGGTTCGATAGATTCCCCCTATGTGGAATATAACTTTCATCCACCTACCTGGGTACCAGAGGCAAGAGATGCTATGCTGAAAGAAGCAATTATGATAGATAAAGAGGGCTATGTAGAAATACCAAGTGGCCCCGGTCTAGGGGTCGAGCTTAACGACGAAAATGTGGAAAGATACACAGTAACGAAATCATAATAGGAGGAAGTTTAATGTCTAAGAAAGTAGCAATACTAGGGGCTGGAAACGGTGGATGTGGTTTTGCTGGCCACCTAACTTTGAAGGGGTTTGATGTGCGTCTTTATGAGGACCCTCAATTTAAGAGTAATGTTGAGGAAATTATAGAGAAGGGTGGCATAGACGTCGGTGGTAAGGTCGAGGGGTTTGCTAAAATACCTGTTGCTAGCACCAATATGGGGGATGTAGTTCCTGGAGCAGACATAGTAATGGTGGTCGTGCCGGCGTTTGCACAACTACCAGTCATGGAAAAGCTTCTACCATACCTTGAAGATGGGCAAGTAGTGGTATTCAATCCCGACAACTTTGCTTCTCTCACCTTCCGTAAATTGCTCGACAGTAAAGGTGTGAATAAGGACATAAAGATTGCGGGTACAGCATCATTGCTGTACGCTTGCAGGAGGGCAAGTCCAGCAAAAGTTAATATCTTCTATGTTAAAGACCTTATGTATGTTGCTGCTCTGCCGGCTACTGATAACAATACTGTCATACAATCCCTAGAAAATGTGTATACCCGGATAGTTCCCGGAAAGAGCATATTAGAAGTCAGTTTTGGGAACATTAACTATGTACTCCACTGTCCGGTGGCTGTCCTAAACGCAGGTTGGATTGAGAGCACCAAGGGTAATTTCATGTTCTACTGGGAAGGAATGACTGAGTCTGTATGTAGAGTCATGGAAGCAGTGGATAATGAGAAGATAGCGGTCGCCAAAGGAATGGGCTTCTCATTGATGTCAGCGCATAACTACATGAAGGACTTCTATCAGTCGGAGAAGGCAGGAGAGGACCTCCATGACTTCGTCACACACAGTAGGGCGCACGGGGGCAGGGGACCAGATGCACCAAAGGACCTCCACTACAGGTACATATCTGAAGATGTTCCAAACGGCCTGGTACCAATATCGTTGTTTGGTAAGATGGTAGGCATTCCAACGCCGGCAATAGACTCTGTAATCGAGCTGTCGTCGATTCTGAACGAAACAGATTACCGCAAGGAAGGTAGAACTCCTGAGGACATGGGGCTATCCGGGAAATCGAGCGCGGAAATATTAGAGCTCGTCGAATAGAACAATAGATAGCGGGCTCTGCCAGGGGAAACTGGGGTAAAGGGTGCGGGTGCCCCTCCCGTTGCAGCCTTGGGCATAATCGGGCAAGTGGCATCCCGCCACGTTGATTAAAAGGCAAAAAGAAGAGCAGGGCAGTAAATTGGGCTGAACATGGAGTCTTGCCGCCCCCAAGTTATATTGCCAGCAACAGAATAAGATACTTCGACCAAGGGTACGTAAGCCCAGACGGTGTCCGAGGTGCTTAGCGTACGATTGGGATAAAGAACTGAAAGAAGGTGGCACAGGGAGGTGATCTCGAGTGGACAAGAATGACTTCATCTTGGTAGCTGAAAGTGTAACCAAGGACTTCATGGGTCTTCGCGCCATTGATAATCTAGATTTTGCTGTAAAGAGAAGCAGCATTCACGGGCTCATTGGCCCCAACGGTGCTGGAAAAACCACCTTCTTCAATCTAGTTACTGGACTATTGCCAGTTACTGTCGGGAAAGTCTACTTTGACTCTGAAGAAGTTACCAACCTGAAGTCACATGTGAGAGCCGGTATGGGGATGAGTCGAACTTTTCAGGAGGGGGGGCCAACTCGCACCTGGCTCAACAGTCATAGATAATGTAATGGTTGGTGCTCATGGTAGCATTCAGAAACCTGATATCTTGGGGATCTTCTATCTCAAAATCTTTACCACGATGACGTATAAAAACTAGTGTGTCTCCATCACAACCAACTGCAAAGAGACGATCTTTGCTAATCTTTTCACAAGCCTCAAAATCCTGAAAGCGTTTCTTGATTTGATTAGTTACTGCCTTTACCCCAGGTGAGTTTGGATTTTCAGTTAATTTATTAGCACCTTTTGGGTCTTTGTATTCGATGATAACACCACCATATTTAGAGTCGATACGCCCACCTGCAAGGCCATATTCATGACGACCTTTTACTTTTAAACCAGCTTTATTTATAAAATCGTCAATAAGCTTATTGCATTCATGACGTATATCTTCCTCAGACTGAGCCCATGTAGCAATTTCATTCATCTGCTCAGCCATTATAATAGAGTTTTCACGAATTAAGGTTTCAAGATTAACACTCATACGCGATATTCCTCGAAGTTTCGATTATTCTAAAATATATAACTTCGGTACGGTCTTTACACGAGAAATTTGGAATGAACCGGGTAAATAAAATTAATGCTTCTCCTTACATGTTTAAAAAGAAAGTCTTTTTATCAGGCAAATTATACACCCACTGTCAATCGGTAACAAGACATAACCCTTTTGGAGTTTGGGTTTTGAAACATAATTTACTCATCACGAAGCTGAATGCATCTGGAGCAGAGAGTGTAAAAATAATCTTGTCTAGTTAAAGTATCGCTAATTTGTTCGTGCAGGGATTTTAAGTGGATAAGAATATCCCGTCTGACACTTCTAAGTTTTTTTATGGCTAGGTCGCGTTTGTATACACTAATTAGATCAATATGGAGCACCCTACATTGTTCCATTCTCTCTTGACTCCCTATTGCAATATTCGTTCCCTTTTCCCCTTCCTGAATAGTAAGCCGCCAAGCTGTTCCTTCATGTGGATTTATTGAATAATCCGGCAATTTGCGATGAACAGGACGATTTGCAGCATAACGGACAACGAATTTAGTAAAATCTTCATTAGCTTCCGCTGGGGATTCCTGTGCTATTGTTGAGATAAGCTTCTTCATTATCGGTTCGTACTTAAGCCTTTGAAGCCTAATTCTGTCAAAGTCCCATTGAATCTCGTTGCAATGGTCCATCATATCAGCGAAAAGAGGATCTTGTTCTACTTTAAAGATGATATCCCAGTTCTGCTCTGCTCTGGTATTTTCGACTTCCTCTTGAAATCTCCTTAGTAAATCAGTCACCTCATCAAGGTGCTGTTTTTTTAATGGACCGGGGGTTCTTAATTCTTGTAATTCTTTTATCCAAATTTCCCAATTACCTTTGTTCTCCCAAGGACGATAAATCCTTGCCAAACTAGCATCTTTTTGTATAATTTCCGAACCCAAATCTTTGGCTTGTAATTCTAAACACAATAAAGCTTCAGCTCTCTCAAACGTAATTTTTTTAACTGTAAGATCATCAATCAGATTTTGGTAGAGGCAGCATTTGTCATGGGAGCCTTCTCTATGGCAATAACGCCATTCAAATAATATTTTTGGAGCCTTCTTTGGCGGAATCCTGTTTTTCTTGAGAAAATTAACGTCGATATTATCTGGAGACGCCATGCAATAACTAGCATCTAAATTGGCTGAAAGTTTCTGTGTCTGTTGTGTAATAGCACAATCAGATTCCAGATGCTCGATTCTCGCTTCTTCTTGCACTTCATGCTCAGCTTCTTTTCCCTGTTCAGTTCCATCTGTATATACAATTGGTGAGTCAGAGAGATAAGCCAAGTAAGGTTTCAGTTCACCTTTGCCGTAGAGTTTCTTAATTTTGTAGACAGTACCCTTGCCGCAAACAGGTAGTTGTATATCCTTTCTAGTAGCGTATAGCGAATAGAGAGATTGATCAGATTTGCCAGATAGGACGTTTACCACTTGCTGAACGACGTTCGCATCTACATGGAGGCCCAGTCCTCGCAGAAACTTCTTCACATCTCCGGAATTATTCAACTTGTCCGCAGTCAATCTATTTGTCCGTCTATTTGTCCATATTTGTCCGCAATTATCTGCTGGTGCTTGTCCGCATTCAGGTGTTTTACTGGAACTATAGCCAAATAAAACATGGAGGTCAAGAAATGCCGATATTTGAGGAGCGAATGATTTACAGAGTAGGTAAAAGTAGCCTGGCAATTACACTTCCTCAGAATTGGCTTAAGTATTTCGGACTGACCGCAGGCGATACTGTCGAGATAACCGGCAACGGGGATCTGACTATCCGCCCGCACAAAAGGCGAGGAAAAGGAATTGAGAAACTCAAAATTACATGCCGTGAATAATCGAATATATAGCCAGCCCGTAATTTCTGTCCACATAGTACCCGGTAAAGCTACGCCTGCAATGAAAACGGCATGGAGTTCTTGGTGGAGACGTGTAATATCTTCAGTCCGTGAGGAAATGGACAGTAAGGAGAAAATCTAATATGCCTAATCGGTTTCAATTAGCACAGCACGATTTGGCTTACAATTTTTTAACTGCTTTTGAAGGAGAATACTGTCTCATCGGTAAAATTGGTCATAAAAAATGTGGGGGCAGCCTGCAAATTGACCATGCCGACAACAATCCCTGGAATTGGAAGCCTGGCAACCTACACCTTGTCTGTCGAAAGCATAACCTTGAACTCCGCAAACTCACCACGAAGCAACACAAGGCTATTATGACACGGTATAGTGCTAGGAATGAGCGAGAGAGAAAAAAAATAAAGGGAGATATCCCCGGGAATGTTTTGGCATCTGCGGTTGATTATTCATCGGGTAGTCCAGAGATGCAGGTTAATACCCGATGCAAGCAGCTATTCGCAGACTGGGTAATAGAACTTATTAACAAACATGGCCAATGGCTAAAGACGGATTTAATTAATTCTGGAGCTCACATTAGTGGGTGTAATCCACAGACATCAAGAAGGTACCTTGATGCCCTGACCAGTTCCGTTGGTCCTCTTCGGGAACGCCGGGACGAGACCGGTACTACGATAATAGTGCTCAGGAAGAGGTAAATGATGTTAACCGGGTTATTTAGTTACAAACCACTTATTAGCAAGGAGAGTGAACGGTGATAGCCTGGTGTCCGTACTGTGGGCGGAAGATAACTGTGAGTGGATTAGGCCGTAAGCGGTTAAATATACCACTCAAAAACATTTGTGAGTGCTTACAGACACACCGTAGCGTGGTGGCAGCAGCTAATGAATTGAATTGCAGCGAGGGATACATTTTTGGTGTCCTAAAAGCCAATTGTCTAAAACTAAAGGACGTGATAAGGGGTAAGGGATTAGCAACAAAAGATAACACTTTGTTGAATTGAGGATATAGGTGAGCAAAGCAATAATTTACGCCAGAGTCTCCACTGATGAGCAGGAAACAGCAAACCAGTTACCGGCACTTATCGAGCTTGCCGATGACCTGAAGTGTACTGACTATGACATATTCTCGGAGAATGAAAGCGCTTGGAAAGCTGGTCACCAATCTGAGCTTAAAAGGGCGCTTGACTACATCAGGAAAGGGCAGCGCCACTATGACTATCTTCTGGTATGGGCACTTGACCGCCTCTCCCGTGAAGGTCCGGTTAGGGTTATGGGTCTGGTTTCAGAGCTTGAAAAATACCAATGCCAGGTAGTTAGTTTGAAGGAACGTGCTTTCACTGACCTACCGAAAGGTGTTAGGGACTTGATGATAATGCTCATGGCTTGGATTGCGGAACAGGAAAGCATCAGACGGTCCGAAAGAACAAAAGCTGGGCTAGCCAGGGCAGTCAAAGAGGGTAAACGTCTAGGGCGGCCACAAGGAGCAAAGGATAAGAAAGGCAGGCGGCGAAAGTCTGGGTATCATCTGCGGTGGGCAGGTAAACAAACGTCCGGTAAAAATGGAAGGGATACCGTTAAGGAAAATTTACCTGAACAGAATGGACAAGCACGC
>SDBT01017822.1_pt1 | contig 11192 bp, 5 predicted proteins | sample 2277101 | NCBI WGS metagenome assembly SDBT01 (sample SAMN10404973, study PRJNA504765) | marine sediment metagenome | isolation source: marine sediment core GS10_PC15, 103 cmbsf | place: Arctic Ocean: Southern Knipovich Ridge | collected 2010 | reverse complement strand
ATTTGGCCTGATAAGAAATATATTCTTCAAGGCATTTATGCCAGGCAAATAAAAAAGAGGAGAAGGAAGAGAAAAAGCCTTCATAAATATTAAAATTAATTCATGCCAAGCACTATATTTTTAGCCATCGCCCTTCATAGTTGTAGAAAGCAATTCAACGACTGTTTTTGCGGATGCACCTTCACCAGACTGCTCTCCTGAGTATCCCGTAGGTTGAGGACTGAAAATGCAACCTGCTGCGTGAGTCAAAATCACATCTCTATTTGATGCCTCAGATGCAGCATCAGCAATGTTGGTATATGTCATGAGCGCATTCTGGCGATGCCTATTTACAACAGCATTATGTTTATGAGCCAGATAGTTTTTTGTAGAAAGGTAAAGCATGTAAGAGATCACTGCAAAAATAAGGATTTTACTGATAGCAAACTGTACTGTCTGATATGTGTTTTCAAGTTTGACCCAAGGGAGTTTATGTAAATAAATTGACAGGAAGGCATAGACACCAAGAGCAACTGCTAATCCAACTGTTCTTTTTGCCCATTTTTTTTCGGCCTCTTCCTCATGTTTGTCAGCTTCCTCCTTAAAATATATTGCCTGCTGTGACACACCCTGTTCACCAGCTGTTTTGCGTATATCAAGCAATATTTGCTCGGCCTCTTCTTTGTTCTGTTTTAATGTCTCAGTCAATGTCCCAGCTTCATTCTCAATAGTCTGAAGCATTGCCCTGGCTTCAGTCTCGAGCCTTTTAAAATCGGCCGATTTGCTTGTTGAATAGGAAATTATGGGATGGAGAGCATTAAATGCATTTTGGTAGGAAGTAGCAATTTGTTCGACAAGTTTGTTACGAACATTTAAAGCTTCATTTTGTGCCGAGGAAAAATTCATAACTTCCTCAAATCTGTTCAAATCTGCTAAAGCATGCTTCTTAACACCTGCGATCTGCTGTAAAGGGAGGTCATTTAAAACGTTCAAAGAAATTTGTTGATAAAGTTTTATGAGCTGCGTTGCGTTTGGAACAACCTCCTGGAAATTCAATTCGGCACCTAAATCACTTACCCTTGCTAGGGATTCAGCATCAAATTGCTGAATGTTTTCGAGTGCCTCTTTACATTCATTTCTCTCATTAACTTCTTGTTCACTAGGCATAGCCTACCTCCCCAATTATCTTTTATTAAATTTAGCCAAACATCAAATTACCAAGGTTCAGACAACTTAGAAATGACATCTTTTCTTGAAAGTACTCTTGCACACAATTCCCAGCGATTGCTATCCGGTTCAATAGTTCCTTCATACCGCAACTCAAATGCATTTTTCGCTCGCTCCCGTTCGTGAATATACTGGTCGACACGTGCATCCAACTCCTCTACGTTTTCAATCCAATCGTCTTCAATTGTGTCCGGCAAACTTCCAAAAATATCGAATTTATCCTTCAGGCGACTGGAAAGGACAGAATAAATCCTCTCGTCTTGAGTTTCATGGTAAACAAGGTTTAACATGTCAACGGAGGTGCGTACTTGACCTATCCGTTTAATGCGTCCTAATCGCTGCTCAAGCCGGGATGGGTTCCATGGTAAATCAACATTGATGAGTGTACCAAGTGTCTGAAGGTTCAAACCCTCACAGGCCGCGTCAGTAGCAACCACTAAACGTATTTCCCGTGCCTTAACGGAAGTTTTGATCTGTTCACGGTTCACATTGACAAACTGACCTTCCCTGAACAGCCCGCTTTTCCCTGCTCCTGCGTAAACCGCTATCGCTTCCGCTGGCCAGTCCTTTGCCAGTTCGGAAGCTATCCAATAAGCGGTATCATAATATTGACTGAAAATGATGCAACCGAGCTCTAACCATGTCTTTTTTTCGGTTTGGTGTTCGTTTAAAAAGTATTTCACAGCCCCAAATTTAGGATCCCTTGCTTCAGGGCGAGAAAGCTCGTTGATGATATTCTGCAGATGACCAGCTTCTGTTTGTGTAAGAACACCGATTTCCTTATTAAGCTTTTCCGAGTTCTCCTCATCCTCAATCAGTTCCCTTTTGAGCATTTTCTCGGCAGTTTTGCGGCCGGATTCGAAACTTGAACAGATCCGCTGTAACAGAAGGGTCTTCATGAACCCTGCGGCACGGGTGCGGGTGCGGAGTGATTCCGTAAATTCTTCAGCAGCGCGGTATGCCTGGTCAAAAGGATGGTTTGTCATCAAACCGAGACACACTCCGCGACTGTCGAGTACAAAATTCAAGCTAGGATAAACCGCCGCGCCAAGTTTTGTATCAGGGTGGACATCGACAGCGATTTTTGGAAGAAGACCTTGTTCTTCGAGTGTGCCTCTACGACGAAGAACAGTGTGTCGAAGAATTGGATTATTGTTTCTGAAGTATCCGGGCTCCATTGTCTTCCGTACTTCCTCCTGTTCAACAAACCCCAGGTCCATAAAGGGTCGATCTGAAAAAAAGGTTGTATCGTCGATCCCCATTTGGGAACGGAGGGTGTAAGCCTCTATAGGCGGAGGAAGCGGGTTACGAAGCAGTTCCCAGGCCTCCCTCTCATTTGCTGGGAAAGCTTCCCCTTTTACGAAAGGAAGAGCCTGTTCGAATTTGGCCCAGATGCTAACCATCTCTCTACCAAGTACAAATTCCTCTCCAGAATTTAAAATAGCGAGTAGGTCCCATAATTCCCGCACATCTGTCTGTATCGGGGTTGCGGTCCCCAATAGGAGATTTTTTGTCCTTGGAGCAATCCTAAGCATAAAATCAAGCAGGAAGTTAGGTTCCCCTTTCCCATCTCCCAAACCTCCCCGTCGTCGTGCCCTATGCGCCTCATCAAGAATTATTGTTCCGAACTTCCGCCTAAGCAGAGCCTCACGTTCTTCGCTTCCATGGGAAAAAATGAGCCCCGTTGAAACAATAGCAACCTGATAGGGACACTTAACAACATCACGAGCACCGTTTGTCCGAATAATGTGCTCAGAGGGGTCAACCCATACTTTTTTATTTGAACTCCAGACAGCGCTTGGGATTCCGAGTCTGTCTTTAAGCTCAACTTGCCACTGAAACGTCAATGTGGATGGACAAAGGATGAGAACAGGGCCATCACCAAGCATGGCCGATACCATACCCGCACCGGCCAGCGAAAGGGTTTTCCCTAAACCGACCTCATCTGCGAGAAGCAACCTGGCTTTCCCATATGTCTCTCGATGCTCCAGAAACTCTGCGATAAAAGATCTTTGCCACGGTTGGAGCTGTTCTCCTCCACGATAGATCGGCGCCTCAGCAATCGCAGCTGCTGGCATCTCGGTAGCAGAAACATCATCAAAATGAACTTCGACACGATCTACGACTCGACGAACTTCCTCAACAATGGCGTCCGGAAGCTCATAAGAATCGGCCCAAAGCGCTTCGAACTCCTCTTCAACCCATTTGACACCTTCTGTCGAAGGATCCTCCCAGAGGATTTCATAGCTTGTTGTAAATGCGCTTTTGGTTTCGTTAATGGAACCGAGGAAGGAAGTTTTTCTACCATCTGCTAATTCTATTACTCCAGCCTTTCCGTGGAGGAAAACCTTGTTTTTGGGAACAACACGAATCTGGACATTGCCGGCTGTTAAAAGCTCATGGAGTTTTCGATATTGTTCTCGGTAAAGAAGGGCTTCGGTCTCAACCGGCACCTGGTTCCATTTTTCTTTAAGCGCAGTTTCCCTGACTAATTTCGATATCGCAATGTCAGCAACGTCAAGTTCGCTATTGCAGAGAATCCTAACGTCGGGGATGTTGGCAATCTCCTCACCAACAAGTTCAAAAATTGAACTCCTAAAATATCCGGCAATCCGCCTGTAAGAAATAGCCCCCTTCAACCGATCAGCCAAGAACACTTTGTCGAGGCGTTTACGTCGAGATGAGAATCGGTTAAGGTCGCTCATTACTTAAGCTCGCTGGTGCCGGACAAGGTCCCGCAGGACACGGGCGGCACTGGCTTCCTCAGGGCGAATACTTTCAAGTTTTTTGGCGAGGTAATTGGAGATTTCAACAATGTTGTTCCGCTGATCATAAAACTCAGGAACGTTGTAGGAGAGGTGCTTAATAACATCATCTCCATCAATATCCTTTTGAAGCTCCATCAAGGCATACAAAACACCACGAAGTGTTGAATTGCCGAAATTAGAGTCACCTGACATCTCTGTCTTTCCGAATTCTGCGGAGCCTTTTAACCTAGCAGCGTTTGCGCGTTCACTCGCCATGAATATCTTGAAATCTTTGACTTTGAACGCTTTTGCAAAATTCTGGTAATTGTCGAGACTCTTGTGGCCCAGTGACTCTATATCAAGCATTTTTAGATAGAACCGCTCTGAAGACTGAAGCTTATCCCAGTAGCTTTTCTCTATTCCCTGAGGAACGAGACAACTGTTAGCGGTTTCAACGGCAAATTCAATAAGATCGTCTACAAAGGTGGTCTGCCCCTTGACCCGGGGACGAAGAGCTTCAGCAGTCATGTCCTTACCATCAATGATGGCGTATTTAGTCAAAACCCTTAAAGCCGCAGCATACCCGGCCATCTGGAGGTCAGCATCTGAAAATAAATTTTCATTTCGGTTTTGGCCCCTGACTTCCTGGTTGAGGCCGGTGAGTGTTTGCACTTGGGTTTCAACCTCGTCTTGGATATCCATTGCCAAATCATCCCTGGAGGTTCGTTTATCACCGAGCCTCTTCCGGAGAACGAGTAAAACCGTCCCTTTTACATGATGAGTATCTATTCCTCGCAGAGCACTATCGGTTTCAGTAACCACATACCAAGCAGCGGTAACCCGCAGACCAGCGGCCCAAACGATGTTGGCCATATCCGACCAGATTGAGCCAGACTGGTGGGTAAACATAATGATTTGGATACCATTGTCAGGCATCAATTCGGTCATACGCTTATAAGCAGTGACCATATCTCGACGAAAATCTTCCTTTTCCCCCTTAATTGCTAGAGAACGTCTTGAATCCCACTTCCAATCTGCGAACTCCGTAGGTGGGGTTTTGCGAAGCCAAGAAATGAAAAATTCGAGGATTTCCTCGTACTTGACCGCATCACCGTAAGGGGGATCAGTTATGTAAATATCATTTTCACTCTCAAACTCGTGTGCCCCCAGTGCAAAGACATCTTTTTTCGTGAGCGCTGGAAATTGTTTGTAGTCACTCCTGAAGAACTCGGACGACCAACCGAAAGATCTACAGGCAGAATTGTACAGCGTATTTAGAGCTTGGTTATCGAAAACTCCCTGAGATTTGCCAACACGGCCAGGACCTGGATTTGGGTCCCATCTACATAGTTTCGAGTTGTAGTTGAGAAAATTTGCGAAGCTCGGAGTTTGTAAAGATTGTAGATCCCTTCGGATTAAACCAGCAACAAGTAGCTGCCGCGGGTTGAACAAATGATGCCAGTGGGTCCATCCGCGAGTACGGATAGGTTCATCAGTCTTGTCTCCTGGCTCGATAACCATATCCGGCACCCAGCCCTTTTCTTGCCACTCAGCGAGGTTTTTCCCAATGAAGTTATCGACGATTCGCTCGCGCTCTATGTCTTCATCTGTCACAGAGCGGAACTCGTAGTCGTCTCCACGCAGGTGCCCAAATTCTGGTCCACGTTTCCGCTTCGGCCGCATCCATTGGATGCAGTAAAGGCGCTCCTGGAAAATATCCGCCGCTTGTGGTTTGAAATCGCTCTTTTCCCAAAATCGCAGATTGTTTCCAACTGAGCCGTTTTCCTTGCGGAAGTCGCCACGCAGAGTCGAGATTTTGGTGCGGTACTCCGTGCCGCCAACGGTATGAATCATGTATGGGTATTGGCCGCGTCCGTCTGACCGCACTGAACCCCTCTGTGCGGCTGCCAATTCTTCGTCACTTACCTTGGAACGGATAACTATATTATAGCGTTGGTGCACGGTATCAGGCACCAACTCAGCGATAACTTTGTGCCCCATACTCACAACTCTAGTTGGGAGAAGCGGAACCATCCAACCTGTCTGTGGGCAACAAACTTCGACGCAATTGAGAAATACCTTTGCACACCATCCTCTTCCATCGGTCTCTACCCCTAGCCGTTCGACCTCTGCCTGAACACACTCAATAAGAGTTTTCTGATCCCGTTCTAATTGCTGTCGGTTTTCCGGCGGGCCGCCCACAATGTGAAAAGCCCCCCAAGTCAGCATGCAGGCAACAGGATTTAAGTCTGAAGCGTAGGTGTCGCAACCAAGTCGTGCGGCTTCAAAGGGAATTTGCCCTGAACCACAAAAAGTGTCCGCAACACGCGGTCGATGACCGAAGCGCATGATACCGAGCTGCTCTACTATCTCTGGTAAGGACCGAGCGCTTGTCCCGAAATGTTCATTAACTTTATCCCAAACGTGCGAATGGACCGTCTCCATTTTTTCTTCGGGTCGGTACGCCTGACTTACCCGCTGGCGATAGGGCAGATGTGTGGCTAGACCAATTTCAATCTGCCGGCGCTCTTTATCAGACAAATCATTGCGCCAAGAGACTTTGACTTTGCCATAGGCCGGGTTGGCCCAGTCTATCGGACCAGAGTTTGGGAGGATTCCGTCAGGGGAGACAGTGAAGTAGTCAGTTATGTTTTGAAGGGAAAGCGTTTCCAGAATTTCTTTTGGTTTAGCTGGTCGCTTCCACCGGTTTAGAAAGGACTCGTCATCCATTCCCATTAACATCTCAAAAATTTCTAGATCACCTGCCGGGTTCTCGGTCGCCGGAAGGAGTGCGCCGAGAATGCAAGCCTTATTGAGAATGAGCGGCTTGCGACCCTTCCAATAACTACCTAATGCAGTGAGGGTTTTGCCGCTTCCAGCCATCTGCTCTTTGTAAGATTCAATTGACAGCTTCTGTGTGGGTAGAACCTTTTCGATAAGGCTCGGTGTGTCTTTTAAGGAAAACGGAACGATTCTAGTGTTTTCCGTCATTTACCGATCCCTGAAATGAAAGAGAGTTGTTTTTCCTCAAGTTTCTTTGTCTCTTTTCTTCGTTTTTTCGCAATCCGTGTGTCAACCCTTCCGTCTGAAAGGGCATGGTAGAGTGCTTTGCGCCAACCTCTTTCTGAATCTTCGGCCAAGCCGCCCTCTGCAGCAGTCATAGAAAAAAGCCACCACCGCTCTTCTGGACGTAGCGCTGCCCATTTGGAACAAATGATAGGGGCTTTATTTTCTGATATGTTGGACAGTTCAACAGCCCACGCTAAGATGCAAAGCTCTTTACCCAGAAGACGGTCGACCTTGTTAACACCGACCTTCCATCGGCTTGGTTTTAAATTCTGTTCTTTAAGCCTTTCGTTAAAATCCTTCCGTGCTACTTCGGCAATAGAAGTCCATAATTTTCGGCCAAGGATCACCCTCACCTCTTCTGTGGGCAACCCATGCTCCCCGCCTTTGTAACCATAGTCTTCCACAATCCGGACTTCCCCGTCCCTGGCAGCAGGGATTTCAACATAAAAAACATGCGCACCGAAAACGTCTGGGGCAGCAAAATCAACTGTTGGTATCTGCTTAGTCACTACTGCTCCACCTCTGTCTTGCCAACCTCTATCCCCAAGGCCTCAACGAACTGCTTTAAGTCGTGTCCAGAATTGAAGAATGCTTTACGAAACCCCATCGTGACAGGCGTTTGTGCATCGAATTTTGCCATGACAGACTCGAGAACCTTCTCAAGGTATTCAGCGTCGACACGAACCTCACCAAGGGTGATGCTGGCTACCTTTGTTCCAGAGCCAACCATGATATCAACCTGCTCAAATTCAACTGTTCTTGCTTTTGCTTCGGTCAGTGCCCGGAAAGTCTTCTCGCGCGAGTCGATACGTTTTTTTGTGGGTGGGCCGACCAGGACAGCAGGTTTTGAATCGTCAATTACTGGACCTTTTTCACTCTTCGCGGGGAATTTAAACTCGGCTTTCGCTTCCAAATCATCAGCGTTGGCAAATACGAGGATTTTCCTCGCATCGTTACCGATTTCAATCGGTTCGGTATAGGGAGTTCCGTCTCTAGGTTCACTGCCATCATCGGTGAAATAGATATTCCCTTTTGGCGCGACAAACAGCTCTACTTTTCTGGTTTTACCTGATTCATTGAGGAGATTCCTAATCACTGGTTTTCCAGCCCAAGTCTGGATGTCTCCTGTTCCAAATTGTCCTGAAGGATCAATTACCAGAAAGCTCACGCGCAAGGCTTTTGTCTTAAGAAAAGAGTCTGTCAACAAAGTACTCGATGTGGAAGCGACCCCATCTTCCGCGTAGTGAATCTTAGGTGCTGGCCCAGCGTTTTGAGGATTCACCCGAAGGCGAACATACCCGTTATCATCACGTTCCGTTTCAGGAATTATTTGTACGGAAGTTTTCTTCTTCATCGGTTTTTTAGTGACATAACCGTTACCGAGATCCTCCCACAAACCGCGGGTGCAAGCCATCAGCTTAACTTGCTCCAACCCCTTGGGAGGCAACCAATACATGCCAGCCTGGACTTCCGCTGCATCAGCGGCGTCAGCCCACCTGACATCATCCCCTATCATCGACCAGAGGAGATCCTCAGCTTTACTTCGAACCGTGTCGAATTCGTTTTCAACATCCAAGATTAGTTTTATGGGATTACTACTAAGGGTTTTTTCTACCTGCTCTTCTCCGTTGAAAGGCGTGGTCTGATCCCATGTCATATCCAGTGGTTTGGAACGCAGTTCGGGTGGTTTATCCTGGCGCTGTACTGGATATAAAACCTTATCGAAAAGACTGAGAATAGTTGCATTCAAATCCTGTTTGAACTGAGCCTGCTTTCTTTCAAGTTCATCACGTTGAGGATGATTGTGGTCAATTCGCTTTTCCGCTTTTTCGGCTGCAAACAGGTGGCGAGCTGCTTTCTCTACCTTCCCCATCTCAGTCTTGTCACCTGTCAGAACACAAACATTATTTTTCTCGGTGAGGCTTTCAAAGAGCTTTGCGACTTCTTCAGGCGGGTTTTTTGAGTCAGGGCTGATGATAAGTAAAGCTCTTTCCTTCTGAACACGTCCGACAATATCGTCAACCTTTGGAAGAGGAAGAACGTCTGAATATACTGTCTTCCTGGTAGGTTTAAACATGCGAGTTAACCGATCACGAACGAGTGCCTCAATCTGGTTCTCAGGGGCATCCTGGGCGATGTTCTGAAGGAGCTTGGTAAGGTTTTCCTGGCGGTCGAAATAGTATTTCTCTTCGGGAGTATGATGGAGATACCAGGCTTGTGTCTCAAGTGAATCAAACGCTTTGGCAAAGTCGGTAGCATCTCGCAAAGGGTTAACGAGACATTCAAGCATTTCTTCCCGGTTGAGTCCTTTTACTGCATTAACTGCCGTAGAAAGACTAGCTGTGAGTAAAAGTACTCCGACCTGTGATGCTGCATCGTTCCCGTTGTTTAAATCAATTATTTGGGCATGTGCTGAGAAGTTTTTATCCCAGAGATCTTTTGCAATGACATCAGGCATGTCAGATATCTCTGCGATTTTGGCCCGAACATCAGTTATAGACATATCAAAATGTTGGGCACCAATCAGGTGGACATCATTATCATTGCGTTCCCAAACAGACTTTAGAAGACGCGAGGCAAGCTCCATCAAGCCCCGGGTCTGTTTGAAGCCCTCATTCTCTTTAAAAAGGGCAACAAGGCTTTTCAGGCTAGGGTGGAAAGGATAGGTAGAGGAAATTTCATCCGCGATTGCTTCTGCACCGCGGCTTACAACCTTGGCTTTTGTAGCTTCAGACAAAGCTTTTCCATAAGAAGCAGCAACATCATTAATTTCTGCTTCTGTTGGAAGTTTCTTAAAGAGCCGCTTCCGAAGAATATCGTAAATTTCATTTCCGGACAGATCTACAGGCGTAATGTTTTTTTCTGCACGGCCCAGTTCGGCTTTTGCATTGGAGAGAGCTTTATTTATCAGACCGCGACCAGAATCATATACTGTCGTCAGGTCTGAGATAACAATGCAAACGTTTTTCTTTTTACCGGCGGCCGTAAGCATGTTGCTAAAAGCCCGGGTAGCTACGTCTGCAACAGTGCCACTTGCTGACGTTCGTGTGTTAAGGTCGTCGAAATAGGGAGGCAGTTCGTCCAAGAGGATAAGAATCGGGTCTTGCATATCGAAAAGCTCCAACCAGGCCTTTTCATCAGGGGCTATTGGTGCTGGATCCCAAAACTTCTTAAAAATTTCCGGTCGACCAAGTTGCTGGGCAATCTCTCCCCAGAGATAGTAGTCCGGAGAGTTCCTCCCGTTAAATGCAGCAACCTGAGCTGATTTGAAATCCTTCAGATAAGGTATTTCAGAGCAGTAGGTGGTCCTAAGTGACTCATGTTTGGCAAGAAGACCAAGTCCAACCATGAGATGGGTCTTGCCACCACCCATCGCCTGTTTGAGGTGAAAAATCGCCTGTGTTGACTTCCCGGCCAAACGGGCGATACCGTCTTTGACGAGGTCATGCATACCTTGGGTAATGTGTGTCTTTTCGAAAAACGCTCGCCCGTCACCCTCGTCAGCAATAAGTTGGTCCAGCTGTTCTATTTGATCGCTTACATGAATATCAAGGGCGTTGTCTTGAAGTTGACATGCATCACGAACAGTCTTCATCTAGTGATCCTCTCTTTAGAAAGCTGAATCAAAATTCTATACCCAATTGAGGTTGGCTTACACATCATCTGAAACCTCAATTTCCTCATCCTTGCATCTGTCAAGTATTAAGACCTCGATCATATTTGCAAGACTACGATGTTCCTTGTCAGCTAGAGTTTTAAGCGCCTTCTTTAGGCTTATTTTTGAACGCTTGTACGAACATTGATCCCCTCTCTAGATGATTTTGGGATCCCCCGAGTGTTGCCTCGGCATTCTAAACGGGAAAGCTATTGAAAGCAAGGTGAGGCGAGGGACAAGTGGAAGAGCACATAAAGGAATGTTTACGATAAAGGGAGGAGATTCTATTGCAAATATATTGCAAATATCCACTGGAATGAACAAGGGGCTACACTAAAACGCCGTAACCCCTTGATATTGCTGGTGAGCCGCGACCCATTCGACGCGCTATGCTTGCTCAGGGTCTGCGATCACCTCAGACACAAACAAAAAACGCCCCCCGGATGGGAGGCGTCTTGTTTGTGTTGGTGAGCCGCGATGGAATCGAACCATCAACCTACTGATTAAGAGTCAGT
>SDBT01017821.1_pt1 | contig 11192 bp, 26 predicted proteins | sample 2277101 | NCBI WGS metagenome assembly SDBT01 (sample SAMN10404973, study PRJNA504765) | marine sediment metagenome | isolation source: marine sediment core GS10_PC15, 103 cmbsf | place: Arctic Ocean: Southern Knipovich Ridge | collected 2010 | reverse complement strand
ATCAAAAATAATAGTACTTTTATATTCATTTTCTCCTTCTTCATTGTGCTCATAAAAATACAAAATAATGTCTCCTTCATATATTTCTATGTCATTGATATCTTTTACTCCTATAAATTGACCCACTGTTTTAGGTATTACTCTATATGAAAATGGCATTCCCACACTATTAGAAATATAACTTCCCGTTTCTCTTCCCATGTAATCAGGTGTAATTATTGCTAGGTTACCATGATGCCATTCTCCCTTAGCATTCATTCCTCTAAATTTAATCTTTCTCATTTTATATCTCCGTTAGTATATTGCCTCATGGTTATCGTAGGGATTATTCCAGTCTTAACGTTTGTCTTCAGATAAATCGTTTTTTTTCATGAGTTCCTTGTATGATTTTGCTATTGACAACAATATTTCAACTCTGTTTTTATCTGTAAGTTTGTAATTCTCAAATAACCTTATAATTTCATATATTATTTTGTCTTTCTTCATAATTTCATCCATTATTTTTTTCTTATTCATTTTGTTTATTCTCCTCTATTCTTTTATGCACTTCGTCTATGGCTTCTTCAAAAAATTTATCAATTTTCATGTGGCAAATTACCAGAGCTTCTCTAGCTCCAACGTCTGCCGCATGTTCAAGAATTTTTTGTAAGTCGATATTTGTCTTTGGCGGGTCAATCATAGTTTTATACCTCCGTTAATGTTTGTATTAATTTATCAAGTACTGTACCTACTTCGTCACAATTGTCTTTGTTAAGTGTTTCTTTTATTTCACGGTAGTTATCACAATTCCATAGACATGTCGCTATTTGATCTGCGTTAAGTGTGTCTAATAAGATATTTAACATTCCAATTGCTATTTCATCACCTGATAGTTTAGTCATGATTTCATATCTCCGTTAGTCCAAATTTATCTACGCCAGCGTCTTCTTTTGAGGGATACTGCATACACCATATTGAGCCATGATTAAGGAACATCTTTTCTCTAGCTTCACTAAATGTTCCATAAATTACGGTATATTTATCTTCGTGCTTCTGTCCAAATCCAAAAGTGAAATACCAGGATTGACGTTCTATATTGCGATCAATTGTTTGCTGACTAGTTCTTCCCATCTATCATCTCCCTTATTGTTTTATGTATTTGTCCATGAAATTCAATTGAATCAAACGTTGTATTTGAAATTCTTTCTATTAAAAATTGTAAAGATTTTATAATAACTGCTGCTCTGTTTCCTTCATCTATACGATTATTTACTGTATTTAGTATTGCGCGGGCATAAGGTTCTATTTCTTCGTTTTTCATGTTATTTCCCCTGTAGTGTTATTGTATTTGTGCAGGTTTTCTTCTATCACAAGATGAGGGTAATGCTTAACAAACGTTGCTAGGTAATATCTTAAAAGAACTCGGTGTACGATGGTTCCTACGCCAAAGTGACGTTCTACTATGGGTTGATTGGGTTGAAATTTAGTCATGATAACGCTCCCATTTTATAGCTAAGAAACTTATTTACTAAGTCTATAGAATCAGTATGAACAATAACCGTACCCAAACAATTAACAAGAAGTACTTCAAGAACATAAATTTCTATATCAGTTTCCAAGTTAATTTCTCTAAAATAACTTGACATATTTTTAATACATTTCTCAGCTTTAACCTTATTTTTTTTGCTTAATTTTTTCATTATTTACTCCAACAAATTATTCTCACTATAAAATAAATTACCGTCATGATCATATCAAATGAATAAAAAAGTATTTGTGGTAATAAAACAAAAAACCATGACCAATCTATAATATTTGTTAATTTTAGAACTATTAATATTAATGTGATAACTTCTGAAAATCCCATGGTTATTTTCCTTTAGTGTGATTCAAGAGAAGAATAGGCCAAGCATAAATCAATGGTATTATATTCAATAGCTTCACTAGCCTTTTTTTTGCCGAACTTTTTATGAAGCAAATCAATAAATATTTTATCAAGCTTAATTGCTTCTTGCATGTTTAAATCATCTGTAACCTCATCATACTCTATTTGATTGATGAATTTCCCAGTCGTAACATAGTCAATTAATGTGGATCTAAGAGCAGAAAATTGTAAGCTTGGTATGCTCATTGTTTTATTTCTCCGTTTTTAATGAAATTTTTAGTAATATGAAAACTATGCGTTATCCCTTTGTTAAGAAATGCTTGGTTTGTCATTATTTCTACTGCTTCAATAAAAGTTATTTCTTCAAGCCATATTTTGGAGTGTAAATCACGAACATTGAAATTATAGAGACCTAATCTATGTGCTACTTCTCTTAATTCATTTTTTCCCCATTCAAGAGAGCCAGGATATATCCAGCAGACCTTTTCCTCGTATATATATTTCGAGCGTTCATGATGTTCTTTTTCTGTTAAAGGAGATAGGAATGGAGACCCACAACATCCACATCCCCTAATTTCTATACCAGTTTCTTGTGTTAACTTAGTTAATCGTTTGAGAAAGTCAATCTCTCGGTCTTCTTCGTTAGTGTTCATGATGTTTACCTTTAATTGTGTTCACATCTATTATTTCTTTCATGATAATTCTCTTTTATTTAGTTATTATTAACTGTCATTAGTTATCATAGTATACCACAAGATATCATTGTCAAGCATAAAGTACATATTTATTTAATTAATAACAAGTTGTACCAAAATAGATAAGTTTTGCTATTTATTATATGTGTGTTAGTATTTGTGTAAAATGGTGTTAAGCAACAACTATAAATTACAAAATTGATATTAAACAGTTTGAGAAATACTTGATATCTCCCCTCTGCCTGAGATCTTATCAAATCGAGTATTTCTCTCTTTATTAGTAAGTAAAATAAGAAATGATGAATATGGCTGCTGGACAACCTACTGCTTATAAACCTGAGTACTGTAAAGAGATTATTCGATTAGCTAAAACGAATATGAATCTCTATTTGATAGCTGAAGAGTGGGAAGTAACAAAGACTACACTGTTGCAATGGGCAAAAGTGCACAAAGAATTCTCTACTGCCTATAAGCGTGCGGGTAATATATTAAGCGGTATACTACAAGAAAAGTGTGATGATAATCTTAAAAATAGAGATTTTAATGCACCCAATGCTCGTTTATTATTTGCACAAAATAGAATGGCTGAACAACGCGCTGTTAATATTCCAAATATATCAAAAGGTACTCTAAACGAATCAGGACAGGCTGTATTGGATTCTGTAGAAGAGGGTAATATGACAGCAGATGAACTTCAAAAGTCTGTGAGCGCTCTCTCACAGCTTGCTAAGATAGATGAAGTAACCGAATTACGTCAAAAGATAGAGAAGTTTGAGAATGATAATGAGAATTTGATAGATATGAAAATAAACACACGTTGCGACTAATAATTTATGACAGTTGAACATAGAACAGGTTTGTCTTATTGCGATGCTTCGAGCCATTTAACGCTTAATCTTCTTCGTGAAGCATTTAGGGATATTCATAATTATAAAGTTTCTAAACCAGAAATTCCAGAATTTAGATGGTTATCGCAGGATGCGTTAAAAAAGCATCATTCAGAAATTAAGTTATTAGAAAATATCAACGAAAGAATAAAACATATATGGAAGATAACTCATGACAGCTTTAAAAGAAAATTACCAACCACCTTTTGAGGGTCTTCAGAATCATGGATCCGCTGACCTTAACTTGTTTTCTTATAAGGAATGTGAACTTTTAGAAAACCAATGTATGGAAAATGAACTCACTGTAGAGAAAATAAGGCAAGCCTCCAGGTTATTGAAAAAATCAGAAACTGCCCAAGAAGATTTTAAACGGTCTTTTCCTTGGACAGAAGAACAACGAATTGAACATCGAGAATTGATTGAGGAATTAATAAAATGCGGCAACTTATAATTGAACGTGATACAGGATCTATACCCACTTATGCGACTGAAATAACAGACGAAGGATGGACGGCACGATTAACTGGCGGAGTTAACACAACGCTCACAGTGCCTGCCGGGGCGCGTTTTGCTTTAGTGTCAGGAAGTGATTTCTACTTTATGAGCGAAGCAGCTATAACATTACCTACGCTAGGAGCAGGATTTAGTAAAACAGATAGCGAGCAAGGAAAGCAGGTTATCTTTGTCGAAGATGTAACCACTCTGAATTTCAGAAGTAGGAATGACACGGATATTAGCGTCTCATTCTATAGGTAGACCGATGTTATTTGCAGAACTCTATCATCGAAACAACTATTATTTTAATCCTTTCACAGATATATACTTTGAGATGTTTCATATCGCTGGAGCCATTCCTCCTGAAAGAAATGAATTATTACAAGAAAATGGATTTAAACTTTTACAAGAGAATGGCGGTTCAATTTTACTAGAGTAAATACTAATGGCAGATAATGAAGACAAATCAATAGATGAATTAGACGAGCTATTCACAGCCGCTTCTACTGATGTTCTAGCGATAGTAGATGGAATAAGCGGAGAAACAAAGAAAATAGAAGTAGATAATTTAGTGGCTGCTCATAATGAAGTATCGGACAACTCATTTAAAATATTTAATGAGGCTGATAATACTAAAAAGATACAGTTTGACGCACAACAGATTAATACAGGAACGACTAGAGTAATAACAGCTCCGGATAGGGATTTAAACTTAACGATTCCTATATTCGATCGGGTAGATACAGACAACATAAGGATGGATGGAAATACGGTTAGTACCACAGATACAGACGGTGATTTGATTCTTAGCCCGGATGGTACTGGAAAGATAAGTGCAGGAACTTCCATTATTAGTAATGTAGTTGATCCAGTAGACGATCAAGACGCAGCCACTAGAAAGTTTGTTCTTGATAATGTAGGAGCAATAACCTCTTACTTTGAGGCCTCTATAAGTACCAATCTAGTGGATGTCACTGGAAATGGAGACGATGTCAATATTGTATTTGATACAGTAACAGATAATGTGGGTGGCGATTATGATAATACGACAGGAAAATATACCGCCCCGTCTGACGGATATATGTTTTTTTCTTGGTCATTTAGAGTGATAGATGTACTGAATGCTCACGATATCGGATCGTTAATATTAACCTCTACGGGAGCAGTGGGAAGAACTAGATTTTTAAATCAATCAAATGTAGGAGCCCAGAGAAGTGGCCCAGGCCCACTTGATTTCTATGTATATGCAGGAAGTATATTTTTGAAAGTATTTAATGGTGCTGAACTTAATCTTAGGCTAGCGATTGGCGGAGGAACCAAGGTCATTGATATTGAAGCAGTTGATATAGTGCAAATACCTGCATTCTTCTCTGGTGTCATGTTAATACCACTTTAGAGTTATATTATGGCTGATAATGAAGACAAAAGTATTGCAGAGTTAAATGAATTATTAGCAAAAACTGATAAGGATGAGTTAGCTATTGTTGAGTTTGGCTCTGGTACTACGAATAAAATAACATCGGTTAACTTAATTACTAAGTTAGATTATGCAGATGGATTTGTAGTCAAATATGACACAACTACAAGTATATCGATTACTTCAGGAGAAATGGCAGCAAATGGAAAGGTATATAATTTAAGCGCTGATACTACGCATACAATGACATCGTTAGCTTCTGCATTCGATATGCACTATATCTACATTGATGATAGTGCAAGTACGGTACCAGATGCTTTTATTATAGATTCCACTGATGAACCCGTATTTAGCGATTCCAAGAGAGGATTTTATAACGGGGATGATAAGTGCATAGGAGCTGTAGCGAGTACAGATGGAGCCTCCACTCTAATAACCTTTACTACATTAGTAGTTAGCCCTAATTATATTAAATATAACTTAGCTAGGACAGAATTGCCATTCATGGCTGCTTCTATGAATCCGAATGGAAGTTGGCAAACGCCAAATATGAATGATGGTTCAGTGGTAACGCCGGTTAATGCCATTTCAATAACGGGAACTATTGGGAATACAGATAGTGGAACACTTATTGTTACTAATATAACTAATTTTGAATTTGCAGCAATAGAAACAGTAATCGGTGACGGACAAAATATAAATGGAGGTTTTGATTTTATGTCAAGCATGTTTGATATAACGTTAGGGCCATCAAGAAACATCAAAGTAGGAGGTAGTGATAATGATGATAACGCATTATCTGTCCTATGTACCGGATTTGGGATATTGCGATGACTCAATATGTATTACAAACAATTACCGCAACTAAACGGCTTATAAAGTGTTATACGGTAACAGAAGAAGATCCAATCAGAACTAAGATTCCTGCTGACCGAACGCAGCATGTTATTACTGATACTAAAGAATATAACGATATAGTAGCTTACTACGATGAACATACGACAAAAGCTAAATTTACATGGGATGGTTCAAAATATACGTGGAGTTTAACTTAATGTTGATGAGACAAAGTGAACACAGATAAAAATTTAATAGCTGATAAATTAGACACAATAATCGAACTTTTAAAGAATATGGAAGACGATAACACTCAAAATATAAAGCAGGAACTAGAAAAATTGCATGATTGGAAGATTAAATGTGAAACAACCCAATCAACACGGTTTAATTTTGTACAGCTTTTGAGATGGACTGGCCCATGGATATTGGCCTTATTCTTTGTGCTATTTGAAAAGAGATTAACATGAATAAAAGACAAATCAATATACTCCATATCTTCGCTAATGCGATTACTTTAACGTTATTCACATTGGTTCAAATGCTTATATTTATGATGATTCAGTATGAGTTTAGAGGGGCAGCATTTTTAATAACCTTTGTTGTAAGTTTGATAGCTGTTCCCTTGCTATCGTGGGGGCTCTTTAAAATAGAAAGATGAGCTTACTCACAAGAATTAATAAATTACTTGATAAGCAATCATTTTCTAAGAAAAAGACTTATTTCATAATAGCGATATCCAAAGAAGAAGAAGAGATAAAAGTGAGTAAGATTAAAGCTGATTTCAATGGCAATGAAAACTTATTAATGATTACTGTGTTCAAATTATATGATTAAAGAGGCATGGCTTATATTTAGAGATGGGAAGCATAAATTACAGAGAATTCTGAAATCAAAGTTTGGACATATATCACTTTTATACAAGGATGATTTTAACTGGATATTGATATCGCCTAATGAAGACAATCTTGAAGTAGTTATATTACCATATAATATAAAAGCTAATGCCCCTACGTGGTTAGCGGCGAATAAAACAATGATCGTGGTAAAGGTAATTTATAAGATAAAGGAAAAATCTGATAAATTCCCACGATTATTGATCGGTTTTACCTGTGTAAGTTTTGTAAAGTATTTCTTAGGCTATAAAGATTTTAGTGTGACGCCTTATCAGCTATACAAAAACTTAAGAAAGTTAAAAAAAAATATTATTCAATGTGGAGAATTATAATGGATAAAGATTCAACAAAAGAACAGACGCAACTCGCCACTCAACAACAAGCTGAATTACAGTCAGAGCTTGATGCAGAAAAACGTAAGAAAGAGGAAGAGGATAAACGCACGCAAGAAGAAAAATTGAAGCGTTTACGTTCTTCTTCTACCCAAACGGGCGGATTGTTTGGTAGTGGTACTGAGACGTTAGGATAAAGAATGGCTACTTTTAAGAATAAGACAGATACACCTGAGCAGCTATTTAAGCGCTATACCAGAGCGCGTAATAGAATGAATCAGCAGCAGAAAAAATTACAAGATGCTTATGATTATTCATTACCTAATAGAGCAAACTTCAATCGCACTGAAGTAGGCGAACAACGCAATATCAGAATATTTGACGAAACAGCTCCCAATGGATTAATACAATTAGCCAATGATGTACAATCCATTTTAATGCCTCCATACCAACGGTGGGCAAAGTTGATTCCAGGTAGTGAAGTTCCCGAAGCACAACAAAAACCTATACAAGAACAGCTTGAAAAAGTAACCGAGATATTCTTTAGACATCTCGAACAATCTAATTTCTATCAAGTATCAGCCGAATCTTTTACGGATATGGGTATCAGTACTGGACTCATGGTATTTGAAGAAGGAACCGATGATAATCCTTTTGTATTTCGATCGGCTCCTATTAGCGAAGTGGCTTTCGAGGAAGGAAGAAGAGGAAAACTTCAGAATTTTTGGAGACAATTTAAAGATCCACTTAGACAAGTTATGTTGATGTGGCCTAATATTGAACTACCCTCTAACCTTAAAACTCAGTTAAAAAATGATCCCGATGAAAAAGTAGAACTAATAGAAGGACTAGTATTAGTTCCTGGAAAGACTGAACTTGAAGATGAATTTCAATACTATATTCAGGACATGGAATCACATAGCTTGCTAGTGAATGAGAAGAGACTCTGGCAACCATGGATGGGATTTAGAATGGCTAAGACCACTAATGAAGTGATTGGGTATGGGCCCATCTTAAGAGTATTACCCGCCATTCGATCGGTTAACAAGATGCAAGAATGGGATTTAAGAGCCTTTAAATTTGCTGCATTAGGCGTATTTATGGTTGAAAATAGCGGAGTAATCAACCCATTCAATTTAACCATTGAACCTGGTAGTACTATTCCCGTTGAACCATCTGTTAGTGGAAAAGATCCCATTCGACCCTTACAAGGCGGACAAGACCCAAGGATTAGTCTTGAGAAGATTCAAGCAAAACAAGCCGTTATTAATCAAGCTCTATTCTCACAGCCTCTTCCCCCTCAAACTAAATCTGGCGTTTCTGCTACAGAAATTTCAATACGAATGCAGAATTGGGTACGACAAAATTCTGCAGCATTTGGACGTATTACAGTTGAATTGATAGAGCCCACAATCACTATTGGTATCAATATTCTTGTTAAGAAAGGTCTTATTGATATTCCACAATTAAAGATAGATAGAAAACGGGTTGATATCAAATATGAATCTCCTCTTATCGCTATTCAAGACCAACAAGATCTACAATCCGTCAAAGAATCAATTGAACTTATCCAAGCTACCTATGGAGAACAAGGCGTAGCTGTTGCATTCAAACAAGGAAAATTGAACGAATATATCAATAGAAAAGCAGGTATTCCCGCAGAGCTTGTGAATAGTGATGTAGAAATAGAGAAAATATTAGATGGAATACAGAAACAACAACAATTACAACAAGAAGCGCAACAACAAACACAGTTGCCACCAGGGCAAGTTCAACAACCTCAATTACCTTTAGCAGGCAATTAAACGATGGAAATAATTAATAAAGACGATAAAAAACGTTTCGAGTATTTATGTCATCAATTATTTCAAGAACCTCTTGGAAAAGAACTTGTAAAATATTTAGAAACTATATTGAAGTTTACTGTAGCCGATCCACGCCAATCGTCTAATTTTGCTTATTTCAGGGAAGGTCAAAATGATATAATCAGAATGTTAATATTTGGTGATAAATCTCACATTATGAATATAAGAGGTGAAAATGAGCGAAGAAGCCCAACAACAGACGGAGACTAATCCACAATCTGTATCTGAAACTCCTAGAGTAGAATCTAATCTTGAAGAAACAGTAATGCCTGATACTGAGTCTCAACCAGAACAAGCTGAAGAGGTGGTTGCCCAAGATTCTCTTTTTGCTGAAACTGAAGCTGCAATGGAAGCAGAAAATAGACCCGAGTGGCTACCAGAGAAGTTTAAAACGGGTGAAGATTTAAGCAAAAGTTATAAGGAGCTTGAAAAGAAACTCGGCGCTCATGTAGGAGCACCTGAAAACTACGAGATGGCCATCGAAGAAGGGCTTGAAGATTATTCAATCACGAGTGACGATCCCTTTGCGACTGATTTTGCCAAAGTCCTAAAAGAAGGTGGTATCAATCAAGATACCTACAATAAAATTGCTAATCTCTATTTCGCTAAGGTGAAAGCTGACGATGAATCAATTAGCGATGCCCATGAACATCAATTTAGAGAAGACTGCAAAGAAATTGGAGAGGATAGAGTTAAAGAGATAAAAGAGTCTATAAATTGGGCAAAAGGAATATTGCCCGATAAGTCATTCGGCATCTTGAAACAAATTGGGGAGAAAGATATTACCATTGGGCTAATGATTCAAGAATTTCATCAAGCTTACGAAAGTAAAAGTTATATTAAATTACCAGAAAACGATACTGAAATAGTAGATAAATCAGAATTAAGGGAAAAGGCAATAAAAATGATGGACGATCCGAGATACAGTTCTGACGCAAAATGGAGAAAAGATACTGATGAACTCTATCAAAGGGTTTTAATTTAAGGTAATATATGTTTTAATATAAATACCAATTCGACAACTCTTGTTATAAGGGCCGAATACTTAATTTCTAGTATGCGGCCCTTTTTTTTGGATAACCGTAGAAGAAATAATAACTCACTTTATTAATTTTTTTACGGAGATCTAAAAATGACTATTTCATTACGTGACGTCGCGGTACAACAATTTCGCGACAAATTTCAATTGCTTTATGCCGCCCCTCGTGCGATTCGAGGAACTACGTTAGAAGTTAGAGGTGTAGTTGGGGACGCTTATCTATGGCCTCAAATGGGTAGTACTCCCATGATTGATCGTGGTGCTTCGCAATCAATCATCCCCGCAAGTGATGTTTCTCATACACGAATTACAACCACTTTTGGTGATTTTGTTCTCAAGCTTCCTACAGATATCTTTGACCAAGCTGAAGTTAATGCGGACGAACGTTCTATGCTTGCTGTTAGACATGTTGAGGCAGCGGGTCGTAGAGAAGATCAGGAAATAATCAATGCAGCAAACGCTTCGGCAGGTACGTTGCTTCCGGATGCTGGCACTAATTTAACCGTGGCTAAATTAAGAGCAGCTTCTAAAGTATTGAACAAGAATAATGTCCCTCTAAAGGATCGCACCATTCTTATTCATGCTGAGCAATTAGAATCATTATTGACACAAACAGAAGTAACGAGCTCTGATTTTGCAGTCGTTAAAGCATTGGTGGATGGACAGGTCAATAGTTACATGGGTTTCAAATTTGTTACTCTTGGCGATAGAGAGGACGAAGGCGGCCTTCCTTTAGTAGGAAATATTAGAACTTGTTTTGTCTATCACAAAACAGCTATGGGTGCAGTATGGAAACTTAACCCAACCATGCAGGTTGAGTGGAGTCTTGAGCGTGTTTCTTGGCTTAGTGTTTCTTTCATGAGCT